>WNGO01001453.1_pt1 | contig 15664 bp, 13 predicted proteins | sample 5400511 | NCBI WGS metagenome assembly WNGO01 (sample SAMN13153380, study PRJNA577476) | soil metagenome | isolation source: 20 cm soil or saprolite under Garry oak tree replicate 2 | place: USA:California | collected 2016-06-15 | reverse complement strand
CGACCGCCGTATACTCGGCTTCAAATTCCACCGCCAGCACGTGCTGCGCGGGTTCATCGTCGACTTCTATTGTGCCGCCAAGCGGCTCGTCTTGGAGCTGGACGGCGACCCGCACGACGGACCCGACCAACGAGCTTACGACGCTGCCCGCGCGGAGGTGCTCGAAGTCGCGGGCTTCCGCGTGGTCCGGGTGCGGAACGGGGACGTCACGCGGGCGGGGCTCGAGGCTGTGCTCCGAGGCGTCCCGGGAGATGGTTCAACGTGCCCCCTCTCCGCGTATGCGGAGAGGGGGACAGGGGGTGAGGACTAACGTGGGGGAGAGGGGGTGAGGATCAGGTTGGCGAAGTCCCCGTCGGACACGTGGACCCAGCCGTTCGGGTCCGGCGCCGGAGTGACGGGCTGCTCGTACTCCCCCGGATGCTCGGCTCGGAGCTTCTGCCACGGGTAGGTCGGGTGGGAGACATACTGCACGGCGTGTTTGTGTCTTTCGGGGTCGCCGGTCTTGAAGTTGAAGGGGCGCAAGTAGACGGCGTCATACGTGGAGTCGTCCACTCCGTGGAACGCCACGCCCACGAAGCTCTGCCCCTGCACGTCCTTGCCCCTGATGTCGAGCTCGATCGTGCCGTTGCCGAGCTCCACGCCCCGTAAGTAGGCGACGCCGTTGTCGGCGCGCGCGCTCAGCCGCACGCCCGCTCGATTCCCATCGGTGAGACTCGTCGCCGTGCGGTTGAATACTTCCAGGCTCGTGGGATCGAGGGCTTTCCCCTGGCCGCTAACTCGCGGCGCGCGGCACAGCCCGCCCGCCGCCAGCATCAGGGAGACAGCCATGTGTCGATTCATAGGGTCTCCGCTTCATGGAGGTAGTCGATCCGTACGGGCGAGCACGGCATCCAGTTTTGCCGCAATATCGGACCACCCTCGCCGTCGCGCGAGCCTTGGCATAACGTACTCCTCCCCAGAGCGCCCGGAGGGTTGCGCCCATGGATCGCCGAGAGTTCCTCGCCCTGTCCGCGGCCGCGGGAGCCGCAGCGCGTGCCGCCCCGCGGCTGCCGCTGCAGGCGCCGCCGCCGTGGTACGCCACCATGCGCCGCTGCGGACAGCTCAACTTCAACGAGCGTGATCCCCTCACGCTCGACGTGGCGGCGTGGATCGATTACTGGGCCTCGCTGCGGGTCAACGCCCTGCTCGTCAACGGCGGTGGGATCATGGCGTTCTACCCGACCGAGGTGCCATATCACCACCGCAGCGCCTCCCTCGGCACGCGCGACCTGTTCGGCGAGATGGCGGCCGCGGCCCGCGCCCGCGGCATCCGCGTGGTGGCGCGCATGGACTGCAACTACTCCTGGGAAGAAGCGCTGCGGGCGCATCCCGAGTGGTTCGAGCGCGACCGCGACGGTCAGCCGCGCCGCCACGGCGAATCCACCTGGCTGTTCAAGACCTGCATGTTCTCGCCCTATTTCACCGACCAGATGCCGGCCATCTACCGCGAGATCGCCGGGCGTTACGCGGTCGACGCGTTCTTCACCAACGGCTGGCCCAGCACGGGCGCGCTGGGCGTGTGCTATTGCGAGAGCTGCCAGAAGGTGTATCGCGAACGAGTGGGCGGCGTGCCGCCCGAGCGGACCGACGCCACGAGCCCGCTGTACCGTCGCTATTACGAGGTGTTCATGGACCGCCTGCTCGAGGTGTGGCGCCTGTGGGACGCGGTGGCGCGGGAGCGCCGTCCCGACGCGGTCTACGTGGGCAACCTGGGCGGCGGCATCCGCGTGGTCAAAGACCTCGCGCGCATCGGTCACGTCGCCGGCTGGTTCAACGCCGACCACCAGGGCCGCTCCGGCGACACGCCACTATGGGACTGCGCGCAGCAGGGTCGCGTGGCCCGCTCCGTGATGCAAGGGCGCACGATCACCAACGTGACGGGCGCTTACAGCAACAGCCGGCCGGTCTGGCGCCACGTCGCGAAGCCCGCGGCCGAGACGACGCTGTGGATGGCGCAAACGGTCGCGAGCGGCATGGTGCCGTGGTTCCACTGGCTGGGTGGCTCGCCCGAGGACCAGCGCTGGCGGGACACGGGGCGCGAGTTCTTTTCCTGGCTCGCCGCTCACGAGCCGCATTTCCGCAACACACGCTCGGTGGCCGATCTCGCGGTGCTGTTTCCGCAGAGCACCATCGCCTTCTGGCGCGGCTCCGACAGAGCCCAGGCGACCGATTATCTGCAGGGGCTGTACGCGGCGCTGCTGCAGGGGCGCTGTGTGTTCGACTTCGTGCACGAGAATGATCTGTCGGAGCAGACGCTGGCCCGGTACCGCGCACTGCTCGTCCCCAACGCCGCGTACTTGGGCGACGAGCCCTGCCGCCAGATCCGCGCCTACGTGCAGGCGGGCGGCTCGCTCCTGGCCACGTTCGAGACGTCGCGCTACGACGCCTGGGGCGACGCGCGCGGCGAGCCGGCCCTCGCCGATCTGTTGGGTATCAACGTCACGGCCGACGTCCTGGGCCCCGCCGCCAACAGCTACATGCGGATCGAGCAGCGCCATCCGGCGCTGGCCGGCTTCGACGGCACCGCCCTGCTGCCGGGGCCCGAGAACCGCCTGCCGGTGCGGCTGCGCGAAGCTGGCCAGCCCGCGTTGACTGTAGTCCCGTCCTATCCCGCGTTCCCGCCCGAGATGGTCTATCCCCGCTCACCGCGCACCGACGAGCCGGCAGCCGTGTTCCGGGAGCGCGGCGGGTCGCGGGTGGCGTATTTCCCGGGCGACGTGGACCGGACGTTCTGGCGCTCGGGGAATCCGGATCTGAGTCGCCTGCTGCAGAACACGGTCCGTTGGCTGCGAGGCGAACGCCAGCCGCCCGTGGCGATCGAAGGGGAAGGGCTCCTGGAGGCGTTCGCGTGGGAGACGGAGCCGGGGTACGCGCTTCATCTGATCAACTACACCACCCCCAATTTGACCTGGGGCATGGTCGAGCGCTCGTACCCCATCGGGCCCCAGCGGGTACGGTTCGAAGTCGCGCCGGGCCGCAGGATCAGGCGCGCCGAGGCGCTCCGCAGCGGCCGCGTGCTGCCGTTCGCGCAGGATGGGACGGGCGTCCGCTTCGAGGTGCCGGGGCTGGTGGACTACGAGGTCGTGGCCCTCACCTGAGCAGCCCGGCCGGGAACATCGCGAGGCCATGCTTCATTAATGAAGCATGACTCCGTACGGCGCTCAGTTCCGCCTCGTGGCCCGCGGGTTGGTCGATTACCTCGCCGGTATCGATCCCAGCGGCGCAGGGCTGATGGGAACGCTCCTCACCCTGATGCGCCGCGATAAGGCGACCCCGCCCTCAGAACGCGACTGATAGCTTGATGCCCCGCGCGAGCGGGGCGACCGACACTCCCCAGCGCTCGCTTTTCACCGTGTACCCGAGCGCCGCCCCCAGAGCGGTGCCGGCCGCGGCGCCGATGAGACTCCCGCGAAACGCCTTGCCGTACCAGTCCACGTAACACGCCTCGATCAAGTCTGGCCGGTGGCACGGCTGCGATTTGCTGGCCGCCAGTCCGCTCCAGACGAATCCCACGATCGCGCCGAGCCCCGCGCCGATGCCGGCGCCGCGAATCGTCTCCCGGTGCCAACCGCGACTGACTTCGAGCCGGGGGGCGCCCGTGTCCTGTGCAGCAGCCTGCCGGGACAGTGTGAGAACGGCGGCAATAAGGAGCGGGCAGAGCGGGCGCATGTGCAGACTCCGTTGAGGACGGAGCCACGATGCGTCGAGACCATCAAGCTGGTGTCAAGCCTCCGATCCTTGACCGCCGCTTGACCAGCCTCGCGCACTATTGCGGCGAATCGAGTCCACCACAGGAGAAAGCCATGATCGGTCATGTCACCCGCGCCGGCGTGGTCGCGGCCGCGGTAGCGCTCACCGCCGCGTGCGCCAGCACAGGCGGACTACGCTCCGCGCCCCTCGACGCGGGCGAGACGAAGTTCTACGCCGCGCCCCTGGCCGTCGTCGGCCCGGCGGCGCGTCAGGCGGTGCTGTCCGTCGGTCTCAATGTGGATACAGTCTCCACCCCCGACTCCCTGACCTGGATGATCATCGCCAAGAAAGGGATGTCCCTGTTCAGCTACGGTGAGCTGGTGCGCGTCGTCGTCGCCCAGACTCCCGATGGGGCGGTGGCGGTCCGGGTGTACACGAAACGCCGCCTCGCGACCAACGTCACGGCCAAGGGCGACTGGTCGGGACCGATCTTCCAGCAGTTGGACTCGATCCTGCACCGGGAGGACTAATGGTCGCGCGAAGCGGTTGCTACCTCGCGCTCGCCGCAGCCGTGTCGCTCGCGGGGAGTCTCGCCGGCCAGGCGCCGGCTCCGGATCTGCGCGCGTTGTCGCTGCGCAGTCTTCAGGCCGGTCGAACTATCCGGATCAGCGGGCGGGATATCGGCACTCTCACGGGCGCGGTGGCGGGCGTGCGCGACGGCGCCCTGTGGCTCGGAACCGAGCCGGCCTCTCGCAGCGTGCCGCTCGCCGGGATCGACTCGGTGTGGGTGAGCCGGGGCCATGGCGGAACGGGAGCCCTCATCGGCACGCTGGTCGGGGCCGTCGTCGCCGTCGCCGCCATGTCCGGCAAGACCTGCGCGCTCGGCGACTCGGGCTGTATTGCGTCCGGCTCGGCCGAGCTCACGGGCATCATGCTCAGCGGCACGCTGCTGGGCGTCGCTATCGGCAGCGGCGCCAAGAGCTGGCAGCTGCGCTATCCTTAGAGACGACTCGATCAGGAGCTCACATGCTCGGCGATCGTCCGATGTCCGATTGGATCGCGCGCTATACGCAGAGTCACCAGAATCCGGTGAACCGCGTCTGCCACACGATCGGGATCCCGCTCATCGCGCTGTCCATCCCGCTGTTCGCGATCGCGCTGTTCGTGCACGGCTTCTGGCCGGTGCCGCTGGGCCTGTTCGTGGTCGGGTGGGCGTTTCAGTTCATCGGCCACGCGTTCGAGGGCAAGCCTCCGGAGTTTTTCAAGGACTGGCGCTTCCTGTTCGTGGGCCTGCGGTGGTGGCTGGCGAAGCTCCGCGGACGGGCCTAGGCGGCCGGAGAGCGTCCGGCAGCCTCGAGAATCCGCCGGCGCTGGCCCGGCACCACCATGTCACGGTCCACGACGTCGCGTACGATCCGGGCAACGAAGCCATAGCCGCGCGGCTCGGCGGCGAGCCAGCGCCGCCACTCCAGCTCGTCGAGCGCCGCGGCGAGCGCCTCGGCCCCCACACCCGCCGCCCGCCCCAGTAACGCCGCCGGCACGCGCCCGTCCAACACCGCCGCGGCCAGGAGCACACCCTGGGCGTCCCGCGAGAGGCGATGGAAGTTGACCCGGACCGCGGCGGTGATCGCGTCGGGAAGATCGCCGGGAAACGTCTGCTGCAGCGTGCGAAGCGGCTGCGGCCACGCACCCCGCACCGCCTGCAGGTCCATTCCCAAGGCCACGGCATTCAGGAGCTCGACCGCGAGCAGCGGAATCCCGGCCGAGTCCGCGACGATGCGGCGGGCCAGGCGCTCCACCTGCATCGCGTCGTACGAGGGCGCGCCCCAACGCGCCAAGGCGCGCAGCGCGTCTGCGTCGAGCGGCCCGAGCGTGACGCCCGTGCCGGCCAGGTCGCGTCCCAGGTGGGCGCGGACTTGATCGAGCTCCTCGCGCCGCTCGTGCGGCGCCGCGGTGATGAGCAGCAACACGCGCGAGCGCGTCAGGTCGCGCGCCGCCGCCCCCAGGGCCAGGAGCGACTCGCGGTCGAGCCAATGCGCGTCGTCCACGACGATCAGGACGGGCTGCTCGTCCGCGACCACGCGCAGCGCCTCGGAAAACGCCCGCGCCGGCGCCGCGAGCGGTGCGCTGCCGCGCAGCCCGCCGAGGGTCGCGGGCGAGGCCGCGGCGATCCCGGGCGCGTCGAGCAATCCGGCCCGGGCGATGCCGAGGACGCCGCTCCAGGGGTCGCTTCGATCCGCCTCGACCGCGCGCACGGCCGCGATCACGGCGCCGTCGAGCCGGGCGCGACCGGCCAGCTCCTCGGCAAGGCGAGTCTTGCCCGTGCCTCCATCGCCTTCGATGATCGCGACGCCGCTGCGTCCGGCCCGGCACGTCGCCCAGGTGGCCACCAGGCGCTCGAGCTCCCAACTCCGGCCGACCAGCGGGGCGCGGCGCGACTCCGGCCCCGTCGGCGCGGACGCCGTTTCCGGAAGGTGCCACGCCCGCCCCTGGCGGATGCGATCCGCCAGAGCGCGCGTCTCGGAGTCCGGCTCCGCGCCGAGGTCTCGCTGCAGCCGCTCCGCGAACGCGGTGCAGGCCTTCAGCGCCTGCCCCCGGTCGCCGGCGAGCGCGAGCGCGCGCAATCGCGCCCGGACCGCGACGTCGGAGTGCTCGTCGATCTGCTCGGCGCGGCGCGCCGCGTCCTCGGCGCCGGCCAGGTCGCCGCGCGCCAGCGCTCGCGTCGCCAGGCACTCGAGTACCGCCACGGAGCGGCGCTGCCAGTGAGTCCGCTCGGAGGCCATCCAGTCGTCGAATCCGGAAGCCCCGGAGATGCTGAAGCCCTCGAGGAACACACCCGCGATCAGCCGGGCCGCCGCTTCGTAGTCCCCCGCGGCGCCGCAGGCGTCGAGCTGCTCCACGTCCAGCGACACCGCCCCATCGGCCAACCGGACGTGCGTCCGGTCCGTCTCGATGCTCTCGCCCGCGTAGGCCCGCAGCGTCGACACGGCCTGGTTGAGCGAGTGCCGGGCGTCTTTCTCCGCCTCATCGCCCCACAACAGCCCGATCAGGTGGTCGCGGGCCCGCGCGCGCTTGGGCGACCGGGCGAGGTAAACGAGCAGCGCGAGATTCTTGTGCCACTGCAGGCTGGCGGGCACGCTGCCGTCGTCGAGCCGGACCATGGGCGGGCCCAGCGTCTCGCAGCGGATCATGCGACGTCGCGGCAGCGACGCGCCGTGGCGCGAACGGCGGCGCTGTCGGCGCGGGCGCGGTAGCGCGCGTCGCCGCGAGCCCAGACGGCTGCGACCCGGCGATACGACTGGCATGCACCCTCGTCGCCCGCGGCGTCGAGCAGGACGGCGAGGCGCGATCGGGCGAGCGTGCTGAAGCCCCAGTCCACGTCGGCCACCTGGGGCGGGCCGCTGGGCCGCCCCGCTACATCGGTGTTTTCGTACCAGTGGAGCTCCCGCTCCACCCCGTCCGCGTCGTGGCGGGCCTGGTACCAGTCAGCCCGCAACAGATGCAACACGGTGCGGAAGAATGGATCCGCGACCTCGGGGTCGCCCAGGCTGTCGGCCTGCAAGGGCGTCAGCGAATCCGTCATGCGAATCGCCGCGGCAGCCCGACCGGTACGAGCCAGCGCATCGGCTTCGAGCAGGCTCGCGAGGGGGCGCCGACCGGGCTCGCCCTCGAGCAGTCGTACATACGTATCGGAATCGGGCAGCACGCCCAATCGCCTGCCGAGCAGGAGGAGCATCCACGCGGCCCGGCGGCGGGTCGCGCCCGTACTGACGCCCGAGTGCGCGTGCGCGACGAGGCCGCGAGCGATGTCCGCCCAGCGCCCCGAGGCATCGACCTGCCCGGGATCGAGCAGCAGTAGCGCACCGTCGAGCTCGGCGGGGAGAAGCCTGAGCTCGACCCGTCCCAGTCCATGCAACGCCTGTGCGGCGGCTCGCGCCGAGTCGACCATTCCCAACGCCAGATAGCCGGACAGCTCGGCTACGAGTCCGGACTCGACGAGGGCCGGCGCGTCGTCGCGCGCCGCAAAACGCCGCCCGAATGCCACGGCACCCGCCGGCGCATCGAACGTCATCAAGTAGCGGGGCCCGGCGGCCAGATCGGGGTATTGGCCGGCGCCGGTCTGCGAGAGCGCGATATCCAGCGTGCGACCGCAGGCGTCGCTGCCTTCGAAGCGGCACACCAGTCCGAGCCCAAGCAGCGCCCGCACTTCCTGGGAGAAGGAGTCATGGGGTGGACCGGACTGCTCGAGCCGCCGATACGCCGCCCGTGCGGCGATCTCCTTGCCGTCGGCCGTCAAGGCCCATGTCAAGTGCTCCCACGCCGGCAGGAAGTCGGGTCGTACGCGCACGACGGCCTCGAGCGCCGCGATCCCATCGCGCAACGACTCCCCGATCAAGGGCCCCCGATGGTACGTCTCGTCGGCCAGCGTGAAAAGGGCCGGCAGGAAGCCCGGCCGCTCCCGCACGACGCGTTGCAGGGTCGCCAGCGATTGCACCAGCGGCTGACGCGAAGCGCGGATCAGGTCCCGATATGGCGGTGGGAAGGAGTCGATGTGACGGAGGTAGCGCGCCGCCCGGTCTTCGTCCAGCGGCCGCCCGAGCCATTTGTCCACCTGCGCGTGGCGCCAAGGGCACAGCCAGCACGTCGAGTCGATCGCCTCTGCGGCGTCGTACGCCCTGTCGGCCTCGCCCCACCGCGCCTGGGCGAGCAGCCGCTCCGCGGCGAGCCACGCGGCAAGGCCCCGCGCGGTTCGGGGGAGCGCTTTGATCGGCAGTATGGGATCGAGCGGGTTCTCGTGATTCCAGATTTCACGCACGATGCCGTAGGCCAGCGTGTCGGCCAGGAGCTCGAGATGACCCGTGTCGCCGCGCGCGAAGATCGCAGGGTCCGACGCGCTCGCGCCCCCGGCCACGTCGATTTCGGCGCGAACCGAGTCCCCACGGGCGCACACCGAGCCCCGCACCAGCACGGTGGACCGCTTGGTGAGCCAGGGCGGCTGCGTCGGACCGGCCACGGAGAAGTCCACGTAGCCCTGGAGATCGCGCACCAGGCCGCGCGCCACGCGATCGCCGGCCCGCGCGGCGACCGTACACACGTCTTCGAACGGCGAGACGACCAGGCGCAAGCCGCCGGCGCGGGGAAACGGCCAGGTCTCGTGCATCACGGCCCAGGTGGCGGCAGCGCCGACCAGCAGTCCCGCCGCCGCGAGCCCCGCCGCTCGCAGCTGGTACTGACGGATCCTGGTTTGCCAGAATTTCCGCTTGAACGTCGCCGCGTCGGGCCAGCGGTCCTCGGGTTTCCACGCGAGCGCATGCCGCAGCACCCCGCTGGCGACCCACGGCACCCGCGCCCAGACCCGCCCACCCGCGCTCTGGGCTTCGACCCAGTGACGGGACGTGTAGGCCTCGTAGATCACCAGCGCGCCCGCGTACAGATCGCTGGCGGGAGACGCTTCGGCGCCGGCGAGCTGCTCCGGCGACATGTAGGCCCGCGTGCCGGCGCGCGCCCCAGGCGCGGTGCGCGATGGCTCCGAGTCGTGATCTCCGGCCGGCACGTGTTGCGCGATGCCGAAGTCCACGAGCACGGCTTTCTCGCCGTCCCAGAACACGTTGGCCGGTTTCACATCGCGATGCACGACTCCATGCAGGTGCGCATGCTCGAGCGCATCGAGCAGATCCCGCCCCAGCTTGAGCACTTGCCTGCGCGGCATGGGACCCGCACGCAGCCGGTCCGCGACGGTATCGCCGTCGAGGTACTCCATGGCGTAGTACGGGAGCCCGTCGGCCACGTCGGTTTCGTGGACCTGGACGATGTGCGCGTGGGCAAAACCGGCGAGCGTCTGCGCCTCCCCGATGAACCGCTGGGTGGCCGCAGCCGTGTGCAGCTCGGGCCGGATGACTTTCACCGCCACGAGGCGGTTGAGCCCGGGTTGGCGCGCGAGGACGACGATGCCCATGCCCCCGCTCCCCAGTACGCGGTCGACCTGGTAGCCCTTCTGCGCAAGAGCGGCACGCACCCGCTCGAAGAAGGTAGACATGGGCCAGTCGAGTGAGAACTTCCGGGCAGACGGGCGGAAAGTCAAACGACGTCGACTTGACCCAGCCTTGACCGCCGTACGGCAACGTCAGGTCGTGGCGGCGATGCTGACAAAACGAAAAGGAGGGTCGACAATGTACCCCGTGACGGCCCGGTGGATGATCGGCGTGATCCCGGCGGTGATGCCCATCTATCTGGCAGCCCAGACGTTGGGCCTCCCGCTTTCGTACCGCCCCGTCATGAGCGGCTTCAGCGCCGCGCTCGATGCCGGCGGCGACAAGGGCGGCTTCCGCGCCATCGGGCTCACCGGCATTGTGGCCCTGGGTCATATGACCGCGGATAGCCAACGGATGGCTCTGTTCAACCTCAGCGGCACGGTCGCGCGCGTGTCCGGGGAGAGCGGCGCCGCCAGCACGAGTGTGGGCGCCGAGCTGAGCCTGTTGGGGTCGTTCGCGGTCGGCGTGAACCGGTCCCGCTGGGCCGGCGTGACCAGGACCTATATTCCCCTCGCCGCGGCGCTCCCACTGGTAGGATGCGGCGACGCGAACCACCTCCTGTTCTTCTACGGTGTGCCGGTGTGGAATTTCGAGCGGCTGGAACAGCCGACCGGCGCCGCGTGGCAACCGTCGTGGGGCTCCGTCAACCTGGGCGCCTTGTTCGAGCTCAAGTCCGGGCTGGGATTCCAGCTCGGGGTGGCGGGGCTGTTCCAGCGCCCCACTCCGGATCCGTATCGTCGCGTCGTGATCGGCGCCGGCGTGCATTTCTCACCGCATGGCATCCTCGCGGCAGCTGCCGCGGCCCCGGCGGCCCCGGCGGCCCCCGACCAAAACCGCTGGAGGTGCAGCGTCGCGCTGTAGCGCCCATCTGATGCGCGCTACCACGGTCCGGTCTTCCTCTCCGGCACCTGCTCCACCACCTGCACCGGCGGCGCGCCCTGCCGCTTGAGGCGCGAGTTGAGCGCCGGCAGCTCGGTGGTGAGCGTCTGCCGCCAGCGGCGCACAGCGACCGCCACGCTCTCGCGCAGCGCGGCAAACACGGCCCGCGCTTGCTCGGTGGGCTCGCGATCGGCGCTCTCCACGATGGTCTCGAGCCCGGCCAGCTCGTCCCCCGCGGCGCCCGCCGCGCGCGCGAGGCTGTCGGCCAGGCGCTCGAGGGCGGTGAGCGAGCCCCGCGTCACGCGATCAACCGAGCGACCGGCGAGGTCGCGGATCTGGTCGCGCGCGCTGCGCAGGCCCGCCGCGAGCGCATGCTGCTCCGCCATCGCGTTCCAGATGTCGAGGGCGAGCCGCAGCTGGGACTCGAGCGCGGAGTCGGCGACGTGGACCCGCGGATCGAGTTCGACGCGCAAGGTCCTGGTGTAGACTCCCTCCCCGACACCGAGCCGGACTTCGTACAACCCCGCTAAGACGAGCGGCCCCTGCGGCTCGGCCACGGTTCCCTGGCCGGCTACGCCCGCGATGCTGTAGCCGTAGCGCGCGGCGGGCGGCGGAGCGTAGCGCAGGTCCCACACGAAGCGGTTCAGACCGACCGTGCGCGTGGGCGGCGCGAAGCGCGGCAGCCATTCGTCGGCCACTTGCGGCGCCTCCGCCGGCGGCGGCGGGCGGTCGTCGCTCGAGAAGCGGCGCACGACACCGCCGCGCGCGTCGCGAATCTCCACGGTCACAGAACCGGGAGGCACCGCGCGCAGCAGATAGTCGATCACCGCCCCGGCCGGCGGATTCGTGCCGTGGGGCTCCTCGGGCGGCAGCGGGGTGTCGTTGCTGACGCTGCGGCGCAGCCGGACTGCCGGCGCCGGAGCGAACAGATGGACAGGAGCGCGCAGCGCCGAGTCGCCCAGCTGGCGCAGCGGCGTGAGATCGTCGAGCACCCAGAACGAGCGACCGTGGGTGGCGGCGATCAGGTCGCGGCCGTGAACCGCAAGGTCGCGCACCGAGGCCACCGGCAGGTTGAGCTGCAACGACTGCCAGTGGTCGCCATCGTCGAACGAGACGTACACGCCGGTCTCGGTGCCGGCGTACAGTAGCGCCGCGCGCTCGGGATCGGCGCGGACGGCTTGCACGTACGCCCGCGGCGGTATCCCTGAGTCGGCGCGCGTCCAATGCGCGCCGCCGTCCCGGGTCCGATAGATGTAGGGCGCGAAGTCGTCCACGCGATGACGGTCCACCGCGGCATACGCGACAGCCGTGTCGAAGGGCGACGCCTCGAGCAAGCTGATGGCGCTCCAGGGGAGCAGGCCCTGAGGCGTCACGTCGCGCCAATGCGCGCCGCCGTCGCCGGTACGCTGAATCAGCCCGTCGTCCGTCCCCGCCCAGAGCAGGCCCGCGGCGCGAGGCGACGGCGCAATCGAGTACACGACGCCGTAGCCCCGCGCGGCGGCGTTCGCGACCGTGGTCGGGCCCGTGTCGGTCGCCGCCCGGCGGCCCGCGGCACCGGTCAGGTCGGGGCTGATCGCCTCCCAGTGCAGCCCGCCGTCCCGCGTGCGCAGCACCATCTGCGCGCCGAGATAGAGCGCGTGCCGATCGACGCGATCGAACACCAGCGGCGAGGTCCAGGTGAAGCGGTATTTCCGCTGCGGCATCGGCACGCCGAAGCTCGAGACCGGCCAGGGGGAGATGTCCTGCGACTGGCCGGTGTGCCGATCGAATCGATGCACGCCGCCGTAGGTGTCCCCGCCGTACACGATGTCGGGATCGAGCGGGTCGGGGGCGATGTAGCCGCTCTCGCCCGCGCCCACGGGCGCCCAGTCGCGGAACGTGATCTCGCCGAAATCACTGCGGCTCGCGACGCCCGCCGTGCCCGCGTCCTGCTGGGCGCCGTACACGCGGTAGGGGAAGACGGCGTCGGTGGCCACATGATAGAACTGCGCCGTGGGCTGGTTGTACCAGCTGCTCCAGGTGCGGCCGCCGTCGAGAGTGATCACCGCGCCCTGGTCGCTGCCGACGATCATGTGGGTCGGGGTCTTGGGATCGACCCACAGTTCGTGATAGTCGTCCCCGCCCGGCTGCCCCTTGAGCACGCCGAAGGTCTTCCCGCCGTCGCTCGATTTGAGGAGCGCCACGTTGGGCACGTACACGACGTCCGCGTCCGCGGGATCCACGGTGACACGACAGAAATACCAGTTGCGGCTGGTGAGCCGGGGATCGCTCCCGGGGATCCGCCACGTCGTGCCGCCATCGTCGGAGCGATACAGCCCTGCGCCCGACTTCGCGCCGATCAGGGCATACACGCGCCCGCCACGGGCGACCGCGAGTCCGATGCGACCGACCGGGCCCGCCGGAAGACCGTGACCGTTGAGCGGCGCCCACGTGGCTCCGCCGTCGGCCGACTTGTACAGGCCGCTCCCCGGTCCTTCGTCCGGCGGATACTGCTCCCACGGTGTGCGGCGTGCCTGATAGAGAGCGGCGTACACGACCTGGGGATCGCCGGGATCCGCCGCCAGGTCGATGGCGCCGGTGTCAGGATCTTTGAACAGCACGTTGGTCCAGGTACGGCCGCCGTCGGTCGAGCGGAACACGCCGCGCTCGCTGTTGGGGCCGTACGCGTGTCCCAGCGCCGCGACGAGCACGACGTCGGGATTACGGGGGTCCACGAGCACTTTTCCGATGTGGCGCGTGTCGGCGAGGCCGAGCGACCGCCAGTGCGCGCCGCCGTCGGTGGACTTGTAGACACCGGCGCCGTACGTGATGTCCGAGCGGATCGCGGCCTCGCCCGTCCCGACATAGATCACATTCGGGTCGGAGGGCGCGACCGCGAGCGCGCCGATGGAGGCGATCGGCTGGTCGTCGAACAGCGGCTCCCAGGTGACGCCGGCATTCCGGGTGCGCCACACGCCCCCGTCCACGGCCCCGAAGTAGAACGTGGCGGGATCGCCGGGGACACCGGCGACCGCGAGCACGCGGCCGCCACGGTGCGGGCCGATCAGGCGCCAGCGCAGCGCGCCGTAGGCACTCGACGGAATCGTCTGGGCTCGGACCGGGCGCGCGGCTGGGAGCGCCACGGCGAGCGAGCCGAGCAGCAGGGCGGATCGGATCCGGTTCATGCAGGAGAAGATGCTCGCCGCGGGGAGGAGTCGCGAGGGTCGGGGATTTCGTCGTGGTCCTGAACTGGTCGGGGAACCGCCGCGGCGCGCTGACTACCGCCGCTCGCCGCGCACAGGGCTTTCCCCGAAAGCCCCCGGGTGTTCTCCGGCCCGAGCCAGGCGTTTGCCCGGTATGCGGCGACTCCGCCCGTCGTCACATTGGGAGCATGGCTCGTCGCGCATCGTTCAGCCGTGCTCCCGTCGTGCTCGTCGCCAACGCGTTCGGCACGTGGCTCAGCCAGGCGCTCGCCAACCTCGTGGCGGCGCGGGGCTACCGCGTCCACTTCGTGCTGAGCGGACGCGAGGTCCTGGACCAGGCGCCGGCGCTGCGACCCGACGTCGTCGTGCTGGATGCGGACCTGCCGGACATCGACAGCATCACCGTGTGCCGCACGCTCCGCCAGGATCGCGCCGCCTGGAACATGCCCGTCATGATGATCACGGCGACGCCCGCGACCAAGCAACAACGGCTCGCGGCGCTCAAGGCGGGCGCATGGGACTACTTGAGCGTATTGCTCGAACCGGAAGAGGTCACCCTGAAGATCGACGCCATGAGCCGTCTCAAGATCGAGATGGAGCGGGCGTTGGACCAGAGCGCCCTGGACCCGGCGAGCGGCTTGTACACGCTCCCCGGGCTCGAGCGGCGGGCGCGCGAGCTGACGTCGGACGCGAAGCGCCGGCGCGCGCCGCTCGCCTGCGTGGCCCTCGGCATCGGCCTCGACCCCAAGGGCGCGGGCGACAGCGCCGCGGCGCTGTCAGGGGCGGCGGCATACGCGGGGCAGGTGCTGCAGGCGAGTGGGCGCACGTCCGATTGCGTCGGCAGGCTCGGTCAGGGAGAGTTCGCCGTGCTCGCGCCCGGGACCGCCCCCGAGGGAGCCGCCAAGATGGCCCAGCGCCTGGCCCGGGTGATCGAGATGGCGGGACCGCGGCCCGCCGGCGTGCCCCCGTTGCGCGTGCACGCGGGATACGATGCCGTGGCGGACCCCCACGACACACCGGTCGAGCCCGCGACCCTGCTGGAACACGCGGGCACGGCGCTGCATCAGGCCCGAGCGGGAACGGGCGAGCGGATTCAGGCCTACCGGGCGTAGAATTCCTGCGTGGGTAGCCAACAACTGGTGCAACGGCTCGAAAAGGCGTGGGCCGAATTCCAGCAGTCCTATGCCGGCCTTTCGGACGCCGATCTGATGCGGCCCGGCGTCACCGGCACCTGGTCGGTGCGGGACATCATCGCGCACGTCACATGGTGGGAAGAAGAAGCGCTCACGCACCTGCCGCTCGTGCTCGCCGGCGGGCGGCCGCCGCGCTATTCGGTGACGCATGGCGGCATCGATGCCTTCAACGCCAAGATGACCGAGCAGCGGAAGCCATGGTCGCTGGCCCAGGTGCTCACGCAGCAGGACGAGGTGCACCGCCGCCTGGTCGCGTTCGTACAAGGTGCTCCCGAGGAGCAGCTCTCGGCCGACACGCGGTTTCGTCGTCGCCTGCGGCTCGACACGTACGGTCATTACCCCAAGCACGCGCGCGCCATACGCACCTGGCGGGCGTCGCGCGCTGCAACTGGTGATTGATGCCATGTTCGTATATTGCAGCATGGGAATCCAACTGAGCGTCGTGCTAGCCGCCCTGTGCGTCGCCTGTCAGGGATCGGAGCAGCAAGTGCCGCAGCCACCCGGCAAGCTCGCGGGCGTACGGGTCGTGGACTTGGTCCCATTGTCGCTCAGCGGCGAAATCTGGCAGGATGCCGAGCCGTTCCTGGCGCTGTACGACTCGAATCCCAAGCTGATGGCGGCGTCGGCCTTCACGCCGAATCCGGGTGGG
>WNGO01001373.1_pt1 | contig 15665 bp, 17 predicted proteins | sample 5400511 | NCBI WGS metagenome assembly WNGO01 (sample SAMN13153380, study PRJNA577476) | soil metagenome | isolation source: 20 cm soil or saprolite under Garry oak tree replicate 2 | place: USA:California | collected 2016-06-15 | reverse complement strand
TGCGGATGATGTGGAACGGCTTGAATCACCAGCATGCGTCGCTGCAAGGCGCGTTACAAGTGGCCGCGGGCATCGAAATCAAACGAGCCGGCCGCTTCCTCGTCGTGATGGATACGTTGGTAACGTTGGCGCCGTTGCTCGGTCTTTTGGGAACGATTACCGGTCTGATTCGTTCGTTCAGCTTCCTCGGTAACGAGGAGCTGGCCGTGCAAGCGGTCACCGGCGGTATCGCCGAGGCGCTGATTGCGACCGCGTGTGGTCTTGGCATCGCCATCTTCTCACTGGTTCCGTTCAACTTCTTCACTTCGCGAGTGTCTAACTTAGAGTTCGAATTGCAGACGGCTGCGACGAACCTGGAAGTCATGTTGGAAGCTCAAAACAAAGCGGGCGGGGAAGTGGAGATCGAGTCGCGTACGCCCTCCTCAGCGACAAGGTCGTCAATCTAGGGAGGTCCCATGCACGTCACCTCGCCCATTCCTCACAAGAAAGCGCGCATTGAGATCATTCCGTTGATCGACATCATGTTTTTCCTGCTCGCCAGCTTCATGATGGTGAGCTTGAGCCAGGTCCACATGAAGGGGATCAAGGTCAATTTGCCCACCGGCGCTTCGGGCGAAACGCAATCCAAACGCGACTACATCAGTGTGTCAGTTGATTCGAATGGTAACCCATATTTTGACAAGCAGCCCGTCACCTATGACGCGCTGACCGCAACGTTAGCCAAAGTGCATCAAGAAAATCCCGACGCAAAAGTGTTCGTCCGCGGCGATCGGGATACCGTTCACGGGAACATCATTCGCGTACTCGATATCTTGCGCTCCCAAGGTTTTTATAAGATCGCTTTCGAAATCAAGAGCCAGGCGGCCGCGGGCGTGCCTTCCGCGGGAGGCCCCGGCGGCCCCTAAAACTATGGCCGGACCTGGACCTCTTCTTTATCGTCCCGCTCCCAAGTGGCAGGTAATGGCCGCATTCGGTGGGGCCATTGCGGTGCACGGCATCGCGGTGGCGATCGCTTTCCATAAAGAACCGCCGCCTGCTGATTATTCGGATATCCCGACGGCAACGATCGAGGCGACGCTCGATCAACCGCCGGAGGACATACCAACGCCTCCGCCGGAAGACATTCCGATTCCTGATCAACCTCCGCCGCCGGAGATCCAGCCGGAGTTCCATGAAGAAGCCACTCCACCACCCAAGCAGAATAAACCGGCCAAAGCTCAACCGATTAAAGCTCCGCAGGTTACCGGTCCACCGCGTCCTCCCGGCATGGCGACAGCCTCGCAAGCTAAGGCGAGCGCAATCAGCGCTCCCCGACCGGAATATCCCTATGAAGCGCGAAGCCGTCACATTATGGGCAGTGGTGTCTGCGTGGTCACGGTCGATACGGCCAGCGGCAGCGTTACGGACGCGACTATGGTCCAAAGTATCGGCAATCCGATTCTCGACAATTCCGCCGTGAGCGCGTTTCGGCGGTGGCGATTCAAACCGGGAAGCGTGGCAAAGGTTAAAATACCGATCACGTTTACGATGACGGGCGCGTCTTATTAGTATGCGTGTTGCCTCTCCAATACCGAAAAAACGAGCGCGCATTGAGATCATTCCGCTGATCGACATCATGTTCTTCCTGCTCGCCAGTTTTATGATGGTGAGCTTGAGTCAGACCCACATGAAGGGAATCAAAGTCAATCTGCCCTCGACCGCCGCACCACCACCGCAACAGGTGAAAGATTTCGTCTCTATTCGGGTGTCGCCAGGAAACACCATTTTCTTTGACGGCCAATATGTGCCTGACGATCAGGTTTTGCCTCGCCTCTATCAACTGCATCAGCAGAACCCTAACATCAAAGTCTCGATCAGTGCCGAAATGCTGGCGATCCACGGCGACGTAATTGCGTTGCTGGACAGAGTACGCCAGGTCGGCATTCAAAAAGTGGGCTATCAGATTCGGGCAGCGCCGGCGATTAATCGCTAGTTAACTTCCCAGGAGTTCCCGCAGCTTCTCCACCGCACGTGCGCGATGGCTGATGCGGTTTTTCACTTCAGTCGGTAATTCCGCGAATGTTTCGGTGAACCCCGCCGCGACGAATACCGGATCGTAACCGAAACCGTTCTTTCCACGGGGCGAGTCCGCGATAAGCCCGCGCACCTCGCCGCTCACTGCCTCCAAAATTTTTCCGCCGCGAGCAATGACGATGATGCATCGGAAACGCGCGGATCGCTTCGGCTGGCGCAATCTTTCCAATTCACGGAAAAGTTTCTCCACATTGTCGCGATCGGTTGCATCTTCCCCCGCGAAACGGGCCGAACAAATTCCGGGGGCGCCGCTAAGAGCATCCACCTCTAATCCCGAGTCATCCGCCACGACGATCTCCTCCGGGCGCACTCGCGAAACGGCAACCGCTTTGATCGCGGCATTCTCTTCAAATGTGCCGCCTGTCTCCACGATCCCGGGGAGATCGCGCTCGTCGGTTAGATCAGTGACTTGAAATTGCGGACCCAGCAGATGGGCAAATTCACGCGTCTTGTGCCGATTCCGCGTCGCGAGCAAGATTTTCATAAACAGAATAACTCCGGAAACCAGCGGCACCCGTAAATTTTTCAGTTTCTTTCCTGGATTCCTGTGTTCCTGATTCTTCTCGGATGAGCGAGCGACGCAAACCCTATCCTTTCGATTTCTTCGAGCCCAAGTGGCAGCGCATTTGGGATGAGCGCCGGGTCTTCCATGCACCGAATCCAGGAGAATCGAATTTCGATCCGAGCAAACAAAAGTTCTATGTGCTGGACATGTTTCCCTACCCGAGCGGCGCCGGGCTGCACGTCGGTCATCCCGAAGGTTACACCGCCACGGACATCGTCGCGCGCTACAAGCGGATGCGCGGCTTCAACGTGCTGCATCCGATGGGCTGGGATGCATTCGGTTTGCCAGCTGAGCAATACGCGATCAAAACCGGCCAGCATCCGGCGATTACAACGCGCGAGAACGTAGCGAAATTTAAAAGCCAGCTGCAACGCATCGGGTTTTCCTACGACTGGCAGCGCGAAATCAACACCAGCGACTCTGATTTTTACCGATGGACGCAGTGGATTTTCCTGCAAATCTACAACTCCTGGTTCAACTCAGAGACGCAACGAGCGGAACCGATCAGGACGTATCGCGGCGCTGATCCCGATAGCGTGCGGCTGGCCTATGTGGCAGATGTGCCAGTGAATTGGTGCCCCGAACTGGGCACCGTTCTTGCCAATGAAGAAGTGATCGACGGCAAGAGCGAGGTCGGCGGATTTCCGGTCGTGCGCCGGCCAATGCGGCAATGGATGTTGCGCATCACGGCCTATGCCGAGCGATTGATCGACGAGCTCGAAGGACTCGACTGGCCTGAAGGAATCAAATTGCTCCAGCGAAATTGGATCGGACGAAGCGAGGGAGCGGAAATCGATTTTCCTGTAGCTTGGACCGCTGACCCCGTTGCCGCGGCCAGCGACCGCGGCTACAAGATCCGTGTCTTCACCACGAGACCGGACACGCTTTATGGCGCGACTTACATGGTGCTGGCGCCGGAACATTCGCTCGTCGAATTGATTGTGAGTGAAGAGCAATGGCCGGCGGTGCGCGACTATCGCGAGCGCACCGCGCGAAAGAGTGACTTGGAACGCACGGAACTTGCAAAGGAAAAAACCGGTGCTTTTACCGGTGCCTTCACAATTAACCCGGCGAGTAGTGAGAAGATTCCGATCTGGATAGCCGACTATGTTCTGGTCGGTTATGGCACCGGCGCGATCATGGGCGTACCGGGCCACGACGAGCGCGATCTGGAGTTCGCGCGCAAGTTCCAGTTGCCGATCATCCCGGTCGTCCAGGCGCCGGGAAAAACCCCCGCCGAATCGATCGGGTTTGTCGGAGACGGCATGGCGATCAATTCGCCGATTATCGACGGTTTATCGAGCGTAGAAGGAAAAACGAAAATTACACGGTGGCTGGAGGAGCGGGGCGTCGGGAAGGGGGGGGTTAATTATAAACTGCGCGACTGGCTTTTCTCTCGTCAGCGTTATTGGGGCGAACCCTTTCCGGTAATTTGGGAGAAGGGCGCGCACCGCGCGCTCAACGAAAATGAGCTACCGGTCGTTCCTCCGGCATTGGAGGATTACAAACCAAGCGGTACCGGCGATCCGCCATTGGCCAAAGCCAAAGAATGGATCCGGTATTCCGATAAAGCGACGCGCGAGACCAACACGATGCCACAGTGGGCTGGTTCCTGTTGGTATTACCTGAGGTTTTGCGATCCGAAAAACGATCGGCGTTTCGTCGGCGAAGAGGCGGAACGCTACTGGATGGGAGGAGCGAAGGCGGGCGGAGTTGACCTCTATATCGGTGGCACGGAGCACGCCGTCTTGCATCTGCTCTACGCGCGTTTCTGGCACAAAGTTCTATTCGATCTGGGCTACTTGTCGAAACCGGAACCGTTTCAGCGGCTGGTGAATCAGGGACTGATTCTCGGCGAGGACAGCCAGAAGATGTCAAAATCGCGCGGCAATGTTGTCAATCCCGATGCCGTGATCGACGAGCATGGCGCGGATGCATTTCGCTGTTACGAGATGTTCATGGGCCCGCTCGAGCAGATGAAGCCCTGGAGTATGCGTGGCGTAGAAGGGGTGGCACGATTTCTGGCGCGGGTGTGGCGCTTAATCATGGAAGAAAACCAAGCCGGCGAATGGGAATTATCCCCGCGCCTCCGGGAGATTGCGCCGGACAAGGCGCAGCAAAAAATTGTTCACGGCACGATCAAGAAAGTGAGCGAAGACATTGAGTCGCTTTCATTCAACACCGCCATTTCACAAATGATGGTTTTCGTGAACGCGTTCACCAACGCTCCGGCGATTCCGGTGTCAGCAATGCGGACGCTGCTGGTGTTGCTGAATCCATTCGCGCCGCACCTTACCTCCGAGCTTTGGGAAAAAATAAGCGGGCGATTTGGTGACACGCGGAGTGATGTGGCCGAACAGGAATGGCCCGGGCACGATGAAGCAGTGCTGGTGGAAGACGAAGTCGATATAATCGTCCAAATAAATGGGAAGCTGCGCGACAAGTTGCGCGTGGCCATTGATGCGAATGAAGAAGAATTGAAATCTGCGGCGTTGGATCTGCCGAAGATTCAGCAGCACCTCGCCGGAAAAGAAGTTCGCAAAATCGTGATTGTTCCGAACAAAATCGTTAACATCGTCGCAAACTAATTACGGAGGACTGTACGATGTGGAAAGAATTCAAAGAGTTCGCTGTCAAAGGGAATGCCTTCGATCTTGCTATCGGCGTCATTATCGGCGCTGCTTTTGGCGGGATCATCAATTCCCTGGTCAAAGACATCATCATGCCACCGATCGGACTGATCACGGGCGGACTCGATTTTTCGAACAAGTTTTTGATCCTAAAACATCCACCCGGTGGCGGTTTCTTCGCCACACCGGCCGACGCGGTGAAAGCCGGGGCGATCACCTGGAACTACGGAAACTTCATCACGCTCGTGATCAATTTTGTCATTGTTGCGCTCGCGATTTTTCTCTTGGTAAAAGGATTCAACAGGCTGAAACGGCCGCATCCGACGGCACCACCGGTGGCGAAGGATTGTCCCGCGTGCACCATGTCTATCCCGATTAACGCAAGGCGCTGCCCGCATTGCACAAGCGAGTTCGAGGCTGCTCGCGCTTAAGCTGCGGCTTCATCTGGCTCCAGAGGCAACATTCGCTCAGGTGTACAAAGCCAGATGCGATTTTGCGCCAGTTCGATCCATGGCGTCCCGGCTGCCCAGGGTGAGAAGGCTGGCATGATCCAGCGGGTGGACTCCTGGACGAACGCCGGAAACTTCAAGTGAAGTCCGGCCCCATCACGCAACGTCGCTGCCGGATGGAAATGACCGATGATTTCGATCCGGCCGGAATTCTTCCGCGGGCCATCACCATGGCAAAATTCGAACCCTTTGGTCTGGAAGGATTCGACGAAGTCAATCGCGCCGCGCAGTTTGCGATCGTGATTGCCAGCGATGGTGATCGTTTCGCAAAAGGTGCGCGCTTCCGATAAAAGTTTCCGCGCGGGTCCGACGGCCGCGTCATCGTGCACGAGGTCGCCCAGAATCACCAGAGTTCTCGGTTGATAATCGCTGATTAGACCCAGCAAACGACCGCTGGAAGATTCCATCCCCCAGAGCGGAACCAGTTGGCCGGCAAGGCGTTGGCTCAGCTCGAACCCGAAATGAAGGTCTGCGATCGCCAGCCAACCTTCGCGTTCGTGGAAGAGGCCAAGCCGTGCATCCAGGAGCACGTTTTCTGCTACATAAGCTTGGGTCAGGGAAAGGGGACGCAATGGGCGCAGGGAAATTATCGCTTGCCAGGTTCGACTTCAACGGGTATTCGGCGCGCGTTTTGCAAAAATCATTGCTGCTGCGACTTACGCTCGCGTGTTTAGTCGCCGGATTTCTCGGAAGTTGCGCCACTCAACCACTGGCCAGCCGCAACCAAGCGAAACCACAGCGAATGAACGTGCGGACCACAGCCTACTGCACGTCGGAACGTGGCGGAGGCGGCAAACACAATGCCGTTGGCATGTACCTTTCCGGCCGGAACGTCGTGAGTGCGGCTTCCGATTGGTCGCGCTTTCCGCTCGGCACTCGCTTTCGCCTCGTGGACACGAATCAGGAGTATATCATCGACGACTACGGCGGTGCGCTCATCGGCACAAACACGATCGACCTATTCAAGAATTCGCGGCTCGAGATGAAGCGCTGGGGGGTGCGGCATGTTGATATCGACATTCTCCAATGGGGTTCAGAAGAACGGAGCGTGAAAATTCTCGCGCCACGGGCGAGGCACAAAAAAGTCCGGCGGATGCTTGTGGCATTAAATAGCAAAAAGAGACCGATCGAAGTCGCCGATAAGCGGCTTTGATTTCGGGAGCATCGCGCCGAAACTCACGCGCGATGAACATTCTCGTCGTTGGCGGAGCAGGCTACATTGGCAGTGTCTGCGCCGAGCTCCTGCTGAACGAAGGCCACCAGGTTGCCATTCTCGATAATCTATCTGAGGGGCATCGCGCGGCGGTCGATCGGCGAGCCCATTTTATTCAGCTAGACCTGGCCAATCGGGATGGACTCGCGCAGGCCGTCGTTCGTTCATGCCCGGATGCAATAATGCATTTCGCTGCCAGCGCCTTGGTCGGCGAGTCGATGCGCGATCCTTCCAAGTATTTTCGAAACAACATTGCCAATGGTTTGAATCTGCTCGATGCCATGATCGCCGCGGACGTTCGGCAAATCGTTTTTTCATCCTCTTGCGCAACATTTGGTTTGCCCGAGCGCACACCGATTGATGAGTCTTTTCCCCAACGGCCGATAAACCCGTACGGGGAATCCAAACTCGCGTTTGAAAAAATTCTCCGCTGGTACGATCAGATCCACGGACTACGGTTCGTCTCGCTGCGTTATTTTAACGCGGCCGGAGCGTCAGGAAAATTTGGGGAAGATCATCGTTGGGAAACGCATTTGATTCCAAACGTCTTGAAAGTCGCGCTCGGGCGACAGCCGCACGTCGAAATTTTCGGTACAGATTACGACACACCGGATGGAACCTGTATTCGCGATTACATCCATATTTTGGATTTGGCGCGTGCACATATCCTGGCCCTAGGTGCGTCAGCCAGTGGCTCGTATAATCTCGGCACTGGTGGCGGTTCCAGCGTGCGGCAAGTGATAGACGCATGTTGCAAAGTGACCGGCAAAGAGATTCCCGTAATCGAAAAACCTCGTCGGTGTGGAGATCCGCCGCGGCTCATTGCGACATCGGAAAAGATTAAACGCGAACTGGGCTGGCAGCCACAGTTTCAAGCCCTCGACACAATCGTCACCAGCGCGTGGAAATGGCACCAGCAATTTCCGAACGGTTATGGCGATTGATCAAAGTGGGGCAATGCGTAGGTCTGCCGGCCGCTTGTAGCTGCCGCTGTCCTCAGCGGCAGCCAGCCACGACTGCAAAACAAAAGCGGCTATGATCGGCTCGCAGCCTAAAGAAAAGGCCCGCCGGTTTTTGCCGGCGGGCCTTGAGCTTCTTACGAAACGATCAGCTGCCTGTTAGGGCTGAGTTGTGGTCGTCGTGGTGGTAGTTTCCTTTGTCACAGTCACTGGTTTGGCCAGTACCACCCGCTTAACAATCATCCGGTCACCCTGTCTGATATAGTGAACGGTTGCAGGCATATCCGGACGGACATCCGTCCAAGCCACAGTGTGCCCAACTGGATCCACGATCGTGGTCTCGGGCGTGTAGTAATAGCGCACCGGCTCTGCCGTTCCTGTGCGAAACGTGAAGTAGTCATTGGCCGGCGCAGCAGCAAACGCCCCGGAACTTGTGGTCAATCCCACCCCGACCGGGCCAACATTCGCACCGACTGACGTTGTGGTTTGCGCCATGGCTGCGCTAGCCGCAAGCGCGCAAGCCGCCCCTATCGCCAACATTTTGGTTAATCTGTTGTCTTTCATGTTTGTCCTTTGCTTTGGTTAACGGATGCTCTCCGTCGTGACTAATTTTGACTCGCCGCCGACGGGTTTTATTCAACCGCACAGCGGGTTCGGAAGCAGTGTGCGAGGCCGCCGCATTTTTCCGCAGTCTACTGTAATTGTCCTCCCCACCTGAATGCAACCGCTTACCGGATTTCGCGATTTTCTCCCCGTCGCCTGCGCGGAGCGGAATTATATCTTCGCCAAATGGCGCGAGGTCGCGCGCCGCTACGGCTTCGTCGAATACGATGGCCCGCTGCTCGAGGAACTCGATCTCTACAAAAAGAAATCGGGCGACGAAATCGTGCGTCAGCTCTACGAATTCATCGACAAAGGGGAACGCGCTGTTGCTTTGCGTCCGGAAATGACGCCCACGCTCGCCCGCATCATCGCGGCGAATCATCGGAATTTTCGCAAGCCTGTGAAGTGGTTCTCGATTCCGCAGGTCTTCCGTTATGAGCGCCCCCAGCGGGGACGATTACGCGAACATTTTCAGCTGAATTGCGACATTATCGGAGAGCCATCGGCCGAAGCGGATGCAGAACTGATTGCCCTGGCGATCGATGTCGTGCGCGGATTTGGTTTCAGCGCAAACGACTTTGTTGTCCGGATCAGCGACCGGGAGTTCTGGACGGAGCTTTTGAAAATCGAAGGAGTACCTTCGGAGCGCTGGGAAGACATCTTACAGACAATCGATAAATCGGAACGCGAACCGCGCACAAAAACAAGGGAGCGTCTGGGCGGGTTGGCCGGACCGGTTTTCGAAATTTTGGAGAAAGGCGGCGAGAGCGCAAAGCTCAACAGGATCATCGATAACTTAAGGGCGCGCGGATTGAGCGATTTCGCCACCGTCGATGTGGGAATTGTTCGGGGCCTCGCCTATTACACCGGCGTAGTGTTCGAAGTATTCGATCGGGCCGGCAAATTTCGCGCCATTGCCGGCGGTGGACGTTACGACCAACTCGTCGCGCAGCTCAGCGACAATGCGGTCTCTCTTCCAGCGTTAGGTTTCGCTATTGGCGATGTCGTTCTGGGTGAAATGATTCGCGAGAACCCGTCGGCCCTAGGAGAACTGGAAGCATCCGTTCGTTCGGATCGCAGCATCGAAATTTACGGGGTGATCGCCAAGGAGGAGCGTCGCGCCGTCGCTCTCGCCGTCATTCAACAATTACGCGATCAAGGCTATAGGCTGGACTATCCGATGTCGCCGACAAAAGTTCCGAGGCAATTCCAAACAGCGGAACAACTTGGGGCGCAAACCGCGATTTTATTTGGTGACGAATGGCCGAACGTCGCGGTGAAGAAGCTTGCGAGCGGAGAGCAGCAGCTCGTTCCTCACGAAGAGCTGGTCGCCCATCTGGTCGCCCATCGCTGAGCTCGCGCCAGCCGACGCCGCTTGCCCAATAGTTACACCGTCCGCTCCGTTGCCTTAAGCACTCTAATGGCGTCGCGCAATTCCGCGGCGCGTTCGTAGAGCTCGCTCGCTATCGCGCTTTCCATCTCACGCTGCATAATCTCGAGCTTAGTCAGCGGCCGCTTGGCCCGTACTTCATCGAGCCACTCTTCGAGGAAAGCGATTTCACTGCTCTTACTGGCCAGCTCGGGGAAGTTGGAATGCTGGAAGAATTCGACGATTGCGTCGCGACCCTTCTCGATTTCACGCATGCCGTCTCCAAACTTGCCTTCGCTCAAGAAGATCGACGCCTTCGCCCGTGTGTTCATCATCAGCACATAGGGTCGAAACTGTTGAAAATTCCAGACAATCTCCTCCCGCTGGCTATGCTCGTCGACAAAAGTGAAGAGATCGAGATTTCGCTGAGTGTCGCGGATTACTCCAGCAAATTCATTGAGCTGAAAGAGGCTGACGTAGCGGTGGTAATACTGAATACCTTCCTGTTGCAGCTCAGAACACTCCTCGGCCGTCAATTCGTAACTGTCACGGGTTGCTTCGGCGAGCTCGGCACGGTGCTGGTGATAGGCAAGTAATGACTCACACCCGTGCGGCCGCTGACCATCCGGCCGGCCGGTCATTTCCATTTGCAACACGCCGAGATCGAGCCGCAGTTGCAACTTATCGCGACCGTCGAAGCCCATTATCTTCCTTACTTTGATCATGCCGGGCTCGTGGGGCCACTCTTTCAAGATGGTATTGAGATCCAAGCTCATCGCATAGAAATGATCGTTTACGGGAGGCGATTTTGTCAACGCTGACGAAGCATTGCCGGGGGAACTTTTTCGCGAGATTCTTTCCAGATGGAAACGGAAATCGATGCCTTCATTCGTTACCTCGCGATTGAGCGCGGCCTCTCCGAAAACTACCAGCTGTCAACCCGCCGTTCCCTGACTGACTTCGCCCAATGGTGCGGACACCATCATTTGCACAGCGGCGCCGACGTCGCCGTCGACCATCTCACAGACTATCTTTCCGAGAAAAAACGCAGCGGCCTTTCGGCGTCGTCGATCAAACTGATCGTTGTTGCTCTCAAAATCTTTTTCCGATTTTTGCTTGGGAGAAGAATGATCTCTCGCGATCCCAGCGAAACCCTCTCGCTCCCCAGAATCGAGCGCTATTTGCCGGAAACATTGAATGAAATTCAAGTCCAGCAACTACTCGATGCCATTGATATCAAAACGGAACTTGGCCTGCGCGATCGCGCCATCGTTGAATTGCTTTACGCCAGTGGTTTGCGTATTTCCGAGCTGACCGCAGCGCGGCTGGAACAGTTCAACGACGAAGAACGAATCTTGCGTGTGACCGGCAAAGGCAACAAGACCCGATTGGTACCGGTGGGTCGCAAAGCTTCCCAGGCTCTCGCGGCTTATCTTTCGGCTGAGCGGCCACAGCTCGTTACTTCCAAATCGGGGAGTGAGATTTTTCTTTCCGCGCGCGGTCGAAAACTCACCACCGCTCGGATTTGGCAGATCGTAAAGAAACATGCCAAACGCTCGGGTGTGGAAGCCAATATCTATCCGCATCTTTTGCGGCATAGTTTTGCCACCCATCTCCTCTCCAATGGCGCCGACCTGCGAATCATTCAAGAAATGCTCGGCCACGCGGACATCTCGACCACGCAAGTTTACACGCACGTAGATCAGCAGCGTCTCAAAGCAGTGCATCGAAAATTTCATCCTCGTCCTTAGACGAAGGCAATAAGCGGATACAGGAAAGTTGTGCGGACAATAGAACGCCCGCTACAATCCGAATTTTATGAAGCGATTTCTGCTGTTCGTGCTGGTTAGCCTCGTCGTCGTATTTCTGGTCCTATTTGCGCTCCGCCGCCAGCCGGGCGTAGCGCACTCAGCCGCAGCTGGCCTGCTACCACCCGACACCGCGATTTTGTTCGAAATTCCCAACGCCGAGAAAAATCGAGAAGACTGGCACCGCACGGAATTGTACGCGCTTTATCGAGAAACAGCTGTGCAGGCATTTTTACAGAAGCCGAAGGCGCAACTGCAAGAACGCAGCGCCTTCATTAACGGCTGGCGCGAGGCTGGCAAATTGCGCATGCGAGACACGTTCCTCGCAACCAACAGCTTTGATGCCCTACGGCTTGTCGGCGGTTTCGAATTTCGCTGCAGCGAGAAGGAAGCGAACACCGTGATTGAGGAATGGAAATCGCGGCTCCTCGGCAAAGCAGGAAACGCGCAACGCAGTACGAGCGATTACGAGAAGCATCGCATTGATGTTATTGCCGGAGAAGTCACGCTCGCATCTACGATCGTGGGTAATCGTTTCCTGGCAGCCACCAACATCAAGGATTTGATGGCGATGCTGGATCGAATCGATGGTCGCGTGAAAACGCCTGCGCTTGAATCAGATCAAAATTTCCGCGAGGCGATGAAGGAAATGCCGGCGGAATGCGCGTGGCTATTCTACCTTCAACCTAAGCAACTCGGGCAAAAGCTAGCCAGCTTGCGAGCACAAGACGGACGCGCTTTACCACCGAATCAACAGACAATGCTCGAACGAGTCCGAAGCTTCTCCCACGGGATGGTTTTCGATGGTCAAAAAATCCGAGAGGTGGACTTCGCGGCGATGCCACGAATGTTCGATGCCAAACTGACACCTGACACACTCTCACTCGCTCCGCCCGAAACCTTTCTCTACTTCGCCACAATCATCAACCTTCAACAACTCGACTGGAATCAAATGCTCGGCAAAGCCGCCGCTGGTCTTGCGGCCGGACAAAAACAGGTGCTCGCCCAAGCCGGTATCACGCCGGATGACTGGAGGGCTGCCTTCGGTGACGAAGTCTCGCTGATCGCGGATTGGCCAACGAGCGCGCGAATTCCCGGCCTGGTGGTGACGCTAACCGTCCGCGATTCTTCGCGTGCGAAGAAAATCGTTGGCGCACTTGCCGCTTCGTCCGGATGGCAATCAAACATTCACGATAGTGTGCAGTATTTTACCGCGCCGATGGGGGGAAGCGCTCTCGCGATCAGCCCGACGGTGGCAGTTTCCGATCGCTTGCTCGTTATCGGGGGCGATTCGGCGAGAGTTGATCGAGCGGTAGCACCGGCGAAAAGCGGGACCGGATTGGATGATTCGCCTAGTTTTCGCAGCGCGGCCAAGCTCGTGCCCTCGCCACAACAGACGTTCGCCTTTCTCGACCTAGGCGCGCTCTATTCGAGATTGGATGCTACCGTGCGCCCGATTCTGCAAATGAGTGCTGCTTTCCTACCCTCGATGACCGAGCACGTCGATCCGGCCAAGCTTCCATCTGCCGAAGTCGTTGCGCGTCACTTAAGCCCGGTGGTGGCGGCACAATCATATACCGGTAACGGTTACCGGTCGGAATCAGTTGGTACGATTACGATCGGACAAACCGTTGGGGTGGCGGCGGCGGCATGGGCAGGCACGATGGTTTTGAAAAATAGGCCCAGCGTCATTTTGCCCTCCCCGGCGGCCACTTCTTCCGCAATTCCCTCAACACCGCTGTCGAGTCCAGTGCCGACTCCTTGAATCGCGCCACTTCGGCTCTAGCCGCAGTTGGCTCGCTCAGAGAGAAATGAGCTGCGAATTCGCAAATCCGTGTTACAATTTCGGCCCTATGGCTATTCTCAAGAAAAACGCATTTTCTCGCCGGGTTCCTGATCTAGTCACGGAGGAACTCGTCGCTGTGCTTTCGCGCAGGGCGTCGTTCGAGTTCAAGCAGCTCTTCGACATCGTGCACGAAAATCTCCGTGCCCGTAACGCCGCGAGTGGTGGAGAGGAAATGCTCCGGTTGCGTGCGTATGAAAAACTTCAGAATCTGGTCGCACGCGGCGCGGTGAAGAAGAGCGGCAAGAAATACAAAGGCTTGCCTTCGGCCTTGGCGAGCGCGATCGCACCGCAAAACGGTCATATTCCAGCAGGCGTAAAGTAATCGACTGCGGGAGCGGTAGGGCATGCTGCGAGAATACATTCCGGTTTTACTCCAGATCATTGTTGCGGCGGGGTTTGCCGTCGCGGCATTGGTAGTCAGTGTGATTCTCGGAAAGACCGGCCGCCGTAATAGAATCAAGGATTCAGCCTACGAATGCGGCATGGTGCCGCAGGGAGAAGCACAGCCGCGATTCAGCGTCAGATTTTATCTGGTCGCGATGCTATTCATTCTCTTCGATCTGGAAATCGTCTTCATGTATCCCTGGGCAGTCGTTTACCGGGAATCTATCCGACATAGCTCTGTGATCTTTTGGAGCATGTTCAGTTTCATCTCGATTTTGATGATTGGGTATATTTACGCGCTCCGGAAAGGCGTGCTCGACTGGAAAAAATAGGCGTCGCCCCTGCCGGCGAGGGCGATCTAAAAGGCGACTTTTCGTCGGCGCAGACGGTGCCAGTTTCGTCCTTGCGCGGCCTCGCCAGACCGCCTAATAGCTTTAGCCCCCATGGTGCATCACATCGTCCTTTACAAACTTAAGCCCGAAGTTACGCCCGCTCGCGTGGAAGAGATGATGATGAACACGCGCATGCAGTTATTGAAGATTCCGGAGGTCCTCAACATTAAATGCGGCAAGCGCATCGATCCGCAAATGACGTGGCCCTTTTTCATCGCCATCGATTTCGAGTCCATGGACAAATACACCATTTTTCGTGAAGACTCGATCTTCGTGAAATTCAACGAAGAAATCATTAAGCCGAACACAGCTGACGCTCTCACGCTCGACTTCGAAATGGATCCTGGGAAAGACGTGCGATTTTCATAGCGCCCACGTATCAAACGCGGGGCAAATACTTGCATTCCCTGTTCGGTCGTCCGAAATCGGCAATGAAAATGCCGCTGGGCTACATTTACTCGCGTTACCCGGTCCTCTCGCAAACATTTTGCGACGCCGAAATGCTCGAACTGGAGCGCCGCGGACACGAAATTGTCCTCGCTTCGCTTTATCCCCCGAAGACGGAGCTGCGTCACGAGTATCTGGCGAAACTGCGCGCCAAAATTCAGTACGCGCCGGAATCGCGCGCGTTGGACAAGCTGGCGCGTAAGGCGAAGCGGAGTGGGCGGTGGCCAGCGGCCCTGGTGCAGGAACACGACCTGAAATATGGCCCGGAGTACAAGGCGGCGTTGCGCGCGCGCAACGCGTTTTTTTTTGTCGAGCTGTTCGAGCGGGAGCGTGTTCCGCATTTTCACGTTCATTTTGCCAATCGCGCCGCCCATACCGCGCTCTTTGTAAAGGCGATTAGCGGCCTCCCATTCAGCATCACCGCACACGGACAGGACTTTATGACCGATCTCGGCAATGACGGACTATTGCGCGAGCTTTGCGCGGCCGCAGAATTCGTTGGAGCAGAGACAAACTACAGCCGTGACCTGCTTGCTTCTCGCTGTCCGAAGGCCGCCAGGAAGATTTTTCGCGTCTACAATGGAATTGATCTCAGCCGCTTTCCTGAAACAGCTGATGACCGGACCAATCAAGGGTTGCCCGGTCCGGTTCGGTTGCTCAGCGTGGGTCGTCTCGTTGCCTTCAAAGGATTTCACGTCCTGATTGATGCGTGCACCGAGCTGAAGAAACGCGGAATTGATTTTGCTCTTCAAATCATTGGGGATGGAGCGCTGCGGGAGGAACTCGAAACGCGCGTTCGCCAGCAAGGCTTGAGTGGCAGAATCCAGTTCGCCGGTGAACAGTCGCAGAATCAAGTGCTCACGGCTT
>WNGO01001371.1_pt1 | contig 15673 bp, 13 predicted proteins | sample 5400511 | NCBI WGS metagenome assembly WNGO01 (sample SAMN13153380, study PRJNA577476) | soil metagenome | isolation source: 20 cm soil or saprolite under Garry oak tree replicate 2 | place: USA:California | collected 2016-06-15 | reverse complement strand
TGGTCTTCGCCACGGTCGTGTCGAAGTCGTTGACATCGATACCGTTGGCGACGAAGCGCGCCCGCCAGTGATGCGCGGCGACCTGGACGCGGTTGCTCGTTTCCACGCTCATGACACCTTCTCCTTTGTTCGAATAGCCTGGTCGAGGCTCGACCCGAGGTCCTGCAAAAGGATCGCCGCGCAGTTGCGGCCTGGAAGGCCGGATACCGAGCCGCCAGGGTGGGTGCAGGCACCGGTCTGGTAGAGCCGGTCCACGGGCGTGCGATACGTCGACCAGCCTTCCACCGGGCGGAAATAACCACTTTGGTCCGGTGTGCTGGCGCCGCCGTGACACGATCCGCGCCAGTTCGCCGGATTTCGGCGCTCGAGATCGAGCGGGCTGTTGACGTGGCGCTTCAGCACGATCCGGTCCGAAAGGTTGGTCGTCAGCGGTGCCAGCCGCTCGAACAGGCGCGTGGCCACGTTCTCCTTGATCTCGTCCCAGTGCTGCGGCCCTTCCGCCAGCTGGTAGGGCAGGAAGCTGATCAGTTTGAAGGTGTGTTTGCCCGCGGGTGCGCGGGAGGAGTCGATCACCGTGGGGGTGATGGCCAGATAGACCGGCTCATCGAGGTCGACTTGTCCGGCGCGAAAGGCCGTCAGCGTCCGCTGAAGCGAGCCCACTGATTCGAGTCCGCCCATAGTCACGCTTTCCATCGGCCCGGCCTCCATCCGAAAGCGCGGCGCCTCGCTCAAGGCAAAGTGGGCCGCGAACATGGTCACGCTCGGCTTCCACCTGGCGATTCCGGCGCGGTACTCGGGCGCGAGGTTGTCTTCGCCGAGGATGCCTGGTAGATGCGCGATGTGGATCGTCGAGACGACCGCCTTTGACGCGGTATAGCTCGAACCGTCGGCTGTGACGACCCCGGTCGCGCGTCCGCCCTCCACCATGATCCGAGTCACCGCCTTTGAGGTAAGCACCTGGCCGCCGTTCTCCTCGATGACGCTGGCCAGCGCCAGCGGCAGGCGGATCGAGCCACCCTCGGGGAGGACCCAGCTGTAACGCTGCCGGCCCGCTACCAGGGAAAACGCCTGCAGACCGGTCTCCGGCTCGTCGAGCGGATGCAGCGTCATGAACGCGATCCAGGCGAAAAAGGCGCGCACGTGCTCGTCGTTGAAGCGTTTCGCGATGACATCGAGTGCGGTGGTCCGGCGGATCTCGAGGCCTCGCTCGCCCAGCGGCCCGGCTTGCGTCCGTGCCGCGACCTGGTCGGGCGGCCGGGGCGGATTCTCCCGCTCGGCGTTCACGATCGGCGAGAGCGACTGCCAATCCGCAAGCAGGACCCGGTAAGCGTCGGCGTCCGCGCGCGAGAAGCGGGCCAGCTCCGCGCAGGTGCGATCGAGATCACGCCACATGGTGATGCTGCGCCCGTCGCGGAAGGGCATCGTGAAAACCGGGTCCGGATACAGGTAGCGCAGCCCACGCTGGTCGAGTTGCAATTCGTTGTTGCGCACCAGCGGGTTGGTCTGGATCAGGTTGTGCGCCGTCGCGCAAGGGTCGTGGATGAAACCGGGCAGGGTGAGTTCCTCGCAGGTGGTGTCGCCACCGATACGTGGCGCACCCTCGAGGACCAGCACCTTGAAGCCGGCGCGTGCCGCGTAGGCGGCGGTCAGCAGGCTGTTGTGGCCGGCGCCCGCGACGACGACGTCCCATTCTCCCGCCCTGCTCATAGCCCGCCACGCGGGCCGGTACCATTGGGCCCGGTTTCGTCGACGCCCCCTGCCTGGCCAAGGTAGAGCTGCTTTACCTGTGGATCGTTGAGGAGCTCATCGCCTTTCCCCTCGAGCTTGATGGTCCCCAGCTCAAGGATGCATCCCCGCTTGGCGGCCGATAATCCCATCCGGGCGTTCTGCTCGACGAGGAGGATCGTCGTGCCAAGCTCGTTGAGCACGCGCATCTTCTCTATCACGGTCCGCGCCGCGCGCGGCTCGAGCCCGAGGGTTGGCTCATCGAGCAGGAGCAAGGTGGGCTCGGTCACCATCGCCCGGGCGATTTCGACCTGCTTCTGCTCGCCACCACTTAGAAGTCCCGCCGCCTTGTTCCGCTGATCAACCACGATCGGAAACAGCTCGGCCGCCCGGGCCAGCCCGCGGCGCGCCAGCTGCTGGTCGCGGAGGCTATAGGCGCCCATGAGCACGTTTTCCCAGACGGTCATCTGCGGGAAGGTGCTGCGACCCTGGGGCACGTGCGCAATGCCGTCGCGGAACAGGAGATCGGGGCGGCGGCCGCCGATGTCTCTCCCTCGGAACAGGATATGGCCGCGTCGTGGCCGGATGAGTCCCGAAATCGTCCGAAGCAGCGTGGACTTACCGGCCCCGTTCGGGCCGATCAGGCAGACGAAGTCACCCGCGTCGACGTCCAGGTCGACACCACGCAGGATGTCGCCGCCTGATCCGTACCCCGCGACGAGCCGCTCGCATTGGACCAGCACCTCAGTCTCCGAGGTAGGCATCGAGGACGGCGGGATTGGCGCGCACCTCGGCCGGCGTCCCGCTCGCGATCACCCGACCGCGGTGCAGCACAATCACCGGCTCGCACAGTTGCATGACAAAGCCCATGTTGTGCTCGATGATCAAAAACGTCATGCCGCCGGCGTTGAGGTCGCGAATGTAAGCGCCCAGCCGGTCGATCATCACTGGGTTGAGCCCTCCAGCCGGTTCGTCAAGCATGAGCAGCTTCGGCTCGGCCATCAGCGCCGCCGCCAACTCCAGCAGTTTCTGCTGCCCGAAGGACAGGCTGCCCGCAAGCTCGTCACGGAGAAAGGCGATACCAAAGAACTCGAGGAGTCCCTCGGCCCGTTCGCGCTCGTAACCTTTGATGCCGGCCGTGAAGAGCGTGCGAAGACCAAGTTGCCGGATGGGCACGATCATGTTCTCGAGCACCGTCATCTTCTTGAAGATGCGCGTGATCTGGAAGGTCCGGGCAATGCCGAGATGCACGACCCCGCTGGGTCGAAGGCCGGCCAGCAGGGTCTCACCGAATTGGACGGTTCCGCGTTCTTGTCGATAAAAGCCGGTCACGCAGTTGAAGAGCGTCGTCTTACCAGAGCCATTAGGCCCGATCAGCGCCGTGACGCTCCCCGCTCTGACCTCGAGACTGCACTCGGATAGCGCCGTGATTCCGCCAAACGACTTCGAAACCGAACGGATCACCAGGTTCCCGCCTGGCCCCGCCGTTGGGGCCGCATCGGGCTGATGTGCGGCCGTACTCATCCGGTGGCCTCCACGATCGAGGCCGGCGCTTCGAGCGGCGGGTAATCTCTGGGCCCCTTCGTACGCCACGCCTGATACGTGCGAAGGACGCCGTCGGGCATGAACATGACGACCAAAACGAGAACAACGCCCAGCGCAACGAGGTGCAGCTGGCCGGCCAGCCGGGAAGGAAGCAAGAAGACGAGGTACGCGGAAAGGGGGTAGATCACGAAGGCTCCCAGCACCGGCCCCCAGACGATGCCTCGGCCGCCGAAGAGACTCATGATGATGAGGTTGAGCGTGATGATCAGCTCGAAGGCCAGGTCGGGATCCACGTAGTTGAGGTACTGGGCATGCAACGCGCCCGCCGTCCCCGCAAACCAGACGCTGATCGCAAACGCCAGGATCTTGTACAGCGACGTATTGACGCCAGAGGCTTCGGCCTTCCCCTCGTCCTCTCGGATCGCGATCAGCCCCAGACCGAACTTCGACCGTCGGATCGCGATCGAGACCAGGATGGCGATCACCAGTAGCGCCAGCATGGCGTAGTAAAACGGGATGATGGTCAGGTTCGCCGGCAGATCGAGCAAGGGGAGGAACAGGCCCTGACTGCCCCCGGTCACGCCTTTCAGGTCGAGCATCAAGAGCTGGGCGACGTAGGTGAAGGTCAGAGTGACGATGACAAAGGCCGGCCCCCGAGTCCGGAGCGAGATGAAGCCCAGACCGGCGCCCAGGAGCGAGGCCATGACGCCTACCAGCGGAGCCGTAACGAAAACCGGCACGCCGAGGTGCACGAGCAACAGCGCTGCCGCGTATGAGCCCAATCCGAAGAAGCCGACGTGACCCAGGGAAACGTAGCCCGCGTAGCCGCCCATGATGTCCCAGCCCACCGACATCGCGGCGTACATGAAAGTAAACATCAGCAGGTCCAGGTAGAAACCCTCGGATATTGCGAAGGGAACCACGAGAAACAGCGCTAGCGCGGCCCACGGCCAGCCGCGGCGCAGGCGCCAATCAATCCTCACAGGCTCTGACGCTCCAGCGCGCCGAACAGTCCCTGCGGCCGAACGACCAGCACGCCGAAGAGAAAGACGTAGAAGATCATCGGCGCCCAGCCCAGTGCGAGCGTCACGCTGGTGACCTGTTCGGCGATGCCCAGCAGCATCGCTGCCACGAATGCACCGCGCAGGCTGCCCAGTCCTCCAAGCACCACGATAGCCAGCAGCTTGCCAATCCACAGCCAGTGTGTGGCCGGATAGAAGGTGAACAGCATGCCGAGTAAGGGACCGGTCGCGCCCGCGATGGCGATCCCGATCGCGAAACTGATGGTCGTCACCATCCGGACATTGACACCGACCAGCTGGGCGCTTGTTCGGTTTTGGATTGTGGCGCGGATCGCCCGGCCCAGCTTGGTGAACGTCAGCAGGGCGTAGAGACCGGCAAGGAGGAATAGCGAGACCCCGGCTGCGATCAGCCGGACCACCGGAACGTACAGCGTGAATAGCTGGAAACTCTCCAGCGAATACGTGGTCTTGATCCCCTGATACGAGGAGGTCCAGATCGCGCCCTGGAGACCTTCGAGGATGATCGCGAAGCCAAACGTCATCAGCACGGTCAGCGTGATATCCCGCTCGGCCAGTCGGTTCACAATGCCCCATTGGACGAGCGCGCCGAGAGCGAAGAAGACCGGGATGAGCAAGAGCATGGAGAGTAATGGGTCGATCCCCAGATGGAGAAACAGGGTCAAGGAGAGGTAGGCACCCATGACAATCAGCGCGGCGTGGGCGATGTTGATCACCTTCATCACGCCAAAGATCAACGTGAGCCCGGCCGCCATCAGTGCGTACATCCCACCCGTCAAGACGCCAAGGACCAGGCTCTGGGCGAGGAGGCCTGGGCTCATTCAGACGACGGTCAGGAGTGAACCGATGAAGCAGCAGAGGCCATCTGCCCGCCATCGCATCGAGGCAGAGGGCCCCTGCAATCGATTACCAGTCCGGCTTCGGATAGACCGGGTTCGCGTCCTTGTTCGGATCGCCCTGCGGCGCGACCACGTGGATCAGGGCGCCTTGCCATTGCTCGAGAAGGTAGCTACCCTGCGGCCGACCTAGTGCATCCCAACCGATCTCCCCCTGGACGGTCGACACCTTGTGCGCGTGCAGCCAGTCGGCGATTTTGGTATTGTCCACCGACTGGGTCGCCTTCACGGCGGCCGCGATAACCTGGCCCACCGAGTAGCCTTCGGCCGCTTCTCCCGGCACCAGGTTGTCCTTGTTGGGAAACATCTTGAGGTAGTCGGCGACGAACTTCGGATTGCCCGGCTCTTTGGAGCTCTGCACCCAGCCATCACCGGTCATGATCCCGCTGACTTTGTCGCCAAGTGCCTGTTTGAAGGGCCCGGTCGTGCTGGGCCCGGACGTGAAGTAAATCGCCTTGGGCTGGTAGTGAACCGATGAGAACGCCTGTACCTGCGCTACCGCGTCGTCAAAGATGGTCCCGCCCAAAACGATGTCCGCGCCGGAATGCTTGACCGCCGCCGCAATGGAGGCAAAGTCGGTCTGGGTCGGCGGATAGACCTGCTTATAGGCCGTCTTGATGCCAGCCCCCTCGAGGCGGGCCTGCGCACCATCTTCGGTGGCGCTGACAAAGGGGTCATCCTGCTGCGGATACGCCGCACTCTTCGGGCGCTGGTCTGCCGGCAGTTTGAGGATGTAGTCGACAAACGGGTCGGCCTGCTTTTCGGCGACGGCCGGCTGCACGAAGAAGATGTATTTGAACTTCCGTTCGAACACCTTGGGCGCCCCACCAGCGCCTTCGACAAACGCCATCTTGTACTTCTCGGCCACCGCCGAAGTCGGAATGGTGAGTGCGCTCGAGAACGGACCGACAAGGAGATTGACCTTATCGACGGTCACGAGGCGCTCGTATTGGCTGACCGCGGTGTCGGCTAGGCTCTGATTGTCGTACACCTTCAGTTCCACCTTGTGGCCGAGCAAGCCCCCAGCATCGTTGACCTGTTTGGCCCATACCGCATAGCCCTGGTTGATGGCGGTTCCCGGGTCGGCCTTATCCCCGGTCAACGCCTGGGAAACGCCGATGATGATCGACCCGCTGGGCAGCGCCGCCTGGCTGGTTGGGCTGGTCCCGCATGCCGTGAGCGCGAGCGCGAGGGCGACGATCGCGACGATTGGCTTCCGCATGGTCCCTCCCTTGCTGTCGACTGGAGTGGCTCGATCAAGTTTGTCCCTTGCGCTGAACAAACGATTGTCCTATGTTAGGCACGGGTTCAAAGGATTGTCAATGAGGACACGACCATGCCGGTGACGTTGAAGCAGCTGGCCGCGCGCGCCCACGTCCACCCGTCTACGATCTCGCGCGTTGCGAACCATGACCCGGGACTTCGGATCGCCCCCGTGACCCGGCAGCGGATCGAGGCGCTGCTGCGCGAAACGGAATACCGACCGAACGGAATTGCCCGCGGACTGAAGCTGCGGCAGACACTCGTCCTGGCCGTCGTCATTCCCGACATCACGAATCCGTTCTTCGCCGCTCTCTTTCGCGGGGTCGAGGACGGCGCCTCGCCTCGAGGCTACAACGTCCTGCTCTGCAATACGGACGGTAGCCCCGAGCGGCAGCGATCGCACCTGCAGAGCCTCCACGCCCGGCAGGTCGACGGCGTCATCCTCGCCAGTAGCTTCCTCAACGATCCGACCGTCCGCTGGTTGCGGCATCAGCGCATCCCCTATGTCCTGGTAAACCGCTTCAGCGACGAGGCCGCTGACCCCTTCGTCGGATCGGATGACCTCGTGGGTGGCCGCATCGCCACGGCTCACCTGGCCGACCTCGGCCACCGGCGGATCGGCCACCTCGCCGGCAAGGCCACGGTGAGCACCGGGCTGCTGCGACGTCGGGGTTACCTGGCCGCGCTCACCGAGCGCGGGCTCAGCACCGATCCGGGCCTCATCATCGAGTCTGGCTACACAGAAGAAGGTGGCGCACTCGCGGCCGAGCGGCTGCTGTCACTCGATGATCGCCCGACCGCGATCTTCGCCGTGACCGACATGACGGCCGTCGGCGCCTTCGGCGCGGCGCGCCGCCTGGGCTTGCGCATCCCGGAGGAGGTGGCGATCGTCGGCTACAACGACATCCCGCTGGCGAACCGAATGGTGCCCGCACTCACGACCGTCCACGTTCCGATTCACGATCTTGGCTCGGTGGCGGCGCAGCTCCTGCTCGAGCAGATCGAGACCGGCGAGCCGAGCCAGCGGCGGGTAATCTTTCGCCCGGAACTGATCGTCCGAGGATCGACGGTTGCGGGCGCCGACGCGCAGCCCCGGCTCTCGGCCGGGCGGAGTTTTGCCACGGAATGATGCGCCAGCTCGTGGAAACGAACGGTTGTAGATACCAGAAAGCGATCGGAGGGCAAACGCGATGACGGCAGCGAAAACGGAGCGCCCAGCCCTCGGCTGGATCGGCACGGGCCGCATGGGATCGGTGCTCGCCCTTCGCCTGCTCGAGCACGGCTGCGACCTCACCGTCTACAACCGGACCCGTTCCAAGGCCGAGGCGCTCGCCAAGCGGGGCGCTCGCATCGTCGACCGCCCGGCCGACCTGCGCGATCGCGACATCGTGATCACATCGGTCGCCGGGTCCAAAGACTTCGCCGAAGTGATGACAGGGGCGCAGGGCCTGCTGGCGAACGGCAACCAGGTCCCCGCGATGGTGATCGACACCTCCACCGTCTCGATGGACGTTTCCGAGTCGATTCGTCAGAGGGCGGCCGCGCTGGGGTCGGCGCTGCTGGCGGCGCCCGTCAGCGGCAACCCGAAGGTCGCGCGCGCCGGCAAGCTGAGCCTGGCGGTGTCGGGGCCACGCCGGGCCTTCGAGCTGGCGCTGCCTTACTTGGAGATGCTGGGCAAGAGTGTGACCTACGTCGGCGACGGCGAAGCAGCCCGCCTGGTCAAGATCTGTCACAACCTCATCCTGGGCGTGGTGACGCAAATCCTCGCCGAGACCACTGTCCTCGCCGAGCGAGGGGGCATCGCCCGCGCCGATTACCTCGAGTTCATCAATGACAGCGTGCTGGGCTCCACCTTCACCCGCTACAAGACGCCGGCCCTGGTCAGTCTCGACTTCACGCCGACCTTTACCGGCCACCTGCTACGCAAGGACTTCGAGCTCGGGCTGGATGCCGCACGGCAGCTCGATGTGCCTCTGCCGGTCGCGGCACTCACCCATCAGATCGTCGTCAGCCTGATCGGCCGCGGCCTCGGCGACGTCGACTTCGCCGCACTCCTCGAGCAGGCGGCAGCAGGCGCGAACCTGAAGCTGCAGCCTGAGGCGCGCCAGATGTCGGACGGACTTGAGGCGGTCTAGCCCGCTGGACGCCGCTCGCCGGCTCGTACCAGGCTGGAGCGGCGTTACAGATAACCGCTCTGCGCCGGCATCCGTATCGCCGCCCCCTTCGCCGCCATGGAACGCGGGGAAGGCACGTCGCGAACCCCTCGCTGAGCGCCATGCTAGTCGCCGTGGTACGAACTGTCAAACGTTTGGCATATTCGAATTGCCCTCCCTGACAAACGTTTGGCAAACATCAGGCGTGCCCTCACCGGGATCTCCTGCGTTACAGCTCAGGCAGAGGCCGTTCACAAAGCGGGTAACGTTGGACAAGGCGCGGGCGCCTGGGGCATGCAAGGGAGGGCCGGCGACGAAGTGGGGGCACGCGACGCGCGGCGGGGACGAACGATCGTGACCCTGGAGGATGTCGCTCGCGCGGCTGGGGTGCATTATTCGACCGTCTCGCGCGCCCTCGACCCCACCACCGTTCGGCGCGTGAGCGTGGACACCCGCAAACGCATCCAGGCGGTCGCAAAGAAGATGGGCTACCAGCCGGACATGGTGGCGAGTGGCCTGAAGAAAGGTCGGACGCAGACTGTCGCCGCGATCGTGGCCGACCTCGGCAACCCATCGATCGCCCCGGTGCTCCGAGGAATCGCGAACCGGCTGGAGCCGGCGGGATTCATGTCGTTGTTCGCCGAGACGCAGGATGATTCCTCGCGCCTGGAGCGGATCCTCAATCACCTGCTGAGCCGGCGGGTTGACGCCATCATCTTGACGGCCGGGCGGGTCGGAGACGTCCGCATCCTCCGCCGGATAAAGGGGCACGGGATCCCCGTGGTACTGGCGCTCCAGAATGTGCCCGGCATCCGCCTGCCGTCCTGTACCAACGATGACCTGCTGGGCGGCCGTCTTGCCGCACAACACCTTCTCGCTCTTGGGCACCGGCGGTTGGCGCAGTTAAGGGGTCCGGCCGACGTTCAATCCCTGTCCGACCGCGCCGAGGGGTTTAGTAAGGCCATCGCGTCGGCGGGTGCCACCGAGGTCCTGATCCGGTCAACCGCACCCCGTGGGACCGCGGAGGATGGACGCCGCCTGATGCGCCTTCTGCTCGACGGCAAGCGAGCGCGACCGACCGCGATCTTCGCCCACCACGACCTGATGGCGCTCGGTGCGTTGACGGTGGCGGCGGAGCGCGGCCTGAACTGTCCCCGGGACCTCTCGATCATCGGCTATCACGATTTGCCGAGCATGGAACGCCTGGTCCCGGCGCTGACGACCATCCGCCAACCGCTCGAAGAGGCCGGCCGCGCGGCTTCTGACATGGTCCTGCACATGCTCAATTCTTCGACCCAGCAACCCGCCTCGCGCCGACTCGCACCGACCCTGGTGGTGCGCCAGTCGACCGGACCTCCGCCCGAGGTTCGTTAACCTTGAGGCCGGTGTCGCGAACAAAATCGGAGTTCACCGTCACCTCCGTCCCCGCGCCGGGGCGGATGCACGTCGACTGGGAGGAACGGGTCGACTTCCGCCGCCTCCACGATTACAGGCTCGGTCGCGCCCGCCAGGCGATCGCCAGTGCCGGCCTGGGTGCCGTCTTGGTCTTCGACATGAACAACATCCGCTATATCACCAGTACCACCATCGGCGAGTGGGCCCGCGACAAGGTCGCCCGCTTCGCGCTGCTGACCCGCAAGGGGGAGCCGATCCTGTGGGACTTCGGTTCGGCGGCGAAGGCGCATCGACTGCACGCGCCCTGGCTGAAGCCGGAGAACTCACGCGCCGGGATGACCGGATTGCGTGGATCGGTCGCCCCTGAGGCCGGACTGTCGGATGACGTGGCGAAAAGCGTGAAGGACCTCATGCGCGATCAGGGCATCGCGGATGAGCCGCTCGGTGTCGACATCGCCGAGCTGCCCATGCTCTTCGCCCTGCAGAAGGCCGGCATCAAGGTCGTCGACGCCCAGCAAGCGATGCTCGACGCGCGGCAAATCAAGTCCCAGGACGAGATCACGCTGCTCAGCATGTCCGCCGCCCTGGTCGACGGCGTCTACCAGACCATTTACGAGGTGCTGAAGCCCGGCATCCGGGAAAACGAGATCGTGGCGATCGCCAACAAGCAGCTCTACGACATGGGCTCCGACGATGTGGAGGCGATCAATGCCGTCTCCGGCGAGCGCTGCAGCCCACACCCGCACGTCTTCTCCGATCGCCTGATCCGGCCCGGCGACCAGGCCTTCTTCGACATCATCCAGGCCTATAACGGTTACCGCACCTGCTACTACCGGACCTTCAATGTCGGCCGGGCAACGCAGAGCCAGCGAGACGCTTACAGGCAGGCACGAGAATGGATCGATGTCGGAATCGACATGGTCAAGCCCGGCGTGACCACCGACCTGATCGCCAAGGCCTGGCCGAAAGCGCAGGACTTCGGATTCGAGAGTGAGATGGAAGCCTTCGGCCTCCAGTTCGGGCACGGCCTTGGCCTTGCGCTGCACGAGCGACCGATCATCAGCCGCCTGAACTCGCTCGATCACCCGGTCGAGCTGAAGGAGGGGATGGTCTTTGCGCTCGAGACCTACTGTCCGGCATCCGACGGCCACTCGGCCGCCCGTATCGAGGAGGAGATCGTGGTGACGGCGACGGGGCACGAGGTGATCACCCTCTTTCCCGCCGAGGAACTGGTCATCGCGAACGCCTATTGAGCACCCAGGTACGAAAGCCCCAGGCCGCTGACGTCGACCGCCCGACGCGGTTGCGGCTCTATCAACTGATGGTCGAGCTGCGCGATTTCGAGCAGCGCGCCTACGAGCTGTTTCTCGAGAACCTCGTGCGCGGCACGAGCCACCTCGCCCTCGGTCAGGAGGCAATCTCGGCTGGCTACGCCGTCGCGATGCGACCCGATGACTACACCTTCTGCACCTATCGCGGCCATGGCCACACGCTCGCTCGCGGTGCGTCGATGGCGGCCGCCATGGCCGAATTGCTCGGTCGCGGCAACGGCATGCTCCATGGCAAGGGCGGATCGATGCACCTGACGGATGTCAAGCATGGCGCGATGGGCTCCTACGCGATTGTCGGGGCCCATCTGCCGATCGCGGCCGGGGCCGCCTGGTCAGCACAGGTTCGCAAGTCTGGACAGGTCTCGGTCTGTTTCTTCGGGGACGGGACCACCAACATCGGCGCCTTCCACGAGGCGCTCAACCTGGCTGTCATCTGGAAACTGCCGGTGGTTTTCGTCTGCGAGAACAACCAGTACATGGAGTACACACCGATTCGATCGGTAACCGCCGTCGAGCATCCGGCCGCCGACCGCGCGGCCGCCTACGGGCTGGAGCCGATCCTCATCGATGGCAACGACGCCGATGTGATGTATGAGACGGCGCGGCAAACGATCGGCAAGGCTCGCGAGGGTGGCGGCCCATCATTGGTCGAGGCGCTCACCTACCGCCACGGCGGTCACTCGCGCGCCGACCCCGCCAAGTATCGGCCGGATGCCGAAGTGCGGGAATGGCTGGACCGCGACCCGGTGAAGCGCTATCGCGAACGGCTGCTCGCCGCCGGCATCGGCGAGGCGGAGGTCAACGAGATCGATACCCGCGCCCAGCAGAAGGTGGATGCGGCAACCGAGGAGGCGCGCAAAGGCCCCCCGGCACGGGTGGACGAGATCGAGCGCCAGGTGTGGAGCGATGGAGGTGCCGCGTGGCGGAACTGAGCTTCCGCGAAGCGATCGCGGCGGGCATCGCCCAGGAGATGGCGCGCGATCCGATGGTCTACTTCATCGGCGAGGACGTGGGCGCCGCCGGCGGCGTCTTCAAGGCCACGGTCGGGCTCTTCGAACGCTTCGGACCGGAGCGCGTGCGCGATACGCCGATCTCGGAGCAGGCGATCATCGGCGCCGCGATGGGGGCGGCGATGACCGGTCTTCGACCGGTGGCCGAGATCATGTTCTCGGACTTCCTCGCCACCTGCTGGGACATGGTGGCGAACCAGGTGGCCAAGACCCGCTACATGACGGATGGCCAGGTCTCTCTCCCGCTCGTGATCCGTACTGCGAACGGCGGCGGCACACGGTTCGGCGCCCAGCACTCGCAGAGCCTCGAGAACTGGGGCATGTCCGTCCCCGGCTTGAAGGTCGTCGCACCGTCCACGCCCGCCGACGCCATGGGGTTGCTGGCCGCGGCCATCCGCGACCCCGACCCGGTCCTGTTCTTCGAACAAAAGTCCCTCTACGGCGTCAAAGGCGAGGTCCCCGATGGCGAGCATGTCGACCAGCTCGGTTCGGCGAAGGTGCTTCGGAGCGGCAAAGACTGCACGATCGTGGCGCTGGCGGCGATGGTGCCCCGAGCCTTGCGGGCCGCGGAAAAACTCGAAGAACTGGACATCGACGCCACCGTGGTTGACGTGCGCAGCCTGGTGCCGCTCGACACACGGACGATTCTCGGGGAAATCGTCAAGACCGGTCGCCTCTTCACCGTGGAGGAGAACCCGCGACTCTGCGGCTGGGGGGCTGAGATCGCCTCGATCGCCGCCGACGAGTGCTTCGACGACCTGGATGGGCCGATCGTCCGCATCACCACACCACACGTGCCGCTGCCGGCGGCCGACGTGCTGGAGGACGTCGCAATGCCATCGGTCGAACGGATCATCGAGACCGTGCGAAAATCAATGCGATGACCCCGGTCACTGAGCTGATCTCCGTTCGCCACACCGACCTCTACCTGGGCGGGTCGTGGCACCCCGCATCAGACGCCCAGCGTATCGAGGTGCAGGACCCGGCCACTGGCGAAGTCATCGCCACGGTAGCGAGCGCCTCGGTCAAGGATGCGCTGGCTGCCGTCGATGCGGCGTCCGAGGCCTTCCGGCCCTGGGCCGCGCGGGCGCCGCGCGAGCGCTCCGAGATCCTTCGCGAGGCATTTCAGCTGATGCTGCGCGACCGCGAAAAGCTCGCTGAGTTGATGGTCAGGGAGAACGGCAAGCCGCTCGTCGAAGCCCGCGGGGAAGTCACCTACGCCGCCGAGTTCTTCCGCTGGTTCTCGGAAGAAGCGGTTCGCAACATCGGCTCGGTCTCGATCTCGCCCAGCGGCGCGAACCGCATCCTGGTCGAGCACCAGCCGATCGGCGTCTCCGTGCTGGTCACGCCCTGGAACTTCCCGGCGGCAATGGCCACGCGCAAGATCGGTCCGGCGCTGGCGGCGGGCTGCACCGTCATCCTCAAACCCGCATCCGAAACGCCCCTGACGGCGCTCGCGATCGCCGATCTGCTGGAGCAGGCGGGGGTGCCTAAGGGCGTGGTCAATGTCATCCCGTCGAAACGCTCGTCGGAAGTGGTCAAAGCGATGCTCAAAGACCCGCGGGTCCGCAAGCTGTCCTTCACCGGATCCACCGAGGTCGGCCGCATCTTGCTGGCGCAGGCCGCCGAGAACGTCATCAGCTGCTCCATGGAACTGGGGGGCAATGCGCCCTTCATCGTGCTCGACGATGCCGACCTGGACGCCGCGCTGGAGGGCGCCATGATTGCCAAGATGCGCAACACCGGCCAGTCTTGCATCGCCGCCAACCGGTTCTATGTCGATGCGAAGGTCGCGGACAGGTTCGGCGAAATGCTGGCCAGGTCGATGGGCGCCTTACCGGTCGGTTCGGGGCTCGACGCCGACGTCAAAGTCGGGCCCGTCATCAACGATCCGGCCCGTCAGAAGATGCTCGGCCTGGTCCAGGAGGCCGCCGGCCACGGTGCCCGCATCCTGACGGGAGGCACAGCGCCCAATCGCCCCGGGTACTTCGTGCCGCCGACCGTGCTGAGTAACGTCGCGCCGGAAGAGCACATCCTGAAGGAAGAGATTTTCGGGCCGATCGCGCCGATGGTGACCTTCCGCGACGTCGATCAGGCGATCGAGTACGCGAACAAGACCGACCGCGGTCTTGCCTCCTACGTCTATACGCGGGATCTGGCGAAGGGCCTTCGGGTTGCGGAGGCGATCGAGGCGGGAATGGTCGGACTCAACCGCGGCTTCATCTCCGACCCGGCGGCTCCCTTCGGTGGGGTCAAGCAGAGCGGCGTCGGCCGCGAAGGCTCGCACGAGGGCCTCCTCGAGTTCCTCGAGACCAAGTACATCGCCACCAACTGGTAGCCGCGATGGGCGAGATCCTCGTGGTCGCGACCGGCGGCGCCGGCGGCGACCTCCCGCCACTCGTGGCGGCGAGCCTTGCGCTGCGTGATCGCGGACACGAAATCACCTTTGTCGGCGATGCGTCGGTGGAGCGTATTCTGGCCCCGCTCCATGTTGCGGTTGAGGTCCTTCCGAAGGAGGTCGACCTCGGTCCTCGCCTCGCCAGCGTCATCCAGGAGGCGATGGAGACGACGGCCGGTGACCCGGCAAGGGCTGGTCCCATGCTCCAGCGCAGTCTGACGGTGTGGGCCCACGATGTAGCGCAGCCGCTCTCGGAGTGGATCGAGCATCGGCGACCGACCGCCATCGTCACCTCCCTGTTTGGCGTCGAGGCGGTCGATGCCACCTGCCCGTCCAATCCATGGGCGGTTGTGAACAGCACCTTCTATATTGGTCCGCACCCGCCCCGCCCTCTTGAAGACGACATCGGTCCCCGGGCACTTCCCCTGGTCAAGCGCTACGCCGAACTGCTCGAGGCTCCGGACCTCGTCTTGCATGCGACGGACCAGGTCTTCGACTATTCGTTTGATCGTCTGCCTTCTCGCCATCACTACGTCGGACCGCTCGGCATCTGGGAGCCCCCTCGCGAACGACCAACCTACCTGGACGAGCCGGGCGATCCCTGGGTCCTGGTGTCCATCAGCTCACAACGCCAGGACGACCTCGCGCTGGCCGATGCCGCCCTTGAAGCGCTCGCCGACGCGCCGGTCCGCGTTCTCGTCACGCTCGGACCGGAACACGATCCATCGGAGTTGTCCTCTCCCCCAGCGAACGCGCGCGTGGAGAAGACCGTTTCGCATTCAGCAGTGTTGGAGCGAGCCGTCCTGCTGGTGAGCCATGCAGGACACGGGACGGTGATGAAGGCGCTCTGGCAGGGAAGGCCGATGGTGCTCATCCCCTGGGGCCGTGATCAGCCCGGGGTCGCCGCGCGAGCCGAG
>WNGO01001370.1_pt1 | contig 15674 bp, 30 predicted proteins | sample 5400511 | NCBI WGS metagenome assembly WNGO01 (sample SAMN13153380, study PRJNA577476) | soil metagenome | isolation source: 20 cm soil or saprolite under Garry oak tree replicate 2 | place: USA:California | collected 2016-06-15 | reverse complement strand
GACCATGTCACCGCCATCCGTCCTCTATTGGGTTGGCATGATTGAGAAGCAGATAGACGAATGGGCTGATGGCGTAAGAGACCTTAAGACAGCAGAAGCCAAGAGCGATTTTTCAAAGACAGGACTGAGAAAGGTAACTCTCTGACCGCTGCGGAATACAGTGCGTTAGAACATCTAACACACTGTATCGCGGAGCGATTGGACTTCAGCCGAAGGCACCTTCTCCAAACAAGGACGGCGGCATATCCCCGCCTCCCAGAAAGGCACTGTTATGAATATCGTTACTCCTACCGTTGAAGCACGGGACAAATTCCGCAGAGTGCACTCAGAGGTCAAGCCACTGACCCGAGAGCTGGCTCAGAAATATCATGAGATGGAGGCCTCGCCAACCGAGCGGGAACTCAAGCCAGGCCGTGTCAAACATCTGCAGCAAAAGATTGAAGCAGGTCATGCTGTGGCCTTTCATTGGGCTTCCGCCCAACTGAAGGATGTTGGCAAGAATCTCCGCATGAATGGCAATCACTCCTCGACTGCCCTTCTTGGATTGAATGGGACGTTCCCAGACAATCTTATCGCTCATATCGATGAATACGAGGTCGATCATTTGGAAGGTCTAGCGCAACTCTTTCGTCAGTTTGATGACCGCGCCTCAGGGCGTTCCTCAAAGGATGTCTGCGGTGCCTATCAAGGGCTCTATGAGGATTTGCGGGGCGTTCCTGTGGACATCGCCAAGCTGGCTGTGGAGGGCGTCAATTGGGCTCGTAAGTTCTTCGATAATCCTGAAGGCCTGCCTGACTACAAGGGCGACGATGTTGGGATTCTGTTTGGCGAGACCACACTGCATTCCTTCGTCCGCTGGGTTGGCTTGGATATCTTCTCATCCAAGACCCCTGAACTCAAACGCAGGGAGATTGTAGCTGCGATGTATGTGACATTCAAAGCCGAGAATCTCCAGGACGAAGCACGGGAGTTTTGGATTGAAGTGGCAAGGGGCGGCAAGGAGTTCGAGCCAAAGGCTCCATCGACTATTCTCGATGGGGAGCTGAAAGAATTCTATGAGACCAAAGAAGGATGCGGCGACCAAAAGCCCGCCAACTTCTTCAATGGTTGCTTGTTTGGCTGGACTGCTCATCGTAGGGACAAACAGATTGACCGCATCGATTGGTCTCTGAGCAAGGGCTTCCAGAAGGTCAAGTAACACAGCTGCCGAAGTGAGGTGATGTTCCCTGCAGCCGCGGCCGTCAACGGGCAAGGTAAGGAATAATCGCATGCCAAGGATAATCAGCCTTGCCAAGCCTACTCAGAGATACGTCAAAAGCCTCTTTGATTACGACGCGGGAACGGGGGAGCTTCGTTGGAATGTTACCCGCTCCCGCACTGCCCATAAGGGAGATATCGCAGGACACCATCGCATCATCAGAATTGACGGGCGCAATTACAAAACCAGCCACGTAATTTGGCTATGGATGACTGGCGAGCTCCCGCAAAAGACAATCGATCACAAAGACAGGAATCCATTAAACAACCGCTGGGAAAATTTAAGGGAGGCGACCCAATCACAGCAATGCATGAACAGAGGGATTCGCTCTGACAATTATTCGGGCTGTCCTGGCGTTATTTGGAGAGCGAAGCGGCAGAAATGGGAGGTTCAAATTAAAGCAGATAGTCGAACTATCTCACTCGGCTATTTCGACGACTGGGATGTCGCAGTCACATATCGAGAAAGACACATCGGAAAATATCATGGCGAGTTTGAAGTCAAATGAACATCAATCATGCGAAGCGAATGCTCGCACATTTAGGAGGAACTGAAATGAAATTACGCCAACTGACTAAATTCGGATCGGCAATCCCAGCAACATTGTCGACGCCAGAAGCTACTGCCGATGATGAAACAGGTGCAGCCGAGCACATGGAATATCAGCGTTATGAAAGGGCGATATTGGATTTCGAACATGAGGTCAGGAAACGCCGTGATGCAATGAGGCGGGAGCACCTGGAAAACATGCGGATAATTCTATCACCAGAAGAGGAGCAAGCAGCAGAATGAAAAAGCTAATCATCGCACTCGGCCTATTGACCATGGCTTCACCTGTGTTCGCAGAGGAATTCGAGGCAGAGCCATATGGCGTTCAAATCGTCCCTGGATGGCATGAGCCCCATTATGGTCGGCATGAACATGGATGGCATCGTGGTGGGTGGCGTAATGACCGAGATGATTGGCGATGGCGTCGGCACCATGAATGGAGATGGCACCATCGGCATCATTATGACTATGACGAAGACGAATAGCTGACATTTCACCAAAGGGAGGAATAGACATGTATCCAACAACATTATGGGCAATTGGTGCCGTCGCTTTGGCGCCAGGAACAGCACAAGCTCAAAGCTGCGCCGAGTTTGGTTTTGTCTGCCCGCCACCAGTGGTCGCCAGCACCAGCGGCACAGGGAATGGGGGTGGCAATTCCGCCAATGCACCAGGCCATAATAAGGCGGCCGTGACACCGCCGCCTCCCCCACCACCTCCGCCTGTAATCAGCACACCCACAATAGTTGGTGCAGGAACTGGCGGGCCTACCGCTATTGCTGGCCTTCCGGCGGTAAGCGCAGGCTTTCTGCAGCAAGTGGGCTTGTTAATCGGGGAGCAGTCTGCCCTTCAGCCGGGGACCGTTGCGCGGTTTCTGGACATTTTGGAAGATACTCTGCAGGGCAAGCCATCAATCGATACCCCATACTCCAGCGGAGACGTCATTCTTCATCTCGACACCAACATCATCCAAGCCAATGGCACCGGCACACATCAACCGCCCGTGTTCTGACGCTTCGAAGCAGCCTCTGAGGATCCTCGGAGGCTGTCACGAAGTGCCAATCATGGCCTTCAAGGAGGAAACAATGGAAGTACGTGAGTTAACCAATGCAGAGCTGGAACAGGTGTCTGGCGGGGCGCCAGCCAATCCCTTTAATGGCGAAGGCATTAAGGACGGCATCCCTCAAAATCCCCAGCCTGGGGTCATCTACGAGGGAACCGACGACCTTAAAGGCTGGGCGAAACCAAAGAACTTTAAGCCAATAGTCCCCTAACCAATAGCGAGACGGGAAGCGTTAGCAGCACTTCCCGCCTCTAACCATCCAAACACAGCTTTTCAGGGAGAATTCAGATGGCTATTAACGGGCATACCATAGAATGTCGTCCGCTCAACCTTGGCGAGAAAACCCGCAAAGACCTGCTGAAGCAACGAGCGGCATTGCGGTCTGAGTGGAAAATCAGTGTCTCAATTCCTCGCCGTGCAGCTCTAGCATCCCAAATCAATGCGATTGACCTCTTAATGGGTGTTGACCGTGAGCCAACCATTGGGAGGCATGTCGATGGTTAGCATCCTCATTCTTCTTGGCAGTGGCTGTTTCTTGGGAGGTGTCGCTTGTGGAGTCCTGCTTGCTGATTTGGCAATCGCCCACGCTGGCAAGCAGCAAGACACGTTGGAGGATTTCTTCGATGACACACTCTGACGATGCCAACATCTGGGTCGTAGGGCTTACTACCGCAATTGGAATGTCACTGCTTGCCGCCACACTCGGTATGATTTGTGGCTCCCTGGGCTCGGTCTTGTTCATACTTTGGAGGTTCGGATGATTGCAGCCAAAGTAACAATGTTCGGTATTACGGCCGTGACCTACTATCTGCTCATTACAAGTTTATGGAGGATACTGTCTTGATGGATGTACATTTATTCTGGGCAGACATGGTTATCGCTGTAACAGTCGGCTTTGCCATTGGCATGGTACTAGCTGCATCAATGATGGAAATACAAGGACATATAGAAAAGGAAGAGGAGGAAACGAAATGAAACAGATAACTGTAACGCTTATGTTCTTCGCATTTATGTATTTGGCAACGAGCATTTATGCGAATGCAGCAGATTATAGGCAGGCATACGCACCACCGGCACCGGTGCCGCCTCAATACCAGCCCGTGCCCGAAGTGGTGGTGCAGGCTGCCCCAGTGCCAACCCTGCCGCTAGTTCTGACTCCGCTGTTCTTGCCGTTCATAGTGGTGGAAGCGCTTCTAACGCCGGTACCACTGCCCATTGTACAGCCAGCGGCGTACCAGGCCCCGTATCAGCCGCAACAATACGATCCATACCTGCAACAACCTTATTAAGTGAGGAGGATGAAAATGAAAATACACGGAACGGAACCAACTTTCGTTGAGTGGGTCGCGTTGGCCTATGTCTACGGCATCGTCTATGCGGTCATGGCATTTTGGATTGTGGCCGTGACCTATCTGGTGCTGGCATTCACAGGCGACGCCAGTGCGGCTGACTATGTCGACATCTACCAACCAAATTACGTACAACCGCTGCCGCCATGGCCGCCAGATGTTTATCAGCCGCCAGTAGTGGTAGCCCCAGCGCCAGCTGTAGTCCTGCGGCCACCGCCATGTCATACCGAGGTGGTTACGGATGAAAGCGATATCTTGGCCACAGAACATGTATTGAGGGTTTGTGATTGAGGAGGATGAAATGAAACCGGAATTCACGGCCGTGAACATCGCCATAGCCAAGATGGTCTCGGGGCTGGTTTTGGCCGTGACTCCGCTCTGGATCGTCGTCTTATTAGCGTTGTGCTGGGTGGGTCACTACGAGGAGGAATGACCGATGACCGATGAAAAATTACCGAAGCCCTTTGGTTTGGGTGGAGAGCTAAACTTCAATGACCAAGTTGATAGCGTAATGGAGCAAGAGAGCTATAAGACCATACGCCAAATCTCGGAGCTTCTGGAAATGCCAGGCTACCCAGCGAGAACTATCGCTAATATCAAAATGCTCATAATGGGCTGGGAGAGAAAGCGCACAGCCATTGTCGAGGCATCAGTAGACGGCTTTGCTACCAAAAAGGAAGGCGGGGAGCCGAACTAGCCTTCCTTGTGCTTGGCATAAGCCTGCCTGACCGTATCCAAAACGCTATCTGGCGGGGCTGGCTCCCTTGGCGCTGGCCTGGGGCTGGAGGGCGCACCAACAGTAGCTTTAGCCTGCCTCTGGGCTTGCTGATATGGCGAACGTGATTCTTGGGGTCGGGGTCGATTTCTCATCCGTAAAAGCTCCTGAACGTGGGTGTTGCTATGACATGCAAACTCGTAAGCACGAAACGCAGGCATCGTCGGATCAGAACGTAACATACTCTGCACCTGCGATTCGACGATCGGCAGAAATTCGTTCCTCTCGTCCTCACGGAGCCAGGCAATCTTAGATTCAACGGGATCTGGGGCCGCACCCGGTGAGGGCATCATTCCCTGCACCAATCGATCCAACTCCTGCCGAATCACCTCTGGCTCATGGCCTACGGCCTGCCAGACTGCCATCGCGGTATTTAGTGGCGCTTGCTTAAATTGCTGCTCTAGAGCCTGGTACTGGCCAAGTTGTTCGGATTGCATCTTTACCAGCGACGCTAAATTTGTCCCGGCCTTCTCAGCCGCCTGGCGGTAAATACCTAGCCCATCGTAGGCTTTGAAGTTCTCATTAAACTCCTGTTCTCTGATAATTATGTCTTCCCGTAATGGCTCTGGTAAAGTTTGCCAGATTGTCTTAGTGCGGACTGGGAGTCGCTTTGGTGGCCGGGAGATATCAATACGATCGGGCTGTTCCGATTCAGGAGTTGCAGGGGCGAAAGGATCAATTGGTCGCTCTTTGGCATGGAATTCGACAGGCTCTGAATCCGGTGCCGCCGCAAATACGACCTTCCCATCCTGCATTGTCCCGGTTGGTTGCAAGTCTTCCGCAACCGGTTGCGGTGTTGCAAATGCATCTTCTAGATCATTTACAACCGGTTGCGCCTTGGTTGCACGGCGAGCTCGGTATTCTCGATAGTATGCTGCATCTTTGGCCATTTGCTATATATAGCCCATCAAACCATACGAGGCACCACCTATGGCAGATGACTTGGAAATCACAGAATCCGGCGAAAGCTCCGGCCCAAAGTACGATACCAGCACCGATACCGTCACCGAAAAGGGCGAAAAGCGGGAACCGACAACCTTGGAAACCGTCAAGGCTGCGTATTTGGAACACAAGGCTGAAAAAGATCCAGTTGAGCGATTTCGACAGCGGGCTGAAAAGAACCTTGGCCCAGGCGGTTTCCATGAGACGCTTAGGCGAGTTGAGGAATTTGATAATCAGCCCGATCTCGGTGAACGGCTACGATGGGTAGCTCGAACACACGGTGTCAGTGATGACCAAATGCGGGACGAGATCGTGAAGGTCTATACGCCCCAAGACCCAGAGATAACCTCAGCTATCGCCAAGTTTGACCAAAAATACAACGATCCGCTGAGCAAGAGCCTAAGGCCGGCTGCGGCGCGGATCCTGTCAGACCCCAGAAATTCATCCTATTTCCCTGATCATATGAGCACTGATCAAAAACTAGAGACTGCTTTTGCTCTGGCCTTTCACGCAGCCCAGGAACAGCCTGAACGGGCAAAGGCAACCGCCCAACAGCAACGGAAGACAGCCACGCAGAAGGCGGCTGAAAAAGTCACGGCCATGCTTGCGGATAAGGCAATCCATTAATGGATTCCGGCGACCTGCTCCGGTTACGGCTGGAATTAGGCCACGTGCTGTATGCATTACGCCGGGCAGTGACGATGCATGCCGAGCCCCCGGTAAAAGAAAAGCTCCAGTCAATGCTCATGCAGGCCGAATGGGCTATGTCGAAATGCAACCCGCCATCGCCAGACCGGCGCCAACGGCCAGATGCGGATTGGTTCTAAGATGCCTAGGGGAAACGGGAAGCTGGGCGGATGGCAGCGACTGGCGCAAGCCAGAACTCGGCCAAAGGTTGAGGACCCAGAGCGCCAATCTCGGCTGGAACGGTATACTCCAGAAGAGCGTCAAGCGATGGTGGAGAGAATCAATGCGAAAGCGCGTAATGAGCTGGAATGGCCCCAAGAAGTCCGACGCCAAGCTTTACAACAAGAAGATGGCAAAGATCGCTGAAGAAGAGACAGAAATCCGGGCCAGACTAGAGCGTCGTAGCCAGATTTATCCACAGGAATATTTTCAAAAGGTCAACAATTAAGGCGTAATTAGCGCCTGCAGCGCGGTGACCAAGGTGGCAAGGGCGGTTACCTGATCCAAGCCTGCCTGGCTGGTCGCAAAATTCGGAACACAGCCCAAAGCCTCAGCGGCACCTTTTACCGCCGTGACCGCATGCTCAACTTGGTATTGTTCAGCCATCACAATCCCCTCGGGTTTTGGCATCTGGTGATCAGATCGGTTACGACCGCAGCTGGTAGACCTGTAGCTGTGGCGATTTCGGCACTGCTGTAGCAGGTGCCGTTACCTTCCTTGCCGCTCTTGAATACCGGCGGCCTGGCAGACATCCCGATGCGGGTTGGCCCAACCTGGTTGGTGTTGGTGCCAATCATATCCACTGCCATCTGAAGCTGCCCAGTGGCGCTCCAAACGGCTTCCTGCAGGGGGTTCGGGGCGGTCATTTTCTTTGAACCTTTCCAAGCCTGATTGGTTTACGCCAAACGGAGCTAAGCGAGGCGAAGTCTAGCACCGCGTAGCGGAGCTAAGCAAAGCAAGCAAAGTAGCGGCGGTTCTGGAAACGGAGCCGCCGTTCCTCTTCAGTTGTTAGTCATGTCGTCATACCCAGCAACAATTCGCTGAACATGCGTAAGCGTGGTCGCGCCTGTCACTGCCGTGCCAAGAAGCGTATTGACATCACCCAGGGTCGTGACGGTACCAGCCAAGATGGTGCTAACGGCACTTGCCCGTGCGGCAGCAGTGAGCGCAGTTGGGATTGGTTGACCTATCGCATCCTTGCTCGTTGACGGTGGCGGCAACAGATCAGCCGCGAAACCTCTACGCCCAATCCCGAACTTGTCGCTCGTAGCCGAGGTATCGGCATTCACAATCGCCATAATCGCTGGAAAAGTCGTTGCCATGGTCTAGTTCCTCAGTTAGCGGCTATTCTAGCACGAACCGTTGCGCTTCACGCTAACTTTAATATCCTCCCACGGCCTCATCTCTGGCGCTGCCGCCCGGCTAGAAAAAGTTCGGTCCCGAGTTTCCATATCCGCTTGTGCAACGCTCAATACCCGGCCCAGGCCACGTTTGCTTATGCGCTCTTCCTCCTCCTCGAGCCTCCGGCGGGTTTCTGCCGCTCTGGCCCTGAAAGTGCCACTTTCCTGGAGCAATGGCCTGATCTCACTTAGCAGGGTTTGGAGCTGCTCAAGCTCACCCAGAGCATCGCCATTTAACCGATTAAAATCAGCAGCAATCTGTTCAAAATGGATCATGCGCTGCAGCAATGGCGTCAGAGCAAACGGATCGTGCACGGGCTCCTCCAAAAGTGGCGGTGCCAGGAGCAGAAAAGGAGCAAACTGCTACGACCAGCACCGCCTAGTTGGCTACACACCGCTGGAAGAGAAGGGGCACCCAGCGGTAGAGGGTTAATATATCGCTCCGTCCCCCTAGACCACAATGGCGGCTGGGACGCCCTGCGAGGCTCCGAACGGTTAGAAAAGAGGGTCCTCCGAAAAAGAGCAGCGGGGACGGCCTACAGAGCTCCCCACAGTCCATGACACCAGAACTAGCTCCAAAGCCGTCCTGAGGCCTCCCTACCGCCTTCTAGGGGCATCACACTGCCCTAGCATACTCGCCATAAGCAAGCTGGGCGAAGGCATGGTGCCAAACGGCTGCCATGATCGGGTTGTCGAAGAGACCGCCAATGCGGACTTGTTTCCCGTTAACCCGAAGCTGTACTATGTATCTGCCAGAATTGCCGTAAGGCACAACGCCCTTGAGCCCAGTTCGGCTATGACGACGCACCCGACAGTTTTGGCTGTTTTGAGCATCCGTGGCCAGACGAAGATTGCGCCAGCGATTGTCGCCCTCATCCCCATTGATGTGGTCAACAGGTCCATTTGGCCAGGCTCCCGTCATATATAGCCAAGCTAGACGATGTACCCGGTGCCTCTGGCCGCAGACGTCAATCACCCGGCGCCTCCTGTCACCGTGCTCCCGCCACCCAAATGTCACACTCCCAGTGCGGAATTTGGAACTGGCGGCAACAGTCCTGGTCCATGCAGCGGTTTCGGGATCGTAGCTGAAACGGCGGCGTAACTCCTCAGCGGTCAATAATTCAGGGGTTTTCGTCTTAATCCATGCCATTGTAACCCTAACCTTAACATTATGGATGCAGTTACCAGAAAATAGGGAAATCCTAGGTGATGGGTGTGAGACTAGGCCGCCCGATTTTTTTGGAGGTACTTAATCGCGTTTCAGTTTTATATTTTTCTTTGATGTTCCCACCCCATGGGAGGTGGGTAGCTGGCTGTTTTAAGACGCAGGCTCAGAAGAACATTTCATGAACAGTATGAGGGACATGCAATTGGTAGTTGGGTGAACCCATGAATGATATCAACAGCTTAGCATGGCATATGATAGCTGTGGCAACAGCGGGATAGCTAATTGACATGGTTTCACTTGTATCTGTTCCGCCTTGGCGAGCCCACATATTTTGGTGTCACTAATGACTGGTTTGTGGCAGTTGAACACAATTCTGCCTTATTTGTACCTGGGCCCTTCGATGCCACCGTGTCTTCAGTTTCAACAGTTGGCTCATCAATTGTCATATCGATAGTCTTGGCGAAATCCTCATGTCGCGGAACACCAGTGCAGACCAGCTGAATTTCACCACCTACCGCCTGAGGTTGGACCGGACGACCATGCAATCTGTCCAGGATATCATGGCAGGCGTTGAGTGATACTCCCTCTGAAAAAGCGTTCTCAGCGAGGTGAATTGTCCTGGCAACAATTCGCTTCTCAGCCTTGAGATATTCCTCCCGCATCACCGACCGAACTGCCTTCCGAGCAGCAATCTCCTCCTTCGGCAAGCTGCCCTTGGGCCTGCCTCCTTTAGCACCATTGGCCTGGTTGGCAGCTCGTTGTTTGGGGGTCATGGTCTTCATCGGTTGTATGGCTTTATCCGCTGGTTAGGGTTGTTCTGCTTTTTATCCTATCACACCAAGGCAATGCCAGTGCCTACCATGAAAGAACTCCAACCATGAAGACACCTTGAGCTTCACTCTCAATGTCAATTCCCACATCAACCAATTGACATTCAATTGACATCCAAATTGACATCGGCAAAAGAGCAACGTCAAATGTCAATTACCTATATTTTGTATAGGTAATTGACATTGACATTTGCTCCTCCTGACCTGACGTCAAATCCTCCAAACCATTCCACCTCCCTCGGTGAGCTTCTTGCTCTTCATCAGCTCTGATTTAGCTTGCCACAACATGGTGGTGCCAGAACGGGTGATGCAATCCTCTTCATTGGTTGGCAAGAAGCCTCGGTTTTTCATTTCATTCCGAATGGCTTTGACCGAGACCTTAATGACTGGCTGGCCATCAAATCCCGGCTCTTTCTTGACACCATCAGCTAAGCGGTCATAGGCGTGGAGATATTCCGTGCGGATAAAATCAGTCAAACCCTTGCCGCGCTTGGCATCCATGGGGGCATCTTCAATCATCCAATCATCCACCCCGAGGCGAATGATGAGCGGGTCAAACTGTTTAAAATTGGCAGGTGTACGCAATCTGGCTTTTTGAAACTCCATCCTGATAATTGCTGTGTCTGGCTGGTCATCGTCAGCTGGTGGATGCGAGAGCTTGATCACCGTGTCCATTTCCCATTCCCGGGTTTTATCGCCGAAGCTCTTGCCGATTTCGTTGGCTTGGTTGAACCAGACTTGAGCGATGCGTTTGCAGGTGAGCTCGCGCACAAAATGTTTCATTGGCGCCCAGGTTTCTTCGTCTTTAGCTGAGCCTTGCAACAAGCAAAATATGCTGTCGAAGAAAATGATATCTGGCTTAATCGCATCTATTTCTCTACGAAGCCATTCCTGACCCTGCGGGGTATTTAATGCGGGCAGCCCGTCATCGCCTAGGTCCTCGCGATTGTAGCCATAGAATGGAATGTTCGGGCCATAACGCTTAGCAATGAGCTCCATCCTCTCCTTGAATGTCTCCCTTGGGAGCTCACCATCAAGATACAGAACCCTAGCTTGTCGTTGGCCAGTCCATCGTAGGAAATCTGCAAATGCCGCAATCGCGGCGGCCATATCAATACCAAACAGGGTTTTGCCAACTCCCGTCTCGCCGTAGACAAACCACCTGGAGGTCGTACACAGCACGCCACCAAGCAAATAATCCCGTGCTGGAATTCCGCGCTCAAGCCATGCCGATAAGGTGAGGTCATCACGATTAGCAGCCTTGGCTTCGGATGCCTGCAATTGTTCTTCCGTGAAGAATGGATGGCGCGCATGTCCATTCGGTCGTTGTCTTGGTTCTTTTGCTCCAGCCTTAAGTCCGCTCTTAATGGTTGCCGTGGCTTCAACGAGAGGTAGCCTAATTGCTTTTGCGGCTTCGATTAAGCCCTCGTAGGCCTGGGATCGTTCGAGCTCGCCACCAGCAACTAATTGGCCTAATTTAAACGCAGCTTCATTCAAACGATTGTTGCGCTCGCCATTGGGGGTAGCGGCAATAGCAGAGCATTCATTATGGAGGGCGCTTAGCCCATAGTTATCCTGGCCAAGCATTAGGCTGCTTCCTTGAAATATTTCTTATGGATTTTACGGAGGGTCTCTTCCTGGCGGGCGGTCAAAACTGGTCCGCGCCAGCGGCCGAGGAGGCTCCAGCAGAAGCTGCGCTCCCATTCGGTTTCATGTTCAGAGCTCAGAATTGCATGAGCCGCAGCTCGCCAATCCCAGAGATGACCTATCTCAGGCTTGGCAGTAATAATAATGTGATCCCAGGAGAGGCTGGCTTCACGGATAAGCCGATCAGCGGCACGGCCAGCTGAACAAACTTCGTTGTCGAAGTCTGAGCTGAGCAGGTTCAGGCATTTAATAAGGCGCGTACGCTCACTGGGGGTCATGATGACCTCCAATGATTATTGTCACCTGCCAATACAATTGATTGTGGCAGCGCTTGCGAAATCTTTTTGGGAAATGTATTTGTGAGATTGTTATCTGCCAGGATATGCAATCTCAAAACGCCGCTCGATCTCCAGTCGGGCGGCGTTATTTTGTTAGGCACTCTCCTTTGTTTCCACGAGAGAATTCAGATAATCATCGACGGTCTGCCGCAATACAATGGTACGGCCGCGAACCTTGATTGCCTGGATTTTTTTCTCGTTGATTAAGTTGTAAATTGTAGACCGACGAACACCGACGTAGCTGCAAGTGTCATCAATGGTCAGGCCTGCGCACTGACCAATCGGAAGGTGTTGATAAACCGAAATGTCGGACAAATGCCCGTCCTCCTATTTGGACGGGAGATGACATCAGCTCATGCCGAGGGCTCCCGTCGTGGGGGCCAGGGCCTTCCTGGATTCGCCATCATGGTGGCCGCAATTGGCCCCTGTACTTGGCGCGGGTGGCAGCCGTAGTCTAATGGACTAGCTCTGCGCGTCCATATACGCATGAACGGCTGCAGAAAACAAGGGGCAGTTTCGCTAATCAATGCCTGCTGCACAAAGCAATACTAATGATAAGACTTTCTCTCGCCCCAAAGACAAGACTGTAGCAATATCAATTGGTTAAAGGACGTACATTGCGGAACAGACGTCCCCCAAACTGTTGCTCATAGTTGGCTACTGTTGACCGACTGTCCTTGGAAATTCCCTCTAGCAATCAATCAATTTGTCCACCGTTGTACCCCACTGATTGCCAGAAGCCAGCGCCTAGATGGGGACTAATAGTAATACTTTTCCTTAGGCACACTCCCGCTGAGCTGGCTCTGGGATTGGCCGCCCAGTAGCTTCCGCGGCCTGGAGCCACGCAGCAATTGCATCTTGTAGCTCCGCCAATGCCTCGGCTTGGGTTTCGCCAAATGCCGAACAGCCCTGCAGGTCTGTAGCCAAGGCAATAAATCCTTCGCCATACGGGAAAACCTCGGCCGGATAGTCATGAGTGTCGGTCATAGCTCAGCTCCGTATTTCTTTAACATTCTTATCAACTGTTTCGCCTGATACTCGGGAAGCCTCCCGCGATGATTTTGGAAATTCAAGCCATCAGGCTCCCCTGGGCGCAAATAGCGCCAATGCGAGCCCTTCCCGCCCTCACACCTAAACCCTATCCATTCAGCGGCACGACAGGCATTATCAAATCTAACATTCTTAGGGTTGTCGAGAATGTTCTCGATCAATTTATTGCGCTGGGTCATTTCTTTGGCTCCAGCTTGCCTCTCCGCTTGGTTGCCAGCTCCAGGCCCATTTCAGCCAGCCTCACAACCGCTTCCGCTCGAGGCGGCAAGTCCGGTTGATGGCGCCGCCATTCATCAATCGCTGACAGCAGCGCCTGACGCAGCCTGATTTCTACTCTCTTACCTTGAACCACGCAGTCCATCTAAATCACCCAAAAAATTTAGTCAAAGATTTCTGTTGCCTACTGACCTTCCGTATGCTACATACCTTCAGTAGCATGGAAAGTCAAGCAATATGAGACGCCAACCAATGCCTCGTGAATTGGCAATCACCCTGGCTATCTTAGTCTTAGCAATTGCTATTTTCTCGGGCAACGGCTGCGCAGTGGTCAGGGATGTTGAGCGAGGCCTAGGCAGGGGAATTGGATGGGAAATAGCACGGGGGATTTTCAGGTGAGTTTCGGCATGGGGAGCTGCGCTGCAGCGCAATGTCAGCACCTCATAGCGAAGCCCATGAACTGAGTGAACGACATCAGCGATGCTGGACTGACGGCACGGGTTTCAATTGGGGCAGGTGACTAGCGCCCCATTCCGGAGGAATTCCTCGGGCTTTGTTCCCCCTTGTCCCGAGGAAGGCGGCACGGGCTGGAACGCCTAACCTCAGTCCGTGCCGCTGCTAACAACAGGATGAATAAAGTGAGTAAGGCTGCTGAATTGAGATTAGCATTGTTGTCGCTCCTCGAAGAGCACGAGCGGGATGGCATGATTCCAACATCCAGCCGCTTCTTATTCTACGAGTTGGTGGGGCGGGGCATTGTTTCGAAGGAAGGCGCCCGCCCAGACAACCCTGTCATAGCGGCGCTCACCCAGCTGCGCAAAACCAATCAGGTTCCCTGGCATTGGATTGCCGATGAAACCCGCTCGGTCTCTGATTTCACAGGCTATGTCTCGGTCAAAGAAGGCATGCTTGCACGGCTTCCCAGCACTTGCATCGACCCTTGGAATGGGATGGCGCCATTTGTCATCACCGAAAGCCGCTCGCTGGCTGGCGCCTTGGAAAATGTAGCTGGCGATTACAGGGTTCTTATCGCCGCCACCAACGGGCAGTGTGGCGGATTCCTGCACACCGACATCAGGCCCAGATTGGGATATGGCACCAAACAGCGCCTTGTCCTTTATATGGGCGACTTTGATTTGGCGGGGAATGACATCGAAGCGAACACCCGTAAGGTGCTTGGCTACGGAATGAAAATATTCGGGCAAGAAACAGGCTCCGAATATGACAGCCATTGGGAACGCATTGCACTGACCGAATCGCAGGTCGACAGCTACGGGCTGGAGCCCATCATTAAAAATGACAGGCGGTTCTCAGGCGAAGATGGCGTGCATGAAGCAGTTGAAACAGAAGCCCTGAGTCAGCTCGTCATCACCCAAATTCTTGAAGACAAATTGTCCGAGCTCCTGCCCGAGCCGCTAGAGTCCGTGCTTGCACGTGAAGAAGCGGAGCGAGCTGAGATTTCACGCTTATTGGACTGAATAACAGGAGGAATGAACATGAATATGGAACCACGCAACTTATCCAACACCATGACCGAGGAAGAATATGACTGTGAGCGTGAACAGCTCAGGGAGACTTATGGCAGAGGGTTTGGAAAGGCGGCCTCAGTTGAAGCGAGGGCAAAAAGCGACATGGCGTTATGCCAGTTTTTTAGTCGGGTGGAGGGAAGGCCAGACGGAAAAGGAGGAAAATGGACACAAGGAAGGCTTGCGGAAAAAGAAAAGTGGAGCGGAACCCATATCCATCGCAGGCTGATTTTTGGGCGTTTCGTCGGGTACATTTTGTCGGAAGGAAAAATTATACCAAAAAACCTAACCGAAGCTCGCTTCCGCAGCTATTGGTCTCAGACAGAAACTGGGGTGCGAAAAGGCATTGCGAACCGCCAAGACCAATTTCCTGCTGGCTTTGGCAAAGAAAAGCGATTTGACGATGTCCTTCTCCTCATTGAGGAGGACACAGTTGCCCGGAATCAAGACCGCCCAAAGATTGGCAAAGAAATTACCGAGCAGTTTGCCGATGGCAAATGGCACGATATTGCGACAATAGCCGCTGAAGTTTGCTCCTCTGAAGACCATGTCAAGGGCACGCTGGAATTGATGCGGCAGAAGCGAACCTACAAGCACAAGGCTGAGCACAAAGAGTTTGGCGGCACCATTAAATGGCGTCTGTTCAAAGAGCAGGAGCTCGTGGGTACGGATGAAATTGAGAAGAAACTTGCTGAGGCTATCAAAGCTCTAAAGGCCGAAGGCAAGAAAAACATGGCGACCATGTCACCGCCATCCGTCCTCTATTGGGTTGGCATGATTGAGAAGCAGATAGACGAATGGGCTGATGGCGTAAGAGACCTTAAGACAGCAGAAGCCAAGAGCGATTTTTCAAAGACAGGACTGAGAAAGGTAACT
>WNGO01004951.1_pt1 | contig 15686 bp, 17 predicted proteins | sample 5400511 | NCBI WGS metagenome assembly WNGO01 (sample SAMN13153380, study PRJNA577476) | soil metagenome | isolation source: 20 cm soil or saprolite under Garry oak tree replicate 2 | place: USA:California | collected 2016-06-15 | reverse complement strand
CGATCGCTTCGCGCGTGCGATCTCCTCGGGGCGCATAGCGTCGGTCAAATAGAGGGTCATGAGGGGCTCGAAACCGGAGCCCTTCGGAAGCGCCTTCAGCACGCGGCCGCGGTAGGCGGCGGCGAGCGCGGTGTCCGTAATCGGGGGCCGGAGATTCGGCATCACGACGGCGCGCGCAAATGCGCGCGCCGTGTGGGGGAGCACGCTCGCGAGCGCGGCGCCGTCGCGAAGGTGCAAGTGAGCGTCGTCGGGCCGGGTGAGAGTCAGGGATTGCACGGAATCAGGATCGCCGGGCGTTCGCAGCGCGAGCCAGTTGCAAGGCGCGCGCGTACACGGCGTTCTTCTTCGCTCCTGTGAGCTTGCACGCGAGCTTCACCGCATGCGCAAGCGGCAGCTCCGCGAGGAGCGTGGTGAGCACGCGTTCCCAATCGAGCTTCGCGCTTTCGCTTCGGGCCGCGGCGCCCTCCGCGATCAGGACGAACTCGCCGCGCTGGCGGTCGGTGTCCTCGCGCAGCCAGGCCGCCGCTTCGCCCAAGACGCAGCGATGAATCTGCTCGAAGAGCTTCGTCAGCTCTCGCGCGATCACGAGGACGCGTTCGGGACCCAGCACCGCCGACATGTCCTCGACGCATTCGACGACGCGGTGAGGCGCCTCGTAGAACACGAGCGTGTACGGCAAGGCGCCAAGACGATCAAGCGCCTTGCGCCTCAGGCCCGGTTTTGCAGGAAGAAAACCTGCGAATAGAAACGCGCCGTCCGCGATGCCCGCGGCCGAGAGCGCGGTGACGGCGGCGTTCGGCCCCGGAATCGGGATCACCCTGAATCCGGCGGCGCGCGCTTTTTTGACGACCGTCGCGCCCGGATCGGATATCGCCGGCGTGCCCGCGTCCGTGACCAGCGCAACGATCCTGCCTCGGGCGAGCTGCTCGACTATGGAATCGGCGGCGCGCTGTTCGTTATGGCCGTGCACCGCTATCAGCTTTCCCTGCAGGCGATGGTGCTCGAGCAGGCGCCCCGTCACGCGCGTGTCCTCCGCTGCGATGGCGTCGGCATGAGCGAGCGAATGAAGGGCGCGCGGGCTGATATCCTCGAGGTTTCCAATGGGCGTGGCCACCACATATAATTGACCTGCCCTACTCGGGCTCCCACTATGCTTCCCCGTCCTCGCGCCCAAGTCTGCTTCGCTCTGTTGGCGTTGTTGAGTCCGGCATTGTGCGCGGCCGTCGACGATCCGGCAAGCAGACCCCCGGACGCTCGGCCTTTCATAGGCCTGTTGCTTCCCCTCAATGCGCCGGAGTTCTCACGAGCGGCCGAGGCGGTGCGCCTGGGCTGCCAGGCCGCGCTCGTCTTCGCGGAGAACCGCCAGTCCCTGCAGGTGGCGCGCACCGATGCCCAACCCGAGAGCATCCTCGCCGAATACCAGGCCGCGGTGCAGCGAGGCGCCGCCGTGATAGTCGGCCCGCTGACGCGCTCCGGGGTCACGGCGCTCGCTCAAGCGGGCCGCGTCAGCGTGGTCACGCTCGCCCTGAACGTCGCCGACGGCGACGCGCCGCTCCCACCGCGACTCTACACTTTCGGACTTTCCGCCGAGACCGAAGCACGCGCGGTCGCGCGCACGGCTTTCGCGCGCGGGCTGCGCGAGGGCGCAGTCGTGCAGGCGTCGAATTTGCTCGCCAAGCGCCTGAGCCGGGCGTTCGCGGACGAATGGTTCTCGCTCGGCGGAAGGATCAGCGACGTGCGGGAATTCGGTGCGCGAGCGGACTTGGTCGACTTGCGTCGGGGTCTGGCGGACTCGCAGGCACAATTCATTTTTCTCGCCGCGGAAGCCGACCAGGCACGCACCGTGCGACCCTATCTGAACAACCAGCTCCAGGTTTTTGCGACCTCCCAGGTCAACGACGGCAAGAACGATCCGCTCGTCAACGCGGATCTGAACGGGATTCGCTTCGTCGACATGCCTTGGCTCGTGCAACCGGACCACGCTGCGGTCATGGTCTATCCGCGCCTGGAGGGCCTTTCCACCGAGCTTCAACGTTTTTACGCGCTCGGCATCGACTCGTGCCGCATCGCGGCGGAGCTGATCGGGGGGCAACAAACCATCAACCTGGACGGCGTGACTGGCAGGATCTCCTACCGCGGGGGCAATACGCTTCAGCGCGAACCCATCCAGGCGGTGTTCCGCGACGGCATGGGTGTGTCGCTTGAGAACGCGAGATGAAGGCGAGATGAAGGCCGGCGATCGTGCCGAGCAGATCGCGGCGGGCTATTTGCAGCGCAAGGGCCTGGCCTTGATCGAAACCCATTACCGCTGCCGCTGGGGCGAGATCGATCTCATCCTGCGGGATCTGGATACCGTCGTTTTCACCGAAGTCAGGCTGCGGCGCTCCAAGGGCTTTGGGGGCGCCGCTTACAGCGTCGATGCGCGCAAACAGGCGCGGATCATCGCCACGGCGCGCCACTATCTTGCGGGCAAGAAGGAAGCAGCTTGCCGGTTCGACGTCGTGCTCCTCGATCGCCTCGAACCGCCGCGGGTCGAATGGATACGCGACGCATTCTCCGCCTGAGCCCCTGCCTGGCTACGCTTCACGCACGCCCGCGGTGCTGCCCCAGCCGGCCCGGCGCGTCCGCGAGGAAGGTTACGGTAGAATAAGGGTCGTATGAAAGCCGTCACCGCCCGCCCGGCCGAGGACAGCGTGGACCTTCTGGCGCGCATCCGCCGCCAGTTCGACGACAGCGCTCAACTGAAACTGAAAGCACACGACGTGCTTGCCGAACCGATCGTCCGCGCCACGGAAATCATGGTGAAATGTCTGCTCGTCAACGGCAAGATCCTCGCGTGCGGTAACGGCGGCTCAGCCGCCGACGCCCAGCATTTTTCCGCTGAGCTGCTCAACCGCTTCGAGCGCGAGCGTCCCGGGCTCGCCGCGATTGCGCTGACGACCGACACCTCCACCTTGACCGCGATCGCAAACGACTACGAATACGAGCAGGTATTCTCCAAGCAGCTGAGCGCGTTGGGTCAGGCGGGTGACGTGCTCCTCGGCATTTCCACGAGCGGCAATTCAAAAAACGTTGCTCGCGCGGTCTCGGCGGCGCACGAACGCGAGATGCGCGTGGTCGCCCTGACCGGCCGCGGCGGAGGCGAGATCGGAAAGCTGCTCGCGTCGGAAGACGTGCATATCTGCGTACCCCACTCGCAAACCGCCCGCATTCAGGAAGTGCATCTCCTGACTCTGCACTGCCTTTGCGACGGCATCGATTGCATGTTGTTGGGGGCCGAATGAAAACCTGTCCGGCAGCAAGGCGATACGCGGCGGTGGCGCTGATTTTCGCTTCGGCCGCGATCCTCCAGGCCTGCGTCGACGCACTCATTATCGGCGGGGTTGCTACGGGGGTGGTCCTCGCCGCCGATCGTCGCCAGGCTGAAGTGATGTACACCGACCAGCGGATCGAATTCGCCGCGGGCAGCCGCATCGGCGAGGCGCTCAAGGACCAGGGACACGTCAACGTCACCAGCTACAACTACACGGTGCTGGTCACCGGCGAAGTGCCCACTGCGCAGGCAAAAGCGGAAGTAGAAAAAATCGTGAGCGAAATACCCCAGGTGAAGACCGTTGTCAACGAGCTGCAGATCGCGGGAACGAGCTCGGCCGCTTCGCGCAGCAACGACGCCTACATCACCAGCAAGGTCAAAGGCAACTTTCTCGGAAACGGGAAGGTTCGGCCCACCGATGTCAAAATCGTGACCGAGGCAGGGGTCGTGTATTTGCTCGGACTGGTCACGCGTGAAGAAGCGGACGCCGCGACCGAAGTCGCGCGCGGCACCGGAGGGGTGCAGAAAGTCGTCCGCGTTTTCGAGTACGTCACCCCGCCCGCGAAGAAATAGGAACGGGTCCAACGCCCCCTGTCTAGGGTTTGCGTTCGGAGGCTGCGAGCATCCGCTCGATCTCGCCGACCAGCTTGCGGTCGCCGGGTGTTACTCCACTGCCGAAGGACAGCACCTTCTCGCCGGACCGGTCGATCAGGTACTTGTGGAAATTCCACCGGGGGCGCTCGCCGGTCTTCGCGGCAAGCGTCGCGTACAAGGGGTTGGCGTTGTCCGCCGACACGCCAGATTTCGCGAACATCGGAAAGCTTACGCCGTAGTTGACCTCGCAGAATTTGGCGATGTCGCGATTGCCCCCCGGCTCCTGGCCGCCGAAATCGTTGGCGGGGAAGCCCAGCACGACAAGGCCCTTGTCGCGGTAGCGGCGGTACAACCCCTCCAGTCCTTCGTACTGAGGCGTGTAACCACATTGACTCGCGGTATTCACCACGAGCACCACCTTGCCCTCGAATTGGCACAGCGGCGTGGCCTGATCGGTCAGGCTCGGCAGGGTATGGTTGAGCACCGGCGGGCACGCGGCGAGCGCGGGCGCGGGGATCGAAGCGGCGAGCAACAGTCCGAGGAGAATGCGCATCGGCGGGAACCTGTGGCTGAGGTCGGCCTAAGTTACAGCCGGCGGGTCGTTCTGTCAAAATAGGCCAGATGGAGGTCCCTTTCGAGAAGAAGATCTGCCCGCCGCAACAGCTTGCGGTGCGGCTCGGCTCCCGTGCGCGGCCCCTGGTATTCACCAATGGTGTGTTCGACATCCTGCATCGCGGGCACGTCACCTATCTCGCCGAAGCGAGCTCCCTTGGGGCGACCCTCCTCGTCGCAGTCAACAGCGACGCATCTGCGAAGCGTCTAGGCAAAGGCGAGGAACGTCCGCTCAACCCGCTCGCAGACCGCATGGCGGTGGTAGCGGCGCTTGAATCCGTCCATCTCGTGACGTGGTTCGACGAGGACACGCCCCTCGCGCTGATACTTGCCTCCCGGCCGGAGGTGCTCGCCAAGGGCGGCGACTGGAAGCCCGAAGCGATAGTCGGAGCCGCCGAAGTGCGGGGCTGGGGCGGAAGCGTGCATTCGATCCCCTTCAGGCACGAGCGCTCCACGACTGCGCTGCTCAGGAAAATCCTCGGACGCTAGCGGCTGCGTTTTTCCTCCGGCGGACAGGCCTTCAGCTCGCTGCCGGCAAAGTTCTGGCGCAGGTCGTTCAGTCTCGAAACCAGCGCGTCGGGGACCTCACGAACGCTGAAGTAGACTTTCTGCACGGATGTTTCCCGGGGATCGACCCGGGCCGTTCGAACGCCCTTTTTGCGCAACTCCGCGAGCCGCGACCGCGCTGCCTCTTCCGTTTTAAACACGCCCAGAGAAATCGCAAATCGGAACTTGGAATCTTCCTGCACGACATAGAAGTCTTCGACGCCGAGCTTCTTGAGTTCGGCGGCTTTCTGGTTTGCCGCTTGCCGATTGCGCTGGGGCGGCATGAATACCCAGTAGCTCGCGATCTCTTCCACACGGCGCTGCGAGAGTCTCGACCCGAGGGCAAGAGGTTCGAGAGCCTGTTGCACGCGCGCAGCGTCACCCGGGCTGAAAGCGCCGAGCTCGAGGCATGCGGCGAGAGTCGCCTTGGGAGGCGGTTTGGGGCGTTCTGCCGTCTGCTTCGTTCGCTCGGCAGCAAGCGCCGCAAGCTGATCGGCACGGAGCAATCGGATTGCCTGCGGGTTGAGCTGCTGCTCCATCAGCTGCGGCTCGTCCGTTGCGCGGCCGGCGCCAAAATAGATCCAAGCGAAAAAACCGAGATTGGCGAACAGCAGCAGGAAGGTTACGGTTTTCACGATTTCCCGTGGGTCATCTCACCGCGTCCTGTGCAATTCGGACCAAGCCTTCCAGCACCAAGTTGTCGACGAGCCGCACGGGAATGCTGAGGTGCCGGGCGATCCGGCGAGCGGCTCCCCCCGCGAGCACGCACGCCGCTCCGTGTTCCATCGCCGCGAAAGCGCGCTCTATCGCCCCGGCTTGCGCGAGCAGGCAGCCGGTCTCGATGGCATCCGCAGTATTCCGAGGCTCGGCGGAAAAACGCCCCCTTGCGAGCGGCAGCTCCGCGGTGCCGCGGACAAGCGAGCGCTTCATGAGATCGAGGCCGGGAAGAATCACGCCGCCGACTAACCTGCCGTCGCCCCTCAGGACATCCACTGTAGTTGCAGTGCCCGCGGCGACCACGAGGCATGGTGCGCAGACAATCGACCAGGCTCCGATCAGCGCGGCCCAGCGGTCAGGCCCGAGCTGGTCGGGCCGCCGATAGCCGTTCGTCACCCCGCACTCGTACCGTTTCGCCTTTACCCACCCGGGGACTATGGATCGTCGGGCGAACAGGCTCTCCAGCCTCTTGCGCACGGACTGCCCCGCGACGTTCGCGACGACGACTTTGTCAGCGGGCACGAGTCTCCTCCAGCTCCTCTCCAGGCGGGCGAGCTCCGAGACAGGCACCGCACCGGCTTCGCGCCAGCCCCCGTTCTCGTGCAGCCCCCATTTCAGCCGCGAATTGCCGCAGTCGACCGCGAGGATCATCCCGGCCTGAGCGAGAGCTCACCGCTGTGGAAACGCTCTATTCCCCCGACCGAGGCGAGCATGAGCGCGCCATCCTCCGCGACCCCGACCACCTTGCCTTCGGCCACGCGCCGACCGGCCTGCGACAACGCGACTCGCCTCCCCTTCCAGGCGTGGCGTTGCAGCCACTCCTCCTGAAACGGCGCGAAGCCTTCGCGGGAAAACCGCGCGAGAACCCCGGTGATGGACCCGAGCGCGGCGACAAGGACGGCGGTCCGCGACGGCACTGCCTCGCTGTGGCTCGCGAGGTCGGTTGCCGGCACGCCGATCCGATCGCGCGCCCGCGCGCCCAGACGCACGTTGATGCCGACTCCCACTATCACGGCGCTCGGACCCAAGATGGCGCCGGAGCTCTCGATCAATATCCCGCCGAGCTTGCGCCCCCCGCAATAAAGGTCATTCGGCCATTTGACTGCCACGCCGCGCGTACCCAGGCGCTCGAGCGCCTTCGCGGCACCTACGGCCACGGCGAGGCTCAAGCCCCCGAGGGCTCCGGCGCCCCGCGGAAAACGCCACAGAATGGAGAAAGCCACACTTCCTCCGACCACGGAGATCGTGCCGTGCGGCGCGCCCCCTGCGGCACGCTCGGCGAGAACGGTATTGGTGGACGGACATTCATCGAGCACCTCGATGCAAAGCTCGGGCGAGACGTTCTTCAGTTCGGCCACGAGCGCGTCCGGCTCGAACAGGTCGAGAGCCTCGGCCAGGCGGTAACCGCGGCCGCGTACCTTGACTACGCGCAAGCCCAACGCTTCGATCCGCCTGATGAGGTTCCAGACGCCTCCGCCGGAAAGCCCCAGAGCCCGAGAGAGCCGCTCGCGGGAGTGAAACCTGCCGTCGGCCAGCATGCGAAGCAGGGAGAAGTAGGCTGTGCCCATGCGCAAAATCGCGAGGAAAAACCGGACAAATACTAGCACCGGGGGAGCGTATGCGCGGGAGGCTCCCGCGATTCGTGAAAAAGTCACTAGGGATCGATTTTCAATTGTTCCGAAGCGAGTCAGGTGATATGATGCCGTCATAGCGAATTTCATGACGCCCAGCGACGAGTTCTGGTAGGCGTCTCAGGTTGCCCGCCGGCCCAGCAAACGGCGGCTAAACGGGGGAAACCCTCCCTTCCCCCGTTTTTTTTTCCCACCTGCACCGCGCAAATCGCAGCTGAATCGGCTGTTTATAATGGGAGTAGCCTGCCCCCGACCTCACCTCCGCTGCGACCCGACGCATGCATCGACCCTGGCCTTATCCGCGAGTAGTGGGTCATCGCGGCGCCGGCACGCTCGCCCCCGAGAACACCTTGGCGGGTATTCGCAAGGCGGCTGCAATGGGATTTGGCGGCGTGGAGTTCGACGTAATGCTCTCGGCGGACAAAGTCCCCTTGCTGATCCATGACGAAACCTTGGATCGCACGACGAGCGGGCGGGGCAGCGTCGCCGCGACGCCCTACACAAGGCTCGCGAGCCTGGACGCCGGCGCCTGGTTCAGCCCGGAATACCGCGGTGAGCGCCTGCCGTCGTTCGAGGAGGCCGGCAAGCTGTGCGCCCAGCTTGGCCTCTGGGCCAATGTCGAGATCAAGCCCGCGCGAGGGTTCGAGCGTGAAACCGCTGCGGCGGTCGCGAAGCTTGCTTTGGAGTTATGGAACGCTTCCCCCGCACCCCTGCTGTCGTCGTTCGAGCCGCTCTCGCTCGATGCGGCGCGCGCTGTCGCGCCGGATCTCGATCGCGGATATCTTACCGACCGCCTCGCGCCGGGTTGGGTCGAAGCCGCGCGCGCGCTCGGCTGTGTGTCCGTGCATTGCAACTCCAAGTATCTGACTCAGGCGCAAGCCGATGAAGTCCGCAGCGCCGGCTATTGGCTGCTCTGCTACACGGTCAATGAACCCTCGAGCGCGCGGCGCTTGTTTTCCTGGGGCATCGACGCGATCTTCACCGACAGACTGGATTTGATACCACCGGACTTCGCCTGAGCTGCCGTCCCGGGAGCGCAGGTTCCCCTAATCGATCTGCATCGCCACCAGGAAGCGTGACACGAGGTTGTACCCGCCGATCGTCGCGGTGAGTTCGACCGTTTCTCGCTCGTCGAAGTGCCGCCGCACTTCGGCGAAAATCGGGTCGGGTACGCGGATCCCGCGTGTCATGCAGTCGGTATGGGCGAGCACCGCTCGCTCGCGATCGTCGAAGCGCTTCGAAACCTGCCAGCCGGGAAGCGCATCGATCTGCTCCTGGGTCACGCCCTCCTTCAGCGCGAAGGGCACGTGCGCGCGGTATTCGTATTCGGCGCCGTTCAGGAGCGCCACGCGCAGAATGGCCAGCTCGCGGTAACGCCCGCCGAGCTTCCCTTTTTGGCGGATCGCGGTGAAAAGCTTTAGCCAGCCTTCGGCCACTGGCGGGCTGTTCAACAGCGCTCGATACAGGTGCAGCAGCCTGCCTCCACGCTCGGACTTGATGGTCGCGATCAGCCCGGCGAGCTCGGGGTGTTCTTCCTCTTCGATCAGCGGTACGCGTGTCAAGACGCCTCCTTCACGACACTAGAACGGCAATTTCGCATCCGGTTTCACCGAAAGCAGAACCCGCCGGAATTCGGATTTGATGCGATCGAGGCCCGCTTCATCCTCCGCTTCGAAGCGCAGGACGACGACCGGCGTCGTGTTCGAGGCGCGCGCGAGCCCGAATCCATCGGGGTATTCGACCCGTAGCCCGTCCAGCCTGATCACCTCGGTCGCCCCCGGGAATGAGGCGATCTTCGCGAGAGTTTCGATCAAGCGATGCGGTTCGCCCTCTGCGAGCTTCAGGTGCAGTTCAGGCGTACCCATCGAATCGGGAAGTGCGTTGAGCGTCGCGGTGGCGTCGGGCGTCTTGCTCAGGATCTCCAGCAGGCGCGCCCCGGCGTATTGCGCGTCGTCGAACCCGTACCAGCGTTCGACGAAGAACGTATGGCCGCTCATCTCGCCGGCGAGCGCCGCACCGCGCTCGCGCATCCTCGCCTTGATGAGCGAATGACCAGTCTTCCAGAGGCTCGGCACGCCGCCGTGCCGGCGGATCCAGGGCGCGAGGTTGCGCGTGCTCTTTACGTCGTAGATGATCTCGGCGCCCGGCTGGCGCGAGAGGACATCCTTCGCGAACAGCATCAGCTGCCGGTCCGGAAAAATGATCTTCCCCTCGGCGGTCACCACGCCCAGCCGGTCGCCGTCGCCGTCGAAAGCGAACCCAACTTCACAGCCCTTGCTTTGCACCAGGGATATCAGGTCCTTGAGGTTCTCCGGGTGGGACGGATCGGGATGATGATTGGGAAAGCGGCCATCGACCTCGCAGTAGAGCTCCAGCACTTCGCAGCCGAGCCGGCGGTAGAGCTCGCCCGCCGTGGCACCGGCGACGCCGTTACCGCAGTCGACCGCGATTTTCATGGAACGCGCAGGCCGTACGTCGGAGGTGATGCGATTCAGATAGGCTTCGCGGATGTCGACACGACGGTGCCGCCCCGCGCCGCGAGCGAGCTGGCCGGACTCGATCCGCTTGCGCAACCGCTGCACTTCCTCGCCCGCGAGAGTGGTTCCCGCGAGCACCATCTTCAATCCGTTGTACTCCGGCGGATTGTGGCTGCCCGTGACTGCGACCGCGCTGCCGCAGCCCAGTTCGTGCGCCGCGAAATAGGCGACTGGAGTTGCGAACATCCCGATCTCCGCGACGTCCACGCCGCTTGCCCGAATGCCTTCCATGAGCGCTTGGGCGAGCTCGGGCCCGGAGATCCGGCCGTCGCGACCCACCGCGATCTCCGGCCGCCCACCCCGGCTGCTGCGGTCGAGCAGCTCGCTTCCGAGGGCCTGCCCGATCAGCTTCACGCCTTCGCGGGTGAGCGATTTGCCGACGACGCCGCGGATATCGTAGGCCTTGAAGATTTCCTGAGGGGGTAAATTCACCGGGGAACTTCCGCGAAGAACGCCGTCACCCGGCGCGGCATCCATCCCAGATTCCCGGGAAACGGACCGCTGACGAACGCGGCGTGCCCGCCTTCACCGGGAAAATCGCACTGCACGTGGGCGGAAACCTCGTCCGGGCGCGGCAACGCTGCAGCCGGGAGGAAGGGATCGTTGCGGGCGTTCAAGAGCAGAGTCGGCACCCCGATGCGCCCGAGCACCGGTTTCGCGCTCGCGCGCGTCCAGTAATCGTCGGTATCGCGGAATCCGTGCAAGGGCGCCGTGACGACGTCGTCGAACTCGCGCAGCGTGCGCGCGCGACGCATTGCCTCACCGTCGAACAGTCCGGGAAAACGCTCGAGCTTATGTTCACCCTTTTTCTTCATCGTCGAGAGAAACGCTCGCGTATAGACAAGGTTGAATCCCCGGCCGAGGGCGTCGCCTGCCGCCATGAGATCGACCGGGGCCGACACCGCGGCCGCAGCGGCGAGGACGTCCTTCGCCCGCGCGTCTCCCCCGAGCCATTTGAGCAGCGCATTGCCTCCGAGCGACACGCCCATCGCGAAGAGCGGTGTGCCGGGGGCTTCACTCGACAGGCGTCGCAGAATCCAGCCTATCTCCTCCGCATCACCGGAATGATAGGCTCGCGGTAGTCTGTTCGGCTCGCCGGAGCAGCCGCGAAAGTGCGGCAGTGCGCACCGCCATCCGCGTCGGGCGAGCTCGCACGCAAGAGCCTCGGCGTAATGGCTACCCGAACTGCCCTCGAGGCCGTGAAACAGCACGACGAGCGGGGAATCCGCCGGCCCAGCCAGGCGATCGACATCGATGAAATCGCCGTCCGGCGTGTCCCAGCGCTCTCTCTTCCAATGAACTCTCGAACCGCAGAACAGCGCGCCATACAGTGTCTGCAGGTGTCCGCCGGGCAGCCACCAGGGAGCTCGGTATGGGACTGGGTTCAATGCAGGATTTTCGGCGGCTCGGCGGGAGCGCGGGGCGTCTGAGGCGCGGGGGAGCCGTGGTGCAGGATCATTCGCCAGCCGTTGCCGGTGCGCAGATACACGTTGGTGACGGCGACCGGCGGGCGCGAGCGCGGCTCGCCCTGTACCAGGATGTTCTCGTGCACGCTGTGGACGGCGAGCATCATCCCCGAGAGCACCACTTGGTTGGAAATGTGCACTTTGAGCCGCTGGCCTGACGCGAAAATCTGCGCCCAGCTCTCGCGCACCTGATCGTAGCCCGCGAGCCTCGCTCCTCCCGGATGCACGCACACGATCTCCTCGTCTTCGGCCCACACTTCCATCATCGCATCGAGCTCACCCGCCTCGAGCGCCTCGTAGAACGCGGCTTCTGCATCCTGCGGCGTCGGAAAGGTGCTTTTCTTCACGAGGTGCGGCTCCGGAGCCGCGTAGCGTAGCCGAAATGGCTAGTCGCCGCCAGCGCGCAAGACCTGCACCGAACGCGTTTCCGCGACTCACCGGGGAGAATCTTTGAAACCGATCACCGCTTCGCACCAGCGTGCGACGCGCAAGAGCCGATCGTCGCCGCCCGCGGGGCCGGCGAGCTGCATTCCGTAGGGCATGCCGCCGTCGGACAGGCCGGTAGGCAGCGTGAGGGCGGGGAATCCAAGGAGCGTCCAGAGCGTGCAGAAGCTCGGATCTCCCGTGACGTCGATCCGCTCCGGAGCTGCGCCGGGCGCCGGAAGCGATGCGAGCGCGTCGCAGTCTTCGAAGAGGTCGAGCGCGAGCTCGGCGAGCGCTGCGCGCCTCACGAGCGCGCCGCGATAGTCGTCGTGCGACATCGCAAGCCCCTCGTCGATGGCGGCGTTCAACACTGCGCTCATGACGCGCCGATAGCTCGCCTGCCTGGTAGCGTGCTCGCGGGCTCCCTCGTAGAGCATGATCGTGCGGTGCACCCGATGCGCCTCGTCGAAGTCCTCGGGCAGCGCCACCGTTTTCAATTCCGTTCCGGCGTCGGCGAGACGCTTCAAGCTCGCTTGCAGATGCCGTGCTGCGCCCGGTTCCGCCGCGTTCCAGGGAAAGCGCGGCAAGACGGCGATTTTCGGCGGACGCGAGAGCGCCTCGATCTCGGGAGCAAAGGTTCCGGACTCCGCGAGGCTGGCGGCGAAGTAGGCGGCGTCGGCGACCGTGCGCGCAAACAACCCTACATGGTCCAGGGTTTCGGCAAAGGGAAGCGCGCCTTGAATCGGCAGGCTGTCCAGGCTCGGCTTGAAGCCGACTACTCCGCAAAACGCCGCGGGCCGGATGACCGAACCGTTGGTCTGCGTGCCCACGGCCACCGGAACATGGCGCGCCGCGACGGCCGCGGCCGACCCGGAGGAGGAACCGCCCGGCGTGTGTCTGGGGTTCCAGGGATTGCGCGTCTCGGCGGGATGCATATAGGCGAATTCGGTGGTGACGGTCTTGCCGAGCACGTAGCCGCCGGCGGCGAGGATTCTTCCGACGAGCTCGGCGTTTTTTCCAGGCTGATTGCCGACGAACGCGGGCGAGCCCATTTCCGTGGGCAAGTCGTCGGTGTCGTAGAGGTCCTTCACCCCGACCGAAACACCATGCAGCACGCCGGTGTGCGCGCCCTGCGAGCGCTCGGCGTCGCGGGCGGCGGCGATGGTGAGCGCCCGCTCATCGTCGAGTGCAATCCACGCTTTCAGCCTGGGGTCGGTCGCGCGGATGCGCGCGAGGCAGGACTCGCAGTAGGCCCGAGCGGCGAGCGTACCGTCGGAGAGCGCCTGAACGGTTCCCTTCAAGTCCTCGGGCGAGGCCGGCTTCGCGGCTGGGCTCCTGAGCGGCATGCGGCGACGGCGCGTCCTAGCGGCGCCGCTTGGGCCAGGCTTCCGGGTTCAGCAGGTTGGGCGGTCGCCTGCCCGACAGCGCGGCGCCTAGGTTCCTGCTCGCGAGCATGGCCATCGCCGTGCGTGTCGCACGCGTGGCGCTGCCGATATGCGGAACCAGGGCGACGTTGTCCACCTCCAGGAACCCGGGATTGAATTTCGGCTCGCCTTCGAACACGTCGAGGCCCGCCGCTGCGATGCGCCGTTCCTTGAGCGCCTGGACGAGCGCCGCATCGTCGATGATCCCGCCGCGAGCAGCATTGACGATCACCGCAGTCGGCTTCATCAGGGCAAGCTCGCGAGCGCCGACAAGATGGTGGACTTGCGGCGAATACGGCATGTTGAGGCTGACGAAATCGGATTCCTTGAGGAGCTTCTCCATGCTCACGTACTTCGCGCCCAGCTGCTTTTCGACCGCCTTCGGCACGCGCCTGCGGTTATGGTAGAGAACACGCATGGAGAACCCCTTCGCGCGCCGAGCGATCGCCTGGCCGATCCGGCCCATGCCGATGACGCCGAGCGTCGCGTGGTGCACGTCGACGCCGAGGAACTGGTCGTTCTTCCAACCCTTCCAGTTCCCGGCCCGCAGCCAGCGCTCGGCTTCGGTCACGCGCCGCGCAGCGGCCATGAGCAGCGCCCAAGTCATGTCTGCGGTCGTATCGTCGAGCACTCCCGGCGTATTCGTAGCGAGGATGCCCCGCGCGGTGCAGGCCGCGAGGTCGATGTTGTTGTAGCCGACTGCGATGTTGCACACGGCCTTCAAGCGCGGCGCCGCGTCCAGCGTCGCCGCGTCCACGCGGTCTGAACCCGTTGGAAGGACGCCGTCCTTGTCGGCGAGCCGGCGCCGGAATTCCTCGGCGCTCCAGGGCGCATCGTCCTTCTGGTTGTCCTCGACTTCGAAGCGCTCGCGCAGCTTCGCGATGACGTCGTCGAAGGTCGCGCGGGTCACGAGAATCTTGGGTTTCACGTCTTCTCCGGAAAGCCATTCCTGCGGCAAGCCGGCTGCGCCGGCAGCAATACGAAATATAAAGTGATTCTCCGGCAAAAGGAAAAGGCCGCTCGAAGCCGCCCTTCTCTAGCGAGCGAACCCGGATTCAGCGGCCATAGACCAACTGCGGCAGCCACAGGCCGATTCCCGGGAACATGTACAGCAGGACCAGCGCGATGACCTGGATTCCCATGAAAGGCATCATCCCGGCGAAGATCGCGTTGAGGGTCACGTGCGGCGGCGACACCCCTTTCAGGTAGAAAGCCGCCATCGCCACCGGCGGCGACAGGAACGCGGTCTGCAGGTTGAGCGCCACGAGCAACCCGAAGAACAGCGGGTCGATGCCGAAGTGCGGCAGCAGCGGCAGGAAGATCGGCATGAAGATGATGATGATCTCCGTCCACTCGAGCGGCCAGCCGAGAATGAAGATGATGAACTGCGCGAGGATCATGAACTGCAGCGGCGTCATGTTGAGGGACAGTACCCACTTCTCGATGACCTCCTGCCCGCCGAGGAGCGCGAACGCCGCCGAGAAGATGCCCGAGCCGACAAACAGCCAGCACACCATCGCGCTCGTCTTGGCGGTGAGGAAGGACGACTCCTTGACGATGACGCCCAGCTCCTTCACGGTGCTCCAGATCACCTTGCCGGTATCGCTGCCGGTGGATCTGCCTTCACGCCAATACTGGATGAAGCGGTAGATCCCTGCCAGCACGAATCCGCCGAATCCGCCGACCGCCGCCGCTTCCGACGGCGTCGCCAGCCCGAACACGATCGAGCCCAGCACCGCCAGGATCATCAGCGCCAGCGGAAAGAACGAGGTGAGCAGCATCTTGAACACTTCCAGCCGCTCCCAGCTCCAGAGCCAGTAGATGAGCACGATGATGGCGATACCGACCGCGAACGTGATCCAGAGCCAGATGGGTACCGGTAGCCGTTCGGATTCTGCGGTCGGCGGACCTTTCGCGGCCTCCGCGCCTGCTTGAGGAGCAGCGGGCGCCTTCGAGGACTCGGCCGCAGGCTCCTTGACCCCGGATTCTTCCGGCTCCTGCGCGCCGATAAGGCCCGTTGACACCTCACGCTCCTGTTCGGGCGCCGCGATGAGGCCTCCCGCTTCGATCAGTCCAGCTGTGCTAGCCTCGATCTCCGGCGCCGTCGCCGCGCGATAGGTGGTGCCCAGCACTGCCGCAATGAAGAGCGCCGGCACGAACGTGACAAGCAGTTGCGCGAGCACGGTGCGTTTTGCGACGCCGGCGACGCCACCTCCGGTGAGTGCGCGCCACAGCCCCGTCAGCGCGTTGTTGCCCTGCTGCGCCAGCGCCTGCGCAAAGGGCGGAAGCTCAACGCGCCGTTCGCTCGCCGCGAGCGGAGGCATGAGCTTGGGTTTCCACTTTGCGAGGATGATGATGTAACCGATATAGAGGCCGGCAAGCATGAAACCGGGTAGGAAGGCGCCGGCGTAGAGCTGAACGAC
>WNGO01003312.1_pt1 | contig 15690 bp, 15 predicted proteins | sample 5400511 | NCBI WGS metagenome assembly WNGO01 (sample SAMN13153380, study PRJNA577476) | soil metagenome | isolation source: 20 cm soil or saprolite under Garry oak tree replicate 2 | place: USA:California | collected 2016-06-15 | reverse complement strand
TTGGTAAGGACGAGGTCACCGGTTCAATCCCGGTCATGGGCTCCAAGTGAGCTTGGGACCGGAATGATAGTAATTAAAGAAGAGGCAGTTTAGTTAAAACAGGAGAATTGAAATGGCTAAGGAAGCATTTAAACGCGACAAGCCGCACTTGAACGTCGGCACAATCGGTCACGTGGACCACGGCAAGACTACCCTTACGGCCGCCATCACCAGCGTGCTGGCGAAGAAGGGCATGGCGGAAGTGCGCGCGTACGATTCAATTGATAACGCGCCTGAGGAAAAGGAACGCGGCATTACGATCAACACCGCCCACGTGGAGTATCAAAGCGATAAGCGCCACTATGCCCACGTCGATTGCCCCGGCCACGCCGACTATGTCAAGAATATGATCACCGGCGCAGCCCAGATGGATGGCGCCATTCTCGTGGTGAGTGCCGCTGACGGTCCCATGCCTCAAACACGCGAGCATATTCTCCTCGCCCGTCAGGTAGGAGTGCCTGCGATTGTCGTGTTTTTAAATAAAGTGGATATGGTGGACGATCCCGAGCTTCTCGATCTCGTTGAGATGGAAGTGCGCGATCTCCTGACCCAATACGAATTTCCGGGAGACAAAATCCCGATCGTCAAAGGCAGCGCGCTCAAGGCGCTGGAAGGTGACGCCGAGCAGGAGAAGCAGATCCTGGCTTTGGTCGCGGCGGTCGACGATTACATCCCCGTGCCGGATCGTCCGATTGATCAGCCGTTCCTCATGCCGGTCGAAGACGTATTTAATATTGAAGGCCGCGGCACTGTCGCGACCGGTCGTGTGGAGCGCGGCATCCTCAAGAAAATGGAAGACGTCGAAATCGTCGGCATTAAACCAACATCCAAGACCACCGCAACCGACATTGAAATGTTCCGCAAGCTTCTCGATGAGGCGCGCGCGGGCGACAACGTCGGTGTGCTGCTTCGCGGCGTGAAGAAAGAAGACGTCGAGCGCGGTCAAGTGATCGCGAAACCGGGTTCAATTACACCGCACAAGAAATTTAAGGCGGAAGTTTACGTGCTGAGTAAAGAGGAAGGTGGCCGCCACACGCCATTTTTCAGCAATTATCGTCCGCAGTTTTATTTCCGGACCACGGACGTGACCGGTCAGGTGAAGCTGCCCGAGGGCGTAGAAATGGTTATGCCTGGCGACAACGTCGCGGTTGAGGTTGATTTGATTACCCCGATCGCGATGGAAAAAACCATACGGTTCGCCATTCGCGAAGGCGGAAAAACCGTCGGCGCGGGTCGCGTCAGCGATATTTTGGACTAAAGTTCTAGTAATCGTGCTCGTGCTCCGGCTCGTGGTCGAGGGGGGGATTACGATTATGATTACGAGCACGAGCAGGAGAAAGATTACGCCAGTAGCTCAATTGGTAGAGTAGCGGTCTCCAAAACCGTCGGTTGGGGGTTCGAGTCCCTCCTGGCGTGTTCTTGAGATGTGATGGATGAGGTTTGATGTTTGATGTGATTTCCCCGGTATCGGTCGGCGTTCGATGTTCGATGTTGGACGTTCGATGTTTGCTGCCTCGGCTGCGCCGCTGCAACGCTTTCTACGCTTCAACTCCTCAACGATCCTCGTGATTACCAAGACCAGGAATTTTTTTAATGAAGTAAAGGTCGAGCTGCAAAAAGCTTCATGGCCTTGGGAACCGAAAGAAAAGGGCATCCGCCGCTACAAGGAGCTGACCGATTCAACCCTGGTAGTGATCATTGCCATGCTTTTGATGGGCGGTTATGTGGCGCTTTTCGATTTTGTTCTCGTTAACGTGATCCACTTTTTCACGCGGATGCACTGAGTTATGGCACAGACGCTGGCAGGCAAAGATCAATGGTTCGTGGTGCACGTGTTATCCGGTCAGGAAAACAAGGTGCGCGACAACATCCTTAAGCGGGTCAAGACCGAGGAGATGAGCGATTTGATTTATGAGGTGCTCGTTCCGACGGAGCGGGTTTCAGAGATCAAGAAGGGCAAAAAAAGCGAGACCACGCGCAAATTTTTCCCCGGATATCTCATCGTCAACATGCATTTGCTGGACGAGAACAATCAACTCGTCGGCCGCACCTGGTATTTCATTCGCGACACACCTGGTGTGATTGGTTTTGCCGGAACAAAGGACAAGCCGATTCCGATGCGGCAATCGGAAGTCGACAACATGCTCGCGCAGATGAAAGAGCGCGAGGAAAAGGTAAAACCGAAAGTCAGTTTCGAAGTGGGCGAGACGGTTAAAGTCGCCGACGGTCCCTTTCAAAACCAGAACGGCATTGTCGAAGAAATCGATCCAGAGCGCGGTAAGCTGCGGGTCTCCGTCACGATTTTCGGCCGCGCTACCCCGGTGGAATTGGAATATTGGCAGGTCGAACGCGGCTAAAGCCGCGAGTTTTAAGTGTGAAGTTTTAAGACCAGAACGTTGACACGGAGAATTTACTTAAGACCTAACACTTAAAGCTTAAAACTTTTATGAAAGAGATTGTAGCTCACATCAAATTGCAGATTCCGGCAGGGCAAGCCAACCCGGCGCCGCCCGTCGGTACCGCGCTGGGGCCGCGCGGCGTAAACATCATGGCGTTCTGCAAAGAATTTAACGCCGCCACCCAGAAACAAGCGGGCGACATTTTGCCGGTCGTTATCACGGTTTTCAAAGACAAGTCATTTACTTTCATCACTAAAAGTCCGCCCGCTGCGGTGCTCTTAAAAAAAGCCGCCAACATTGCCGCCGGTTCGAAGGAGCCTAACAAGACCAAAGTCGGCAAAGTAACGCGCAAACAAGTTATGGATATCGTAAAAACGAAGTCCAAGGACCTGAACGCGCGCAGCGATGAGGCGGCGTTCCGTATTATCGCCGGCACCGCCCGGCAAATGGGCCTCGAAATCGAGGGTTAGATTCCCGGTGGCGGCGGTCTACGACCGCTGAGTTCAGAGAACTTACGCTCTTTGGCGCCTGGCTGGCGTCGATCTTAGCACCGTTTCCAATTTGAGAGCGCGATCGCTATTCAACTTCCACTTCGATTCCGCCGATCCATCCCGCGATGAGATTATAGATTGCAGCACCGATTACGCCGAAAACAAATCCCATCACGCCGTATATGACCGGCATGAGTACGCCGAAACCAATCATCATGCCGGCCGCGATCGCCATAGGCGCGCCGGAAGTCGCCTGTGCCTGCTGGGTCTGCTGGGCAAAGACGCCTGCTAAAGCCGCGAGCGCGAAAAACGGCAGAAGAATAAGTCCCATGCAGGCATAAAGCACGCCCAACATTTTGCCTGCCTGCAATGGCGCGACTCGCTTGATTCGGCGTTTCATAGTCCACCAAGAATGAGAAGGCCGCTCCAAATTGGCGATTCTCTTTCCACATTCGAATTCGGAAAGCGGGTGCCAGGAGGGTCGCGATATGCGCGTGTTGACGAAGTGCCTCTATTACGTCCACTCGATTCCAGTTATTGTCGTATTCCCCTTGCTTTCCATATCGCGCGGAAGCCGATATCTTTTGATGGCGGTTCTTATCACGAAGCGGCGCGGCCGGCACATGCTGAAGCAGCGGAAGCGGCGGTCCGCGACGCATTGCGCCGCGGGAGGTTCATTAATTGCGGAAATCGGAACCATCTCGCTGAGATCCGGGTGGTAAAGTTAAGTACGGCTATTATTCTTGCGGGACTTCGTTCGGGCTGGTGTCGCAGGAAACCGACAAGCAGGATGCCCATTCGACTTGCACTCAGGGCAGGCTTTGTTGGCCAGGACAGGCTGGAAGCCTATCTTCCATTCGGATTCGGCACTTCGTCGGCCGCACCCAAGTATTCCCATCGTTGCAGCGCGATCGGCACATTGCCGTTTTTCCAGACGAAGTCGTGGAAGGCGCGCAGACTGAATTTTTCGCCCTGCTGCAATCGGGCTTCGGCTAGCAATTTCATGATTTGAAGTTTGCCAATCTGGTAGGTGATCGCCTGACCAGGCCCGGTGGAGAAGGCGATCGCCTCCTGGCGAGCTGTATTTGCGTCCATCGGGACTTTTTGCTCCAGATATTTTGCGGCTTGCTCGAGTGTGAATTCGCCAAGCGCGAGTTTCACGTCGACTTCCACCCGCAAAGCACGCAAACGCATAAAATTGTAAATGATCTCGCGCGTGTGCGGGCTATCGTCGAAAAGCCCCGCTTGCAGCATCATCTCCTCAGAATAGAATCCGATGCCTTCGTTCGCGCCCGAGTCGTAGTAATGACGCCGCATCGGGTCTTCGTGTTTCCAGGAAAGACAAAGTTGGAAATAGTGCCCGGGAATTCCTTCGTGAACAGTGATCGGCCGTGGATCTTGCGCGGTTGCGCGCCAGAAATAACCGAGATTCGCTGAAGGCTCGGTGAGGTAGCGAACGCAATTTTCTTTCAGTCTGGTCGGCGAAGTGAAGTCATCCATTTCGCCGAATCCTTGCAGCGCGCGCAGATATTCCGGCATTGGGCGCAACGTGTAATGTTGCAGCCAGGCGGGAACAGTCAGAATTTCGTGCTTCTGGAGGAAATCCCGTGTGGCCAGCTCCCTCTTGGCTGCATCCTTCCGCCAGCTCTCAATGTCTTTCACTAAAGGAAGCGGCGGCACATTTCGATTTCTTTGCTTTTCGTACGCTTCGAAGGCCACGGCGCGGTCCCATTCCTGTCGCCCCATGGCGAGGAGTTGCTCCGGCGAATAGGGCGAGATTGCGACATTCCGTAAAAAGAAAATATAAGCATCGCGCCCAAGCGCGGTTTCTTTGGTTAGTGCAGACAATTTTTCCTCGAGATGACGGCGATATTGTTCGAGTGCGTCGGCGGCACGATCAGTAGCGCCAAACAATTCCTGCTCGGTCAGAGTCGTTGCCGGACGCAGGGCGGTGCCCATCTTGCGGAGACGATCGCGAATATTGTCGAGAGCCTGGACTGTAACCGTTGCAAACGGTGCAGGAAGGCCCGCCAAATTGACCTCTCCATCTTGGAGAATCGGAGGAATGTTTTCGATCCGCGTGAGAATCTCTCGACTTCGCTCGGCGTTAAACGGACCAGGCACCGTCAGTGCTTCAACCACCGGCGTGAGTGTTTGCTCGATGTAAAAGGTCGGATCTCGCTTCCATCGTGGATTGATATCCAGTTCCCAACGGACACGCGATAAAGCCGAGCCGATCAAGCGATAATCCACCTGCTGCGCCACCGGCCATCCGGTCGTATCGAGTTTCTTCCATCTTGCCTCAAATTGCTCGAGATCAGCATGCCGTTTGGCGACGGCGCTCGCCGACCAATCGCGCATTCCTCCCGGGCGCTCGATTCGATTGACGTCATCTCCGGTGAAAAAATCGGCTTCGGGCGCGAACCACTCGCGCAGAACACCACATGCCTACATGACCGAGTACCGGCTGAAGCGCGCGGGCCAGGAGCTGTGTCGGACAGAGGTCGGCGATGGCTGTCGCTCATTTGCTCGATCTGCCGGCGGCGAAAAACATGGGCAACGCTGCGATTTGCGTGACAACAGAAAAGATGACGAGCGCAGCAATCGATTTGTCGTAGAGCAAGCCCATCGCCGCGCTGCCGAGAAACCATGCAATACCGTAGCCGGTATCGAACAACCCGAACGCAGTGCTTCGTTTTCGCGGCGGAATGACCTCAGTGACTAACGCCTTCAGAAGCGACCCCTCGATGCCCGTCCCAATCCCCCACAAAACCATCCCCACCAGCGCCAATGGCGCACTGGAGAGAAAAACGAACGGCGCGAACGCAGCCGAAAACAAGGATGCGAGCAAAATGATACTGCGACCGAATTTGTCGAACAGCCGTCCAAAAAGAAGCGCACTGAGGGCGGCACTCGCCATGGCGACGGCGTAGAAGATCGGGATCAAATTCACGGACATGATTTTTGCTTTTTGGAAGTGGAATCCGATGAGCGAAAAATCTGCCAGTCCAGCTGCAATGAGTGCGCCCGCAGCGAGATAAATCCAAAAGGTTCGCCCTATTTCCGTGGTCGCGGCAATTCGCGATGGTTGTTTTTCTAATTCGTGCGGACGCGGGTAGAACAATCGTGCCAGACCAAGAGTGGCGAGGCAAAGCAGAGCAGGGAACAGAAAGCCACCAAAGGCCGTTCGATATCCGGTTTTGAAAGAGAGAAAAGCTGCAATGACGAGTGGGCCAATCGTGGCACCCGCTTGATCGAGCGCTTGATTCAAACCGAACACCCAGCCGGCACCAATCGATTCGCCCGCGTGCGAGAGCATCGCGTCTATGGCCGGTTTGCGGATGGCACGCCCGGTCCGTTCAGCCACGACGAATCCGGCGGCCAGCGGCCAGTTGCCAGCGAGCGCGAGCGCGGGAATAGCGAGCTGATTGAGGGCATAACCCACAAATGCGATCGGCCAATATTTTTGCGTCCGATCAGCGAAATACCCGGAAATAGATCGCAGAGCGTAGCCGATCAATTCTCCGAACCCAGCCACGAAACCAATGACGGTTGCGCTCGCGCCTAACGATCCCAAAAACGGGCCGACGATGCTGCGTCCGCCTTCGTACGTAAAATCGGCCAGCAAATTTACGATCCCGATAATAACGACGAAGCCGAGGGCGGATTTCACCAGGTGAACTTAGAAGTCATCTCGTAGTATTCAGGGCTGAATGGAAAATAGCCCAGCGTTTTTAACGCTGGGAACGATGCGTTTCTCTTTGTTAAGTCCCATCGGGACGACAGAGAGTTTCTTTCGTCCCTGGCGGGACTCGATCTTCACTTCATTACCAAACCCAGCGTTTTAAACGCTGGACTATTGCCGAGCTTGTACCACGGCTGTCCGTGGAGAATTTTCCGAGGTGCTCCTGATGTTGAAAGCAACAGGCGAACCGATCAACGTGGAGTCTTTGCGGCCGCAGCTGATGATTGGTGGGGCCAGTTCGCTTCAGTAGGAAGTCCGCAGTGACCGCGATCTATGCAAAGCCGACGCAGTTGACCTTCGAGCCGGCGCAGATCAAGTTTTTTCTGCGCTGAATACCTCTTGGTCAAACCCGCTGCAGTGTTGGAGGGGACTGTTCTTCGCCACTCCACCAGGCGGGTATCCGCAGATAGAGCCAAAAAAAGATTAGGTACATAAGTTGGGAGCCTCTGAATTTGTTTCGAGATACTGTTTCATCTCGCCATTCCTATTAACATGATGTGCGCCAACTTGAGGCCATCATTCGAAAACGCGTTCCATTTTATTCTATTTTGTAATAAGCTCTCTGTGAGGAATTTATAGATTGAAAAAAATTGTAAAAACGGACGCCGCTCGGGCATTGCCTTTTCCTGGTATCATTTTGATACATACTGGCTTCCTATTTGGTGACTTTCCGGCCTAATTTCGCGACACCGGCAAATTGCAAATAACTGAATCTCTATCCTGCATTCGTGCCCCAGGATTCGGCGCATTAACGGAACGGCAGTTGGACCGCACTGGTGTGCGCTGCGTCGTGATAGACCTGCACGTGTGCCGGGCGGGCGTCTTTGGCCGTTTCTTCTGCCACGACGCCACCGGAGTTGTAATTCTTTTGCAAAAAGATCGAATTCGGTGACGAAATCACCAGCCGCAGCCGGCTGCCTTTCATGAGGCGGCGGGCCACAAACAAGCCGGGGTTGAAATCGCATTTCACTATTTCGCCAGGTTTGACCAATTTTTCCTGCCGAAGCGACTCGCGATAGCGCAGCCGGCGAACGTCGTTCCAAAGCGCAATGCTCGTTCCATCGGGCTGAATCTCGTAAAGATCGGCCGAGAGATCGGTATCGGGTGTGTCGATTGAAACCCAGAGGGTGACGCTCGGACAACCCACCAGTGGCATTTCGTTAGGCAAGGGGTCGGTATGGTAAACCAGGCCGTCGCCGCCGATGCTTAATGCATAACGCTGGTCGATCGCGGCGGTTTTCTGATTGTCTTCCACGCCTTCGACGTTTTCTCCCCGGCCCGTGTCGAGAGGATCGTAGGTGTAGCGATCAGCGCCTTCTTTTGGCTGCTCCACCGTAAGTGTTCCCGAACGAAAGACACCGTTGGCATCCCCACTTTTTGAATCGAGATAGAAGGTTCGCGGATTTGCTGTCAGAGTTTCCAGACTGTCCGCATATTTCCATTCGCCTTGCGCGCCACTGTTACCAGCCGCCAAAAAATAATAGGCGACCTGATTTTTGAGAAATTCCGGTTTCGGTCCGCCTTTGATCGTCCAGTCGTACCATTGCCGGTGCAGATCATTGAGATCGAGAAGGCTCGCCCCGCCAAATCTCACACCCGCGACTTCATCAGTGGGCGTCCGTGTGCCGGCGTGATCCCAAGGGCCGATAATGAGAAAATGCTTTGCGCGCGCCTCCGATGAGGCATTCGCGAGATGATCGCGATAGAAACTGAGGGCGCCGAGCTCATCACCATCGTATTGGCCGGTAATGGTGAGAATCGGTATGGCAATCTTTTGTATCTGTTCGCGTGCCGGAACCATCGCGTCGTAATAAGCGTCCGCCGTGGGATGCTTGACAATACGCTGAAAGTTTACGGAGGGGTTTCCAACGAATGAATCAAGCGATTTAAACGGAATGTGTTTTTTATACGCCTCGAGAAATTTCGTGCGCCAGAATTTCTGGTCGGCGAAAAGATTCTGTTGACCGGCGCGGCCACTCGTTAGGGTGAACCACTGCACGTCGTAGTTTTGGCCGACGTTATCGATCGACGGATAATCGAGCGGTGGATGAGCCGCCGCCACTGGCACGATCGTAACAAGGTGCGGGGGAAATTCCTTCGCCGTCGCCCATTGATCGAAGCCGGCATAAGAACCGCCCCACATCGTGACTTTCCCATCGCAAAACGGCTGCTGCGCCAGCCATTCGACGACGTCGTAGCCATCGTGAGGCTCCTGGGCGAAGGGCTCGAATTCGCCACTGGAATTGCCGCGTCCCCGGACATCGACCAGCGCGAACGCGTAGCCATGTGAAGCGAAATAGGCGGCGCGGGGATGATATGTATCGGAGATGTATGGGGTGAGTGTAAAGATGACGGGCGTCCGCGGCGAATTTTTAGGCAGGTAAAGCGTGGCATTCAATTCGACCTTGTCCCGCATGGGAATTTTCACGCCCCAACGCAGATCGTAGTCGGCGGCAGGTGGTGGAGATTCTTTCGGCGAAGGCACCGGGGCGGGCGGCGGCGAGGTCGCCTGACCAACAATATTCGCGTTAAAAAACAAGCTCGATGCAGCGATAAGTGCAACGATTACCGGAGGCAAAGAGTTGTTCATCGAAGGCGATTCAACCGGACCCGGGGAGGTGAAACAAGTACGTTCATTAGTTCGGAAGTTAGGCATAGAAGGTCATCTTCGGAAATGCCGCCTCGGGGTTAACGCCTCCGTTCCGCCATTCGCATGAGAGCCCGAAGGGAAGCGAACGCCGAACGCCCAACGCCGAACACTCAATGCCGAATCGCAGAAAGACGCGGGGAGGGCTGTCCCAGCCTTGCTTTATCACGCAGAACTTTTTATACCGGCGCGATGAAGTTCCATTGTCGTTGCGTCGTTCGTCTAGGTTTGATCGGGCTGCTTCTTCTGTCTGGCGTTAGCGCGAGCCACGGCGCCGAGCCAGAGAAAATAATCGCACTCAAAGCGGCTCGCTTGTTCGACGGCAAATCGAAAACACTCGCCAGCAACGGTGTTGTGATTGTGCAAGGTAGTAAGATCGTCGATGCTGGCAGCAGTTTACCGATTCCGAGCGACGCACAGGTGATCGACCTTGGCGATACGACCTTGTCCCCGGGATTCATGGATGGGCATTCGCACCTGACTCTCGATTACTCCGGAGATTTCAATAAGCGGCGGTTGAACGAACTGGACCTTAACGTCTCCGAGCAGGCAATCAGGGCAACCGCGTTTGCGCGCGCGACGGTTGAGGCCGGTTTCACCACGGTGCGGGATCTCGGCAGTCGGTTCGTTGGCAGCCCGGAATTTGTCGACGTGGCTCTGCGCAACTCAATCAACAAAGGTCTTGTGGTGGGACCCCGTATGTTGGTCGCAACTTTCGGCATAGGAGCAACTGGTGGACATTTCGACAGTACGTCTGGCTTTCGTGACATGCTGTTTGGACAAGAACCCGGTTTCAACCACGGTATTGCTGATGGTCCGGAGGAAATTCGCAAGGCGGTCCGGTTCGAAGTAAAAAATGGGGCTGACGTCATCAAGGCGGCGGTTTCAGGCGGTGTGCTCTCTCTGGCCGATGAAGTTGATACTCCTCAACTCACACCCGCGGAAATGGCTGCACTAGTGGACGAGTCACACCGTTTGCGCAAGAAGGTGGCCGTGCACTGTCATGGCGATCAAGCGGCACGCGAAGCGATCGAGGCTGGTGTCGATTCGATCGAGCACGGGTCTTTTTTGAAACCAGAAACGCTCACCTTGATGAAGAACAAAGGAACCTTCCTTACACCCACCTTAATGGCTACTGAGTGGATTATGAGCAAGCTGGACTCCTATCCACCGGCGTTGCAGGCAAAGGCCAAAGCGGCCGGTGCGGCTCGCTCGGAAATGTTTCGCAACGCGGTAAAGATGGGCGTCAAAATTTCGTTTGGCACCGATGCGGCCGTTTTTCCACATGGCCAAAACGCCAAAGAATTTGCGCTCATGACGGGTTTGGGAATGACTCCGATTGATGCATTGAAAGCCGCGACCTCCAACGACGCGGAATTGTTTGGCATCGCAGCTAAAGTCGGGACGCTCGAGAAAGGGAAGCTGGCGGATATTATTGCGATGCCGGGCGATCCGACCACTGACATCACCGCGACCGAGCGGGTTTCGTTCGTAATGAAGGAGGGTAAAATTATCCGCAGTGGCCCGCCCAGCTCGCAAACGGCTGCGGCATCTGTAGAAGCGGCGGACGTCTCCGCACCGGTCGATTAGGCGATCACTCAGTTCGGGGATGTCGTCGCCGACCAGAAAAGTAGAAGCGGCTTCGAGTCGCTTTGATTAGGACAAGCGGCAAGATGCCGCTTCTACATTGCGCTTCACTGACAGGTGCAACTCACCCGAGCTGCACCTGCCAGCCCTAACCCAAAACCGAAGCGTTCAATACATATTGCGATGTGTCACGACCGCGACTGTTGCGCTACGCTCGGTCGCTTTGCCGATATAGTACAGCGACACGCCGCCTGCGCCGTAGACACGATAAAATGTATACGGCTGGCCTTCGATGAACACGGGATTCTCCCAATCGATTTGCATGGGCCGAGTGAACGAACGGGAGCTCACGGCAACCGAATCACTGAGGTTGAAACGATTATCTCTTAAGTCGCCGCGGCCGTCGTACGGCGTGAATCTCCAATTTCGCACCTCGTTTGTTGGAAACCAGTCTCGCGCGAAAGCGTCGCTCTCGCTGATTAGGGGAATGGTCCTAAACACATCCGTGCCAGTGCGGACGTTATCGATCAGCGCGGGCTCAATGTAATCTTCACCGGCAATGCGATAAGAATAGAAGGCAATCTCGTAATCCGCGCCACCCCACTGGCTAAGATTTATCGGATGCCCAAAAGCTACGTTAAAGACGAAGACGCGCTGGTTCGCGGGGGCTTCTTCTCGCGGGTGCAATCTGATTTGGCGATCACGCGATTCGATCGCGGCAACGTCATCTTTGGATGCGATCCAGCTCGAGTTGCGGAGAGATTGAATGAGGGAGTCGCTGGCACCTTGTGCTTTCAACGTACTCTCCTGCTGAGGAGTCAGCGGGTGCATTAATTTTCGCGACGCGACCTCGTCTTTGATCGAGGCTTCGCTTTCGTGGGCGCGAACGAAAAGTGAAACTTCGTTGAAATCGATTGGCCGCGCCAAGGCCGGATTAACCCATAAAAGCAGCGATAAAGCTGCAATGGATAAGCTATAACTTGTGGGGTGTTTCATAACTTCCGGTTTTACCAGGATTAGTCACCAATTTGCAATACTAAAATGCGTGTAACCGCGCGATAAAACGTCGATCCGATTTTGGCGGCCTAGCCGACGGCAGCTTTCGCTCCCCACCAGGGGGCGCAGATCTCGCCGGTTGGATGTGGGGGTAGGACGGGCAAAAGGAACTAACACTTTTTCGCCACAGACGCCGTGGTGAGCGTTGGTCGAATCCATTAACACGGATCAACACAGATAAGGTCGCAGGAAACATAAGGTTGTAAGAAGCGCCCCCGGAGGGCGGGAATCTCCTGCCCTTCATCTGTGCAAATCTGTGTATATCTGTGGCAAAACGAAGATCCCCTCCGGTCAGATGTGTTGTTTTCAAGTGGTGTGGGCACACCGCGATGCTTCCAGCAATCACGCTGGCGTTTAACTATAAATCACTTTGACAACTGCAGGCGCGCGCTTACTGTGCGCGTCCAATTTACCGCAGGAGCTCCGGCTATTTGTGGCCAAGTAGCGGGGCGTTAAGACTGCTTTTTATATGGCAATCGATCGCAGCAAACGTTATCGCACTGCCGCCGAGCAGGTGGACCGCCGAAAACCGTACAATTTGCCGGACGCTGTCGCGACACTGAAAAAATTTCCGCCGACAAAGTTTGATCAAACGGTTACGGTTTCATTTCGGTTGGGGGTGGATCCGAAACAATCCGATCAAATGGTGCGCGGCACCTGCCCACTTCCGCACGGGAGTGGCAAACAGGTTCGCGTGCTCGTTTTCGCAGAGGGCGCGGCGGCCAAGGCGGCCCAGGAAGCGGGCGCCGAGTATGTTGGGTTTAAGGACATGATCGAGAAGTGTCAGCAAGGGTTTCAAGATTTCGATGTGGCCATAGCGACTCCGGCGGCCATGGCCGAAGTCCGTAAGCTGGGCAAGGTTTTGGGTCCGCGCGGATTGATGCCGAATCCCAAAACCGGCACTGTCACCGATGACACCGCAAAGGCGGTTCAGGAAGTTAAAGCCGGCCGGGTGGAATTTAAGCTGGATAAAAACGGCAATGTCGCCGTGCCAGTCGGAAAATTTTCGTTCGAAGAAAAGGCGTTAGTGGAAAATGGAAGTGCGGTCATCGAAGCGGTCGTGCGCGCACGGCCGGCGACGGCAAAGGGACGTTATCTCGAAGGGATTACCCTTAGCGCAACGATGTCGCCGGGAATACATCTCGATCCCTCCCCATACTTGAGCGTTTGATTTTGTGTCTCTCAACTATCAACTAACTACCCTCAACCTTTCATGAGACCCGAAAAAGCCAGCATAGTTTCCGAGCTTTCCGAGAGATTGAATCGGTCCCCGTTTGTGCTCGTGACCGATTACCAGCGGATGAACGTGAGCCATTTCGCGGATCTTCGCGGTCGTTTGGCGGCGACCGGCGCGCAAGTGCATGTGGTGAAAAACAGTTTCCTCAAACGAGCGATGACCGATTCGGGGTTGCCGGATGTGGCGGACAAACTGACCGGACAAACGGCTGTGGTGACGGGGGAGAAGGATGTCGCGCCCGTGGCCAAGATCCTGAAAAGTTTCATCGCCGAATTCAAGATCGCCGGGATGAAGATCGGCGTAGTGGACAAGTCGATTTTGTCGAGCCAGGAGCTGGAAACGCTGGCGGAATTGCCGTCGCGCGAGGTTTTGCTCGCGCAGTTGCTCGGCTTGCTTTTGTCGCCGGCGACGAAGCTGGTGCGTTTACTTAACGAACCCGGATCAGCGTTGGCCAGGGTTCTAAACGCGAGGGCGAGCAAGATGCCTGCGGTCGAACCGGCCAAGGCAGAAACGCCGGCGGAACCGGAAGCGGCCAAAGCAGCGGTCTCTGTAGAGCCAAGCGGCGAAGAACCAAACACGGAAGCAACTCCGGAAACGTCGGCCGCACAACCTGCTGAAGAACGGCCGCCTAAACCCGAGGGAGGCGGATAAGAATGATTTCGCGTCGAATAGCGAGGCGAGCAACAACCGAAACAAACTGTCCGGTCCGGCGGCTGCCGGACTTAATTCTTCGAAAGCTTTCGAAGGCGGCAATTGGAGGAAAAGAAAATGGCAGATAAAGATAAATTGGTGGAGCAACTCAGCGGCCTGACCGTTCTCGAGATTGCTGGATTGGTTAAACAACTCGAAGAGAAATGGGGAGTAAGCGCGGCGGCTCCGGTCGCGGTAGCGGCGGCCCCGGCTGGTGGGGCGGCGGCGGGTAGCGCAGCGGCTCCGGCGGCGGAGGAGAAGACGACCTTCGAAGTCATTCTGAAAGAAATGGGCGCAAACAAAATCGGGGTAATTAAGGAAGTTCGCGGGGCTGTTCCTGGGCTTGGACTGGCGGAAGCGAAAGCGCTGGTTGAAGGAGCTCCCAAGACCATCAAGGAAGGTGTGACGAAGCAGGAAGCCGACGAGATGAAGAAAAAGATCGAGGCGGCCGGCGCGAAAGTGGAGATCAAATAGCGCCTCTCTGTAGGCACGGCGCTCTGTCGCCGTATTTATGCTATGGTAGAGGGCCCCGACCCGCCTTCGCGCGCCACGGCGCGGCAGGCAGAGAGGGGCCGCTACAGGGTGTTGAGTTGAAAAAAGCTTGCGTCCCGACTCCGCCTGTGGCACGATTTATTTTCGTTAAAGATAGGCAGATTTATTTTTAACCGCGCGGACGACGAAAAAATTCTGAATCGGCAGCGGAACGGTGGTGGTGAATTTGACACACCGCCGATCCGGTGTCATTGTTGTCGTCTTCGCACACGGCAAATACCGTAAAAAGAACCGGGCAAACACGGCGTCTCACCCAGGGGTGTCGTGTCGTTCTAGCGTTGGAAAGCACTAATTATGTCAGAACGGGCAGAGCGCATTCATTTCGGCAGCATTAAGGAGGGCATCGAGCCCCCAAACCTCATCGAGGTTCAACTCAATTCCTACGTCGACTTTCTTCAGAAGGACGTTTCGTTTGCAAAACGGAAGAACTACGGGTTGCAGGCAGTTTTTAAGGAGGTTTTCCCGATCGAAAGTTATGACGAGAAAGCAGTCCTCGACTTCAGCCATTATGAAATTGGTGAGCCCAAGCTAACCGCGCTGGAAGCACAGCGCGAAGGTCAGACCTACAGCGCTCCTTTACACGTCACTTTCCAACTCCGCGAGGAGCGCGGGACCAAGGAAGAGAAGGTTTACATGGGGGAAATTCCGCTCATGACACCGCAGGGCACTTTCGTGATCAACGGGGCCGAGCGCGTGGTGGTTTCCCAGTTGCACCGGTCTCCGGGTATCGCTTTCGAATCGAGCGTCCACCTGAACGGCAAGGTGCTCTACAGCTTCCGCATTATCCCCGATCGCGGTTCCTGGATCGAGGTGCAGTTCGATACGGCTGACCTGCTCTACATCTATCTCGATCGGCGCAAGCGCCGCCGGAAATTTTTAGCGACTACATTCCTGCGCGCTCTCGGTTACGGGTCCGACGAAGAGGTCATCAAGCTTTTTTATAATATTGAGACCCTGAAGCTGAGTGAGAAACTCGATGAAGAGAAGCTCGCCACCAAGGTCTTGACCGGAGAAGTGCGCGACGGCGAAGTCACGGTCGCGCGGGCTTTCGAGCCGCTTACTTTGGCGACCATCCGGCAAATCATGGCGCTGGGCATAAAAGAAGTGAAGGTCATCGACATCTCCAACGATGACACCGTGGTAAAAGCATTGCGCAAAGACCCAGCGCACGATCAGGAGGAAGCGCTCAAGGACATTTACCGGCGTTTGCGCCCGGGCGATCCGCCAACTGTGGCGAACGCGCGCGC
>WNGO01001365.1_pt1 | contig 15692 bp, 10 predicted proteins | sample 5400511 | NCBI WGS metagenome assembly WNGO01 (sample SAMN13153380, study PRJNA577476) | soil metagenome | isolation source: 20 cm soil or saprolite under Garry oak tree replicate 2 | place: USA:California | collected 2016-06-15 | reverse complement strand
CAGGTGTGGGCCGGCACGGGCGAGGAAGATTCGCGCAACACCATCTCGCCGGGCTGCGGCGTCTTCAGGTCGACCGACGGCGGCATCACGTGGAAGTCGATGGGCCTGGAGAAGTCGGGCGCCATCGGCCGCATCGTCGTGAATCCGAAGGATCCCAACACCGTCTACGTCGCGGCACTGGGCTGGGCGTGGGGTCCGAATCCCGAACGCGGTCTCTACAAGACCACCGACGGCGGCACGACGTGGCAGCTCGCGAAGTTCATCAGTCCGCAGGCCGGCTTCATCGACATCGCCATGGATCCGACCAACCCCGACGTCCTGTTCGCATCGAGCTGGCAGCGCGTGCGCGGGCCCTACTTCTTGAATTCGGGCGGACCGGGCAGCGCCCTGTGGAAGACAGCCGACGGCGGCAAGACGTGGACCGAAGTGAAGGGCGGCGGCTTTCCCGAGACCACCAAAGGCCGCATCGGTCTAGCGATCGCGCCGAGCGACAACAAGGTGATCTACGCGCTGGTCGAGGCCGACACCACGCCCAACGCGCATGCCGACAAGGCCAAGCCCGCGCAGACGCGGCCCTCCGGCCTGTACCGTTCGGGCGACGGCGGCGCGACGTGGACCAAGATGAACTCCAACGACGTGCGCCCCTTCTATTACTCGCAGGTGCGCGTCGATCCCAAGGATCCCAATCGCGTGTACTGGTCGTCCACGCCCGTCAATTTCTCGAATGACGGCGGCAAGACGGTCGGCAACGCGACGCAAGGCATCCACGTGGACCATCACAGCATGTGGATCGATCCCAACAATGCCAATCACTTCATCGTGACCGACGACGGCGGCGTGTCGCAGACGTGGGACCGCGGCGGGAATTTCGACTTCCTCAACGTGATCGCCATCGCGCAGCCGTACATCGTCAGCTACGACATGGCGTTCCCCTACCACGTGTGCACCGGGCTGCAGGACAACGGCTCGTGGTGCGGGCCCAGCCGCCATCGCAACGGCTTCATCGACAACACCGACTGGATCACCGTCGGCGGCGGCGACGGCTTCTATACGGCGCAGGACCCCACCGACCCGAACATCGTCTACTCGGAGTCGCAGGGCGGCAACATGGGGCGGCTCAACCTCGCCACCGGCGAGCGGGTGTCGCTGCAGAAGCCGAACTGGCGGCCGCGCTACCAGCTGTTCGAGGACTCGATCGTCATCGAGCGGCCGGACACGACCAAGCCGGCGACCGCGGCGCAGAAGGCGCGGCTCGCCGACCTGCGCCGGCGCCAGCTGGCCGATTCCGGCGATCTCGACCTGCGCTGGAACTGGAACACGCCGTTCTTCATCTCGCCGCACAGTCCGATGACGTTTTACGCCGGCAGCAACAAGGTCATGAAGTCCACGCAGCGGGGAGACAACCTCTACCCGATCTCGCCGGACCTGACCACGCGCGACTCGATGCGGATCCGGGTTTCCACTCAGACCACGGGCGGCGTGACCCCCGACGTGACCGGCGCCGAGACGTTCTGCACCATCGTGTCGCTCGCCGAATCGCCGATCCGGCCGGGCCTGCTGTATGCCGGCACGGACGACGGCAATGTCTGGCTGACCCGCAACGACGGCGGCGCGTGGGAGAACCTCACCGGCCGGTTCGTGGGCGTGCCCGCGGGTACGTACGTGAGCCGTATCGAACCGTCGCACTTCGACACCGCCACGTTCTACGTCACGTTCGACAATCACCGCAACAACGATTTCAAGCCGTACGTGTACGTGACGACGGATTACGGCAGGACCTTCAGCGCCATCGCGCACAACCTGCCCACGGGCGGCCCGGATTACGTGCACGTGGTGCGCGAGGATCCGACCAACCGCAACTTGCTGTACCTCGGCACCGACGTGGGCGCGTACGTCTCGCGCGACCGCGGCGCCTCGTGGCAGCGCTTCATGACCGGCCTGCCCACCGTGCCGGTGCACGACCTGAAAATCCACCCGCGCGAGCACGAGCTGATCGCGGCGACGCACGGGCGCGCCATCTGGATCGTCGATGTGACGGCGCTGCAGCAGCTGGGCGACAGCGTGCTTACCGCCAGCGCGTGGTTGTTCCAGCCGAAGACGGCGTACGAGTACGGCGAGCCGACGCGCGGCAACTTCTCACCGGGCCAGAAATACTTCCGCGCGCCCAGCCCCGCCTACGGCGCGGACATCGTGTACCGGCTCACGACCGGCGACCGCCGCACGCAAGTGAAGGTCGTGATCACGGACGTGAAGGGTGACACGGTCCGCACGTTGAACGGTCCGGGCGGCCCCGGCATCCAGCGCGCCACGTGGAACTTCGCCGGCAAGACACCGCCGCCGCAGCCGCTGTCGCCGTCGCAGAAGCGGGACAGCGCGTTGATCGTGGCGCGCATCGCGGTCGTCTTCGACTCCCTCGCCAAGTCCGGCATGCCGGCGCAGCAGCTCGATCCGATCAAGGACGCGCTGCTCAAGGGCGACGTGCAGGGCCTGGCCGCGAGATTCGGGTTTGGAGGTGGCGGAGGTGGTGGCGGAGGCGGAGGCGGAGGCGGCGGTGGCGGCGGTGGCGGCGGTGCCGCTGCCGCGGGTCGTTTCGTCGAGCGTCCGGGTGAAACCACACCGCGCGCGCAGGCGGCGGGCGGCCTGACTCTGCCGGCGCCGGCGGCCGGTGGTGAAAGTGATGCGGCGCCCGACGCGTCGTTCCTGGGCACGCTCGGCCAGCTGGTGCGGCCGCCCAGCATGCGCGGCGGCGGCGGGGGTGGTGGCGGCGGTGGCGGCGCCGGCGGCCTCGCATTCATCGCGCAGGCATTCGGTCGCGCGGGCGGCGGCGGTGGCGGCGGGTTCGGCGGCGGCGGCGGTGCGCCAGCGGTCCCGAGTGGCGACTACCTCGTCAGCATCACGGTGGACGGCAAGACGCTGTCCCGCGTCCTGCGCGTGGAGCAACTGCCGGGAGCGAACGCCGGTGGGTTCGCGTTCGGCGATGATGACGACGACAATCCGTAGCTGACCTCTCCCCCTCCCCCTCTCCGCGTTGTGGAGGGGGGGAGGGGGGTGAGGCCCCTACTTCTGCATCCGGTCCTTGGTCACGATGTCGACCACGACCTCGACCACGCTCTGGCGCGCCCGGTCCACGTTCTGCTGCAGCGCGACGCTGGCGCCGAGCACACCGGGGTTGGCGTGCTGCTTGACCGCCTCTTCGAACTCCGCCAGCGCTTCGTGTATCCGGCGGAGATATTCTTTGCCGACGCTCATCGGGAATCCTCGAGTTTGGGTCGTACCGTCTGCAGTCGCTTGACGGCGTCCTGCAGCATCGGCTCCGTCTTACAGAACGCGAACCGCACGAACGTCCGGCCCAGCTCGGGCCGCGAGTAGAAACTCGATCCGGGCACCGGCGCCACGCCGATCGTGCGCGTGAGCCAGAACGAGAACTCGTCGTCCGGCAGGTCCGACAGCCCGGAGAAGTCGGCCAAAATGTAGTACGCACCGGCGGGCGGCGCGCAGCGGAAGCCGGCGGCCACGAGCCCGGCGTACAAGATCTGACGGCGCCGGCCGTAGTCCGCCTTCAACTGAGCGTAATAGTCCGGACCCAACGTCTCCAGGCCCACGGCCACCGCTTCCTGCAACGGCGCGGGCGCGCCCACGGTGAGAAAGTCGTGCACCTTGCGGATCGCGTCCGTCAACGCGGCCGGGGCCACGATCGTGCCGATGCGCCACCCTGTGATCGAAAACGTCTTCGACAGGCCGCTCACCGTCACCGTCCGTTCGCGCATCCCCGGGAACGTGGCGAGCGGGATGTGCTCCCCCTCGTAATAGATGTGCTCGTAAATCTCGTCGGTGAACGCGTACGCGTCATGGCGGCGGCACAGCTCGGCCACGCCCGCGAGCTCGGCGCGTGACAGTACGTTGCCGGTCGGATTGTTGGGTGTGCACAGGATGATGGCGCGCGTGCGTTTGGAAAACGCGCGCGCCAGCCGGTCGAGATCGAGCGGCTGTCCGGGCTGGACCGGCACGAACACCGGCTTGGCGCCGCAGAGGATCGCATCGGGGCCGTAGTTCTCGTAGAACGGCTCCAGCACCACGACTTCGTCGCCCGGATCCACCAGCGCCAGCATCGTGGACGCCATCGCTTCCGTGGCGCCGCAGGTGACGGTGACCTCAGTCTCGGGATCGACCGTCATTCCGTACCAGTCCGCGTATTTCCGGGCCAGCGCCTGGCGCAGGCGTTTCGCCCCCCAGGTCACCGCGTACTGATTGATATCGTCGCGGATCGCCTGCGCGGCAGCCTCTTTCAGGACCTCGGGGCAGGGAAAGTTGGGGAAGCCCTGCGACAGGTTGATGGCATCGTGCTCGGTGGCGAGCCGCGTCATGCCGCGGATCACGGACTCCGTAAAGGAGCGGGTGCGGGCGGCGGTATGAGGCGAGGCGCTGTCGAGAGCGGTCACAGTCGGTCGGGCCGGTGAAGGGTTGTGGTACAGGGACAGCGTGTGACGCGCGTCACTTTGAGCACAGGGGGCCGAGGCCACCCAACCCCATAATACCATGCTCCGGCGACCGCGTGCACCAAGTACCTGTGAGGGAGGTCACGGCGACCCCTTCAGGGCGCGCCGGATCATGACAGCGCGCCCACCCTGTCTGGGGCATGAGAGCCCCGGGGAAACAACTCATTCATTGAGGAGTCCATGTTCGGGTCACCGATCCGTTGGCGCGTCCTCGTGTCTCTTGCCGCCCTTTCTTGCGTCGCCGCGTGCGACAACCGTCAGTCCCCGACCGCCCCGGCCGCGACGCCCAGGCTGAGTCTCGCGACTGTCGGGTTCTCGTCCACCGGCGACATGGTGGCGGCCCGGTCCGACCACATCGCGGTCCGGCTGCTCGATGGACGCATCCTCGTGGCGGGCGGCCGCAGCGACGGGCGCACCGGACTGGCCACGGCGGAGCTGTATGACCCGAACAGCGGCACGTGGCAGGCGACCGGAAGCATGACGGCCGGACGGTTCGCGCATACCGCCGTGCTGCTCGCCGACGGGCGCGTGCTCGTGGTGGGCGGCGTGCCGTTCAGCTTCAGCTGCGCCGACCCGCCGCTCTCCACCTCCGCGGAGTTGTACAATCCCGCGACCGGCACTTGGACGCGCACCGGCAACCTCGCCTTCGGGCGCGCCAGCGCGGTGTCCGTGGTGTTGGCCGACGGTCGCGTCCTGGTCACGGGCGGCGGCCGCTGCGGCGTGATTCGCAATCAAGCCGAGATCTTCGATCCGGCGACGGGCACGTGGACCACGACGGGCAGCATGAGCACGGTGCGTCGCTCGCCGGCCGCGGTGCGGCTCGGTGATGGGCGCGTCCTGGTCGCCGGCGGCACCGGTGCGTTCCCCTTCGCGTCGCTCGCCACGGCGGAGATCTATGATCCCTCGAGCGGCACGTGGACGGCCACGGGTTCGATGCACGATCCCCGCGTGTGGACGTCGGACGACGCCAGCGGCACGAACTTCCTGATGCCGCTGGCCGACGGCCGCATTCTCACGGCAGGCGGTCTCAATCGTTGTTCCGAGTCGGGCTGCGACCTCGCCTTCCTTACGTCGGCCGAAGTGTTCGACCCGGCGAGCGGCGGCTGGACCCCCACCGGCGCGATGGCGACGGGCCGTTACCGGCACCAGATGGCCGTGCTGTCGACGGGCCAGGTGTTCGCGGCCGGCGGCCGCAACGGCGGTGCGGTTCTGAACAGCGCCGAATTGTACGATCCGACGACCGGCACATTCACGAGCGGTGGCTCGCTGGCAACGGCGCGCCAGGACTATCCCGCTACGCCGCTCGGCGACGGGCGCGTGTTGTTGTCGGGTGGGCAGGGACTCGCGGGCGCCCTGCGCTCCTCCGAGCTCTACACCGGCGACCGGCCGCCCGTGGCCAACGCCGGACCGAGCCTCGCCGGCTCTGAGGGCACGGCCGTGCAGTTCGACGGCACGGGCTCCTCGGATCCCGACGGCGACGCGCTGACCTATGCGTGGACCTTCGGCGACGGCTCGTCGGGCAGCGGCCCGACGCCGAGCCACGTGTACGCCGACAACGGCACGTACACGGTGACCTTGCTCGTCTCGGACGGCAGTCTCATCGCGTCGGCCGCGACCACGGCGACCATCGCCAACGTCGCACCCGCCGTCAGCGCGATCGCCGGCGCCGACCTTTCGGACGGCGACACGTACACCGCCAGCGGCTCGTTCACAGATGCGGGCGCGGACACGTGGACCGCCACCGTCGATTATGGCGACGGCTCGGGAGTGCAGCCGCTGACGCTGACCGCCAAGGACTTCAGTCTGAGCCACGTCTATCCCCACGCCGCGCCGGGCCCGTTCACGGTCACGGTCACCGTGCAGGATGACGACGGCGGGAGCGGCAGCGCCAGCGCGGTGGTGAAGGTCAACCACGCGCCGGTCGCCAATGCCGGAGCGAACGTCGCGGGCGTCGAAGGCACGGCCGTGCATTTCGACGGGTCGGCGTCTTCCGATCTCGACGGCGACGCGCTGACCTACACCTGGACGTTCGGCGACGGCTCGGCGCCCGAAACCGGGGCGCAGGCGAGTCACACCTACGCCGACAACGGCAGTTACACCGTGACGTTGATGGTTTCGGACGGCGCGTTGACGGGCTCGGCCGTCACGACCGCGACCATCGCGAACGTGGCGCCGCTGGTGAGCGCCATTCCGGACGCGACGCTCACGGGTGAGAACTACGTCGCGAACGGCTCGTTCACCGATCCGGGCGCGGACAGCTGGACCGGCATGGTCGATTACGGTGACGGGTCCGGCGCCCAAGCGCTTCCCCTGAACGGGAAGACATTCACGCTCGATCATGCCTATCGTGCGAGCGGCACGTTCACCGTCACGGTGAGCGTGGCGGACGACGACGGCGGCGTGGGCAGCGCCCAGGCTCGCGTCTCCGTGCAGCTGAATCGCGCGCCGGTCGCCAACGCGGGGTCGCCAGGGGCCGGCTCTGAGGGCACGGCGGTGCAATTCGACGGCCGCGGTTCCGCGGATCCCGACGGCGACGCCCTGACGTATGCATGGACCTTCGGCGACGGCTCATCGGGCAGCGGCCCGACGCCCAGCCACGTATACGCCGACAACGGCGCCTACGCGGTCACCCTTACTGTCTCCGACGGCAGCCTGTCGGCGTCGGACGCGACCACGGCGAGCATCGCCAACGTCGCGCCGGTGGTGAGTGCGTTCGCCGGGGCGACTATCGCGGACGGGGAGACCTACAGCGCGAGCGGGTCGTTCAGCGACCCGGGCGCGGACACGTGGACCGCCACCGTCAACTACGGCGACGGCTCGGACGTGCAGGCGCTCTCCCTGAGCGGCAACACGTTCAATCTGAGTCACCGCTATTCCGGCGTCGGCGCCGGTCCGTTCACCGTGACCGTGAGCGTGGCGGACGATGACGGCGGTGTCGGGACCGCGAGCGCGAGCGTCGCGGTGCAGATGAATCGCGCGCCCGTGGCGAACGCGGGATCGAGCGTCTCCGGCTTCGAGGGCACGGCCGTGCAGTTCAACGGCACGGGCTCGTCGGATCCCGACGGCGATGCACTGACCTATGCGTGGACCTTCGGCGACGGTTCGTCGGGCAGCGGCTCGACCCCGAGTCACGTATACGCCGACAACGGCACGTACACCGTGACCCTGGTCGTGTCGGACGGGCATCTCACGTCGTCCGCTGCGACCACCGCAAGCATCGCCAACGTCGCGCCGGCGGTGAGCGCGTTTGCGGGCGCCGAGGTGCTGCCGGGTGATCCGTATACAGCCGCGGGTTCGTTCAGCGATCCGGGCGCGGACAGCTGGACCGCCACGGTGGACTATGGCGACGGCTCGGGCGTGCACCCGTTGCCACTGGCGGGCGCCAGCTTCAATCTGAGCCACACCTACACCGCCGCCGGCACCTTTACGGTGACGGTCGCCGTGCGTGACGACGACGGTGGTGTCGGTACATCGCGGGCGAGTGTGGTGGTGCAGTCGTTGCACCAGGCGGTCGCCGTGATGAAACAGACCGTCCAGGATCTGCAGGATGCGGGTATCCTGAATCCGCCCACCGCCAACAGCTGGCAGGTGGCGCTGAGCAAGGTGATGACGAGTATCGATCAAGGCGACTACGCCAGCGCGATCAGCGGGCTGCAGTCGTTCATCACCAAGGTCCAGGCGCTGGTGGACAAGGGCAAGATGTCGGCCGCCGATGCGCAGCAGCTGCTGGACCCGGCCAACGCCCTGTTGCAGCGGTTGCAGGGTTTGGTGTAACCAGGCTGGGGCAGGATGCACAAACGGCCGCCGGGCGAACCTGCCCGGCGGCCGTTTGGTTTTACTGGCGTTACATCTTCAAGCGCACGTCGATGTCGACCAGGACGGCGCTGGGCGTCTCGAGAAACACCACGCTCTTGTGTATCGGGTCGCGCCGGATGACCATCCGCACCGGCGGGCCTTTGCCCTTGCCCCGGCCCATGTTGCCGCGCCGATACCAGACGACTTGATCGTTGCCTGCCTGCTCGATGCGGACGACCTCGAATCCCTGATGCACCAGCACTTCTCTGGTGACGGACACCGCGCGGTCTCCCGAGACCACGTAGCGCTTCGGCCCGCGGCCCTGAGCGGCCAGCGGTGACGCCGCGAGCAGCGCGAGCGCCACAAAGGCGAGTCGTTTCATGTGTCCTCCCCTGCGGGTTAGCGGCTCAGCCACATCTTGGCAATCGTCTGCAGCTGCATGTTGCTCGTGCCTTCGTAAATCGTACCGATCTTGGCGTCGCGGTAGAACTTCTCGACCGGATACTCCTTGGTATACCCGTATCCGCCGAACAACTCCACGCACAACGACGTGACACGCTCGGCCACCTGCGACGAATAGAGCTTGGCCATGGCCGCTTCCATCGTGTACGGCTCGCCCGCGTCCTCGAGCCGGGCGGCGTTGTACACCATCAACCGCGCCGCCTCGAGCTCCGTCGCGGCCTGCGCCAATTGGAACTGCACCGCCTGGAACTCGGCGACGGCCTTTCCGAACTGCTTGCGCTCCTTGACGTACTTGCCCGCCGCATCGAGCGCGCCGCGCGCCACGCCGATCATCTGGGCGCCGATGCCGATGCGCCCGGTGTTCAGCGTCTCGATCGCGACTTTGTACCCCTTACCCACCTCGCCGATCACGTTCGCGGCGGGGACCTCGACGTTGTCGAGGATCAGCTCGGTGGTGGACGACGCGCGGATGCCGAGCTTGTCTTCTTTCTTGCCGACGCTGAAGCCCTTGAAGTCGCGCTCCACGGCGAAGGCGGTGATGCCCTTGTACCCTTGCGCGAAATCGCTGTTCGCGAACACCACGTAGAAGCGCGCCTCGGCGCCGTTGGTGATCCACAGCTTGCGGCCCTCGAGCACCCACGTGTCGCCACGCCGGGTGGCCTTGGTCTGCAGGCCGAACGCGTCCGACCCCGAGCCCGGCTCGGAGAGCGCGTAGGCGCCGACCACGTCGGCCGCGAGGCGCGGCAGGTAGCGCTGCTTGACGTCGGCGTTCGCCCAGCGCAGCAGCGGCGCGTTGACCAGCGTGTTCTGCACGTCGACGAAGATCGCCGCCGACGCATCCACCGCCGACAGCTCCTCCACCGCCAGCACCGTCATGAACAGCGAGCCGCCGGCGCCGCCCAACGCCTCGGGCGTTTCGATGCCCATCAGGCCCAGCTCGAAGAACTTGGGGATGAGTGTCGGATCGATGGCCGCGGCCTTTTCCATCGCGGCGCTGCGCGGGCGGACTTCCTGCTCGGCGAAGTCCCGCACCGCGTCGCGGAACATCTGCTCTTCTTCGGTGAGGCGGGTGAGAGGGGTCGCCGACGTCGTCGTGGTCATGACTTCTTGTCGGCTCCGCCCATCAGCATGTCGCGAATGCCGCCCAGCGAGCTCAGCATGGCCGTCGCCTCGTACGGCATGTAGACCACCTTGTTGCTCTGCGGGCTCGTGACCATGTCTTTCAGCGCTTCGATGTAACGAATGGCGATCAAGTAGCGCGCGGGGTCGCCGCCCGTGCCCTTGATGGCGGCGGTGATGCGCTCGATCGCCTGCGCCTCGGCTTCCGCCACCTTGAGCCGCGCGTTCGCCTCGGCTTCGGCCGCGAGAATCCGCGCCTGCTTCTGGCCCTCGGCCTGGTTGATCTCCGACTGCCGGATGCCTTCCGATTGCAGCGTCCGCGACTGCTTCTCGGCTTCGGCGGTGAGAATGGCGGCCCGGCGGTCGCGCTCGGCGCGCATCTGCTTTTCCATCGCGTCGCGGATATCGCGCGGCGGATTGATGTCCTTCAGCTCGACGCGGCTCACCTTGGAGCCCCACTTGTGCGTCGCCTCGTCGAGGATCTCGCGCAGCTTGGCGTTGATCGTGTCGCGCGACGACAGGACGTGGTCCAGCTCCATCTCGCCGATCACGTTGCGCAGCGTCGTCTGGGTGAGCTTCTCGATCGCATCCGGCAGGTTCGCGATCTCATACGTCGCGCGCACCGGATCGGTGATCTGGGAGTAGATCAGCGCGTCGATCTCCACCACGACGTTGTCCTTGGTGATCACGTTCTGTCGCGGGAACACGTACACGGTCTCGCGCAGATCGATCTTGTCGGTGCGGAAATGGCGCGCGAACGAATCGCCCGCGGGCGTCACCACCACCTGGTGCCAGTCGATGGCGCGCGGCCGGTCCAGCCACGGCACGATCAGGTTCAGGCCGGAGGCCAGCGTGCGGTGATACCGGCCCAGGCGCTCGATCACCATCGTCTGCGCCTGCTGCACGATGCGGATCCCCTTGGCGAGCGTGACCAGTACGAACAGCCCGATCGCTCCTAACACCACGAGTCCCGGCGTCATCCTTGCTCCTCCCGTTCCACCAGCAGCGTCGTTCCGTCCACCTGCAGGATCGTTACCTTCGTGCCCGGCTCGAGCGGGGCGTCGTCCACCGAGACGCCGCGCCAGTCTTCCCCGTCCACCTTCACCCGCCCGGGCCGTGAGCCCGCCTCGATCCGCGCCGAGACGTAGCCGGTCTTGCCGATCAGCGCGTCGACGTTGGTGCGAACCGCGGGCGTGCCATGGTGGAAACGCCGCAGCAGCATGGGCCGCACGCCGAACAGGCTCGCCAGCGCGCCCCCGGCGAAGCTCAGGAATTCCAATATGAAGTTGGGCAGTACCAGGCCGACGCCGGCCGCCGCCAGGGCGCCGAGGCCCACACTGATGAGCCAGAAGCCGGGCGCGAACATCTCCGCCACGAACAACAGCAGCGCCAGCACCAGCCAGATTTGCCAATCGGACAAGGGCCTTCTCCCGGGAGGGCCGACGGGTCTAAGCTATCGCGCCGCACGGCCGCCCGCATCTGCAACCATCTTGTGGGCGGCGCTATCCCACACCTGGATGGGGTGGCGGCCCGGGCCGTGAAACGCCCGCACGCGCCGCGCCGTACCGCTCGCCAACCGGTTTCATCTGGAGGAGTTCATGACCACTCGCCTTTCGCTCGCCCTGCTGGTCGCCGCGAGCGGCCTGCGTGCGCAGGCGCCCGAGCGTTTTCCATTGCCGGGCGACGCCGTCGCCGTCTACAACCTCGCGGGGATGTTGCGCGTCGAAGCGGGCAGCGGCGCCGACGTGATCGTCGAGCTGACGCGCGGCGGGCGCGATGCCGCCAAGCTGAAGGTGGAAACGGGATCACTGCGCGACCGCACTGCGCTGCGCGTGATCTATCCCGACGATGAGATCTACTACGCGGGCGAAGGCGGCTACGGCAACTCGACCATCGAAGTCCGCGACGACGGCACGTTCGGCGACGACGGCGACCATCACCGCGGCGGGCGCTTCTTTGGCGGCGGCCACCGGGTGCGCATCTCGAGCCGCGGCGACGGCCTCGACGCCCACGCCGACCTGCGCGTGCTCGTGCCCGCGGGGAAGCGGGTGGCCGTGCATCTCGCGGTAGGCCGCGCCACCATCAGCAACGTCAACGGCACGCTGTTCGTGGACGTGTCCTCCGCCAATGTCAGCGCGACCGGCACCAAGGGCTCGCTCTCGATTGACGCCGGCTCGGGCAACGTGGATGTGTCCGACGCGCAGGGCGACCTGAATCTCGACACCGGCTCCGGGGACGTCAGCGTCAACGGCGTGACGGGAGGCAACGTCTCGCTCGACACGGGCTCGGGCAACGCCACGGGCGGGCGCATCCAGGCCGACGTGCTGTCGGTCGATACCGGCTCGGGCGACGTGGATTTCGCGACGGTGTCCTCACCCAATGTGAAGATCGATACCGGCTCCGGGAACGTGCGGCTGACCCTGGACGGCAAGCTGCGCGACCTCGATGTCGACACCGGCTCGGGCGACGTCACCCTCAACGTGCCGGCGACGCTCGGCGGCGACATCTACATCGACACGGGGTCCGGCGGCATCGACTTGGGCGGGCTCACGGTGCAGGTGACGAAGCTGGAGAAGGATCACGTGGAAGGCAGAATCGGGACGGGGACCGGGCATTACAAGATCGAGACGGGGTCGGGCGAAGTGAGGCTGGTGAAGAGTTAAGTTGATGGCGTGACCGACGCTGTTCGCCTCGACAAGTGGCTCTGGGCCGCCCGCTTTTATAAGACGCGCGCGGCGGCCACGGCCGCCGTGGCGGGCGGCAAAGTGCAGGTGAACGGCGAGCGCGCCAAGCCGGCCAAAACGCTCCATCCGGGCGACGCCATCCGCGTCCGCCTCGGTCCCTACGAACATCACGTCGTGGTGCGCGGGCTCGCGGACAAACGCGGGCCCGCGAGCGTGGCGCAGCGCCTCTACGAAGAAACCCCGGAATCGCTTGCGGCCCGCCTCAAGCACGCGCAGCAGCTGCGCACCACGGCTCCGCCGACGTTCGAGGGGAAGGGGCGCCCCACCAAGCGGGACCGGCGCGATCTGGACCGGTTGAAGGGCGAGTAGCGGCTACGGCGTGCGCGCGAACTCCTTGCTGTAGATCTTCGCCGCCTGCGCGGGATCGATCTGAATACCGGCGAGGCCCAGCGCTTTGGTCATTTGGGGGTCGCGCCGCGCGGCGAGGTCCGCGCCCGTGGGCAGGACGATCCACTCCGGCGTGACGCCCGTGTTTTCGAGGCGTGCGCCGTCGTTCATGACGACGTCCTGGACGGTGACCTCGAGGCCAAACGTGATGAACTTCTGGAAGCCCACATCGTGCGCGAAGATGTTGGCGCTCATCACCGCACCCATGCTCCGGTCTCCCACCACCGTCGCATAGCCCTCGAGCTGCAGGAAGCGGGCCGTGACTTCCGACGCCGACGCGGAGTTGGCGTTGACCAGCACGAACACATTGCCATGGAACGGCGCTTTGCCCCGCGGCTTCGCAACCAGCGAATCGGTCTTGTTGCGCCGCGGCAGTCGGGCTACGCGCTGGGGGTGATCGATGAAATGGCCGAGCAACCGGGTGATCGCCTCCTCAGAGCCGCCGCCGTTATTGCGCAAGTCGATGACGAGGTTCTTATGCCCGGCGGCGCGTTGCATCATGTCGTCGATGCCTTGGTCGTCATAGACGAACTCGCCGAAGTGCCAGACGAGGGCCGTGTCGCCGAACTCGTGCCAGAAGTGGCGGCGCGCGTGCGACTCATCTTCCAAGCGGTTGATCAGGAAGGACCAGGTGGACTGGTCGCCGTAGTCCACGACGCGCGGGCGCGGCGTGACCTTCGCGAGGACGTCGACTTCGTACGCGGCACCATCGGGGTGCCGCAACTGAATGTGCATGCCGCGTCGCGGGCTCAAGGCGTTGTAGACGTAACTGGCGACCAGGCTGGACTTGCGGTTGAGGGCGATCCCGTCGATCGTGACGACCTGATCCCCCAGGCGCAGGCCCTGCCGCTCCGCATCGCTGCCCTTCACCACCGTGTCTACGAAGCAGTTTTCTCCCACGGACGTCCACGCCCAGCCGTAGTCGACCTCGGCGGCGCGGTCGGGCGGCAGAAAGAACGTGTGCGAGTCGTGGAAATCGAGCACGAACTGCGCGATGGCAGCGAGCTGTTCGTTCAGCGTGGCGGCCTGATCGATCGCGGCGTCTGCCTCGCGCACGCGGCGGTCGATATCCGTGCCGCCGAACGTCGAGTCGTAGTAGTACTTCTTGAGGTCGTCACGGATCTGCGCGAGCATCGTGTGCGCGCGGCGCGTTTCCTCGCCGCTCGGCGCTTGCGCGGCGGCGGGGCGCATGGCAACCAGCAAGACGAGCAGCGCGAAAGGGAGGGAGCACAAACGGCCCATGAGCGCCTCCAAGTCAGGTGACGCTTCGATATTGTGCGCCGGCTAGCGCCACCGAGGCGCCGCGCTCAGTGCACGCGGAGCAGCTGAACTCTCAGGCCCGGCGGCGGCGTGCCGCCCCCCACTGCCGCAAGGTGAAGCAGTTCCTTCCCGCGCTGTTGCCCGGTCAATTGATATGCCACGGACCCGCCACCCGGCAGCGCGGAGACCTGGAAGGTGAACGCCTGAAATCCGACGGGCGTGGGCAGAAATGGCGCCGCGGTCGCGAAGAAGGACGGAAAGTCCGCGTGCATGCCCGCGAAGATGTCCCGTTGATTCCAACTGGGCACACTCCACGTCGCCGCCACGGTGTCGCTACCGTCATCGAGAGCAGTGGCCAGGGGCCATTGGGCGAGGAGCTGATCGGGGGGTTGAGCCGCGTGGGCCGCGACGTTGTCGATGCCGCTGAGTGTAGGCTCGTCGATGAGGGCGTGGAGGAACTGTCCCTCGTTACCCGCGTACTGATCGATTGCCCACCGGACGAGTGACCAGCCGCTGCCGTAGAACGTGGCATCGGAGGACGCTCTCGGGCCCAGGGGCGAGCGGTTGGCGCGCGCGAGGGCATAGTCATAGAGAAAGGCGAAGGCGTTGAACATGGAGTAGGGGCGCCCGCACGTCGTCGGTCGCACGTCGCAGTACAACGTCTCCTGGTAGGTAGCGTTTCCTTTCCAGGTGTTGCCATAAATCGTCCGCGCCCAGATCTCCTCGGCGGTCACTGCCGTCGCTTCCTCCAACCATGTCTCCTCAGGCGCCCGCCCGTGCGCCAGGCGCTCCGCGTAAGCCGTCAGATGCTTGCTCTCATGCATGACCACGGTGCGGATCTCGCGATACCACTCGTCCGGTGTGTCGTCGTTGTAGCCGAAGCCCGAGACGGTCGGCACTCGCGCATAGAACACTTCTCCGGTATTGCTGGACGGAGCGACACTCTCAGGGAAAAAATCGCAAGACACGACAAACCCCTCGGCCCCGTACCGGTCCACCAATGGAGTGAACAGCATCACCAGGCGGCCATTCGCATCCAACAGTGAATCCATCGCCAAGGGGTCGCCAAAGTTCGCGAGCAGCCGCGGGTACATACCCAGGTCGAACTCGGTGCCGACGCGAGAGTAATTGATGTCGTTGACCCCCGCGAGCGGCGCCGCTACGTCCTCGAAGATCACTGCGTGGATGCCGGTCCAGACACGGCGCGCGGTAATCGTCGTGTACGCCCCGCAGAAGAACGGGTTACTCAAATCCGGCACGCGGAAGGCCGCGACGTCGCCAATCGTGTCGTCGGCGCTCAGCGCCGGACGGAGTGCGCCGCGCCGGGCGCGCAATGCGGGGAGGGGTGAGCCGGCCTGTCGCAGGAACGTCTGGTTGCGCTCGAGCAGCTGGCGGTGCGCCGGCGCGCGCGCCGTCGCGCGGGCCATGG
>WNGO01001363.1_pt1 | contig 15695 bp, 16 predicted proteins | sample 5400511 | NCBI WGS metagenome assembly WNGO01 (sample SAMN13153380, study PRJNA577476) | soil metagenome | isolation source: 20 cm soil or saprolite under Garry oak tree replicate 2 | place: USA:California | collected 2016-06-15 | reverse complement strand
CGAATCGTCAGGGCCAGCTCGGCCAGCGTCGTTTCGGGTACCCGGTAGACCCACTCGCTCTCGGCGCGGTACCGGTCCCAGCCGAGCACGCGCGCGAGATCGGTCGCCATCGGCTCGGGGCGGCGCCGATGCCAGTGATCGTGCATGCGCACGACCACTATGTGGTGCGCGCGAATGAAATCGCGCTTGACCGCGGTCACCGAATCGTGCTCGGCCTCGAGCACGTCGAGCTTGTCGAAGTGATCGTAGAACGTCGGCTCGTGTGTGATCACGAGGTTCGCGCCGCGCGCCGCGGCGCGCTGCAGCACATCGAATGTCGCCATCATCGTCACCGCGATGCCGGTCACCAGCGTCGTGGAGTCGCCATCCTTGAACGTGTCCACCGTGGGCTCGGTCCACGGCACGCCGATGTTTTGCTTGATCCGCAGGGCGACATCGCGCGCGGTGACCGGCTGCTGGGCGCGGGGAGTGGTGGGTGCCACGACGAACGCGAACACGACGAGCAACGCGGACAGGCGCATGTCGGCCTCGGATTAGGTTCGTGACCAATCTATCGGCGCAGGTCCTTTGCGCCTGCGGCGCTCAGGATGACAAGCTTGCTCGCTCTCGTGAGGGAAGAGGAGGGAAAGAAGGACTGACGTCGAGCCCGTGTCGGGGCCGAGGCTACGCGAGGATCGTCGCGACCAGGCAGGAGAATCCCGGGAGCACGTCCTCGCCGTCCAGCGCGTCATCCGCGTTCAGGAGCGCCTCGGTGCCGTCATGGCGGTAGACCCGCGCCAGGCGCCGCTCCGGATCCACGATCCAGACGAGCTTCGTTCCGGCGGACAGCCAGTCGGCGACCTTCGCGAGGGCTTCACCGGGGCGGTCGTTGGGCGACAGTACTTCCACCACGAGATCCGGGGCGAGCGCCGCGTAACCGACCGTGCGAGCACCTTCCATGCGTTCGCTGCTCACGAACGCCACGTCCGCGGCTCGAACGGTGTCCGGATTGCTGGCGAGCTTGAAACCCGTTTCCGCGGCGAAGACGCGCCCGGCACCGGTATTTCTCACGAAAACGCCGAGCTCGACGCCGAGCGTCATCGCCACGAGGCCGTGGAGCGAGCCCGGTGGCTCACGCACGACCAACCTGCCCCGCACCAGCTCTGTGCACTTGTCTGGAACGCTCAAGTGCAACAGCTCGTCCGCGGTCATCAACGCAGGCGTCGGTGGCATGACGGGAACGTAGGCGCGCTCGGCGGGCATGGCAACCGAAACGTGCGCGTCCCCCATCAACGGCTCGTCCGCGCCCGGTCAACTGACGTTTTTTTCCGTGCTGATATAGCGGTCCGCCGCTCCACCCTGACCACCTGGCTAGTGGTGCGCTCGCCCCGAGCAGTGCACGCTTCGAGAGCACACACAACTCTCGAACTACAGGTGATCACATGACTGACTCTCGCTCCAACATCGCAGCACTTTCCGACCAGCTCGCCGACGCCGTCGAGGCGGCGAGCGCTTCGGTTGTGGCCGTTCACGCCCGGCCGCGCCTGCCCTCCACCGGCGTGCACTGGAAAGACGGCGTCGTCGTAACGACCGAAGGCACCGTGAGGCAGGAAGAAGACATCACCGTCTCGCTCCCGGATGGCAAACGCATTTCCGCGACGTTTGCGGGCCGGGACCGCGGGACGGACCTCGCGGTGCTGCGCATTCCGCCCGGATCACTCCGCGTAGCCGAGCTCGGCGAGCCTGCAGTGCTCCGTCCCGGAAATCTCGTTCTCGCACTAGGGCGTCTCGACGAGGATGGCCCGCGCGCCGCATTCGGTGCCGTCAGCGCGACCGGCGGCAAATGGCGCGCCTGGAAAGGCGGCGAGATCGATCGCTGGCTGCAATCGGACCTCACGATCTACCCCGGTTTCGGCGGCGGCCCTCTCGTCGACTCGGGCGGACAAATTCATGGCATCAACTCGGGTGCCTTGAGTCGTCCATTGGCGACCACGATTCCGGTCGGAACGGTCAACCGCGTCGTCGCCCAGCTCCTCGATCGCGGCTACGTCCCGCGCGGCTGGATCGGCGCCGCGATGCAACCGGTTCGTACCGATGAGGGTGGCGGCTTGTTGCTCGTGTCGATCGAGAAGGACACCCCCGCGGCGACCGCAGGATTGCTCCTTGGCGATGTCATCGTGACGATCGATGGCAAGAGTCTCGAGAGCTTCGATCAGCTGCTCGATGTGCTGAGTGGCGATTCGGTCGGGAAGAAGGTGAGCCTCGACGTCGTGCGCGCCGGGAAACAGCGCAAGATCGACGTGGTGATCGGCGAGCGGCCGCGCGGGCGCGGCCGGCGGTAACCGTGCCGAGTGGACTGTTTCTCGGCGACGCGGCAGCGCGGCTTCGCGCCAGCGTGGTCGCGGTCGTCGACGGCGGGCACGGCGCCGGCTTTGCCTGGCGAGACGACCTATTCGTGACGAGCGCGCACGTCGTCTCGTCGCGCAAAGCCGTTCTGGTGACGCCCGACGGGCGCGCCGTAGAGGGCAGGGTGGTCGGCCGTGACGTGGACCGCGACATCGCGCTGCTTCACGCGCCCGAGGCTCGCGTACCGCCGGTTACGTGCGGCGATCCGTACGCGCTGCGGCCCGGCGCGCTCGTGTTCGCGGTCGGTCATCCACTGGGCGTGAAGGACGCCGTGAGCGTCGGCGTGTTCCAGGCGGTGGGGGCGGTCCCGCTTGGGTTTGGCATGGCGGAACGGCGGCCGCGGCGGGGCAGGAGCCCGTTCATTCCCTGGGTCCAGGCGGACGTCAGACTGGCTCCCGGGAACTCTGGCGGCCCGATTGCCGATGTAGAAGGCAATGTCATCGGTGTGGCGGCAATGATCGTCTCTGGGCTGGCGCTCGCGGTTCCGGCGCCTGATTTGGAAGGACTGCTTTCGAAATCGCAATGAAGCTGCGCGTCTACCTCGATCTTTCCAACGCCGTGACGCGGCGCCGTATGGCCGCGCTGCTCCGGGCTGACGGGGAGGTCGCGCTCGTCGGGACTGCCGAGGACGCCGACCTGGTGGTCAGCGAGCGCGTGGTCGCGACGGCCGCGCCAGGCGCGGCCCTGCAGGCGGGCGCTGCGCTCACCGCTCGCGAGCTCGAGGTGCTGCGGCTCGTCGCCCGGGGCTTGAGCAACAAGGAAATCGCCGCGGACTTACGGATCACCACGCACACGGTCAAATACCATCTCGCCGCCGTGCTCGAAAAGCTCGGCGTCCGCTCGCGTACCGAGGCGGTCTCACTGGGCGTTCGCACAGGCCTCGTGCCGCTGTGACGTTGGTCGAGCGCGAAACCGGACCTGACGAGCGCGCTACTTGACTTCTACCAGTCAACCAGGATCGCCTCCACCTCGACATCTGGTTCCAGGCGCTTCTTAACCTCCGCAAAGTGGGCCCCGACTGTATCGGGCCATTTCGTACCGGTGGCGGCGAAGACTACTTTGGCTGGCCTTATTTCGAGTGCCAATTCAATGAGCCGCTCAAAATTGTACTCGAGGAATCCCTCCGCACTTGACTTGACCTCACCGATGATGAACCGGCCGTCCTGGACAACCACGAGATCGAGGTCTGTGACCCGTTCGTACCTCCCGTCTCCACGGTCCTCGTATAAGTCCTGGCACGGCAAGTAAAGAAAGAAATCGTGCGCCCAGCGCTCTAGTTGGACCAGCGCATGAAGCACGGCGAGAATTCCGGACTTATCTATCGCGTTGCTTACAAGCTCGTTAAGACGGAAGAGCCAACTCGCAGTCGGACTGAATGCGAACGACTGTACACAGCCATCGCATTTGATCTGTGGAGAAACAGCGTCAACCGTCCGCCAATTCTTTGTCCCACAGTGTGGACAGTCGAGCAATGCTCCCTGAATGAAGATCGTACTCTCGACGAGTTCCTCCAACTGTCGAACGCGAAATTCATCGAACGAATCATTAGCGAGAGCGTCCTTCCCCTCATCACTTGCCTTCACCTCCGAGAATATCCTCTTGCAATCTTCCCAAGAAACCGAGGGCGTTGGTTCTGAGAAGTGAGCGATTTTGTCCACGATTCGGCGTGCGAGTTCGGTGCTCTTACCTTGATCGCTGAGACTGTCCCCCTCGTTGTCGAACTTCTTGAGGAGGTTCTGAACTCGGATGACTTGTGAACGCGTATGACCTTCGCTGGAGCCGGCCAAGCCTAATAACAACTCGCGGGCGTAGGCGTCCTCGAAGAGAGACCCAGCCGCGCCCAACGAACCGGCGAGACCGATCAAACCGGCGAGCTTCTCGCCTTGAGACGAAACCGTGCATACCCGCTGTTGCGTGGCCTTCATCGTGGGCTGGATTAGCCGCATCGCCACCGTGCGCTTCGACGGGATCCGAAGTCGGATGTTCTGATCCACAGGTCTGACTTCTACCGACGGGAGGCCGGTTCTCACAATTCGAGCAAGACGAACCGACTCTACGAAGTCGTGGCCCAGACTCGCCCGCCTCGGCAAGCGCCAATAGTCTGCTTGGTTCCAATAGCGGTTAGAGTCGAGGTGATACTCGATATTCAGATCAACCATCCATCCATCGGTCTCCGACCGGTGACGCGACCTCACGAACCTAGGAGCGGGAATCGAGACTAGCCCTTTGTCGTCGTGCAAGGCTATTTGCTGATGAGCTGTCGGTGGTGGGTCCTCAAACGGTCCTTCCCACTGTGGCTCCACACCTGTGATCGGGAACTGCTCCGTCGGCATTCTCTTCCCCTTTAGGGGCATCCAAGCCGTTTTGGAAACCTCCATTCCAACACTATCGAGTGTTGCCTCGTCCAGGCTGAATGAAACGACGTATCCGTGTTTCTGCTGATTGTCCCAGTAGAATCGCGCTATCCATTTCCCGACCACCTCTAAGAGTGCCTTGTCTGTGATAGAAGACGTTGGAAGCCAAAGGAAATCCTGTCCCTTCCAGCGTGTCGAGACTTGTTGCCGATTCCAAGCATAAAGAGCATCGTGAATCGAATCACCCACGACTAGGTGAAATGATTGACCGAATGAATCGTGTTTTGGCCGGAATGGCGGAGTCATGAATGAGGTGGAGAGATGGCGGGGAGTCACGAGTTGATGCGAGTGTTGTGATGTCATCAGTGTCAGGAGCGTTCCAACATCAGTCGAGTCCATTTCGACGGGTTGGATCGGTAGTTGGCCAAAGGCCTCCTTGGTTGATACCACTTCATCGAGAAGTCCGAAATTCCTGAGGACGAACGTACGTGAGTCGCTTTCGCCCATTGCCGTTAGATAGAGGAAACTATGCGGCAAGATGGAACGCCGTCTTGCTGCCATAGCACGAGGTATGTCGAGAACACCAAGGGCTGAAGTATGCCGCGGGTCTATCCACAAGCGTTCGTCAGAACGTCGTCGCTCGTCAAACGTGTCCATAACCGCCGGTCCGATCTCAACCTGAATACGGTTTGCTAGCGTTTCGTCGATGTCTGATAGTGGGTAAACGACGTCTGGGTCACTTGCTGCTAAGAGGCGCCAATAGTCCCTTGCTAGATCCGATCCATTGGTCGGTATCAAGGGATAGTAACCGCCGCCCCATTGTCGCACCGCAAACTGGGTGACAACATCAACGTCGTGGACGGTCGTCTTTTCCGGATCGAGGAGGAAGGCGACTCGCTTCGGTCGAGACGTCGCGGTTACAGTAATCGCGCTGCGTCCGCTAGTCGCATGGTCCGTCATGGACTCGAAGATACGACGCTATCGCCGGCAATAGAAACGCGAGTATCTCCTGGCTAACTATTCTGATGGTACGAGGAAGGACTGACTTCTACAGTGCTCGCGTGCCGCAAGAATGCCCAACACGGTCGCGAATCGCCTTATCTTGGCTTGATGCCGCAGCACTCTTTAGATTCGGCTAGGCAGAACGTCCTACTTGCAAGCCCATCACTGAAGCTTCTCGGTCGTAGAGTTCCTCGAAGGAATTGTCGGAGTTTACTTCCGTGACCAGTTCCAAGCCGGAGGGCATGTTCGGAATAGGAAGACAGCCGCCTCCTTATTGCAGAGCGGAGTCATTAAGCCTCGAGGAACTGGCAAACTACGCGCTACCCCATCCACGGCGCGTGTCTCAACTCGAGTTTTATCGTGAGCTGTTCCACTCAGCGGAAAGCCTGACTGCGACGGTACGAGCGCTAGAGCAGTCGGGTAGACTGCGTCGTCGGAATGACGATACCTATCGGGCCTGGGATGCGTATGCGATTCTGGACACGGTAGGACGGCATGCAAGGGTTACACTCAGCGGACCGCCGCCTAGAACGCTCACGGGCTTAGCAACCTTTCCGCTCTTGTACTTTCTCAAGAAGGTAGATGAGACGTGGTGGGGTGCCGTGGAGGGCGCGCGCGTAGGACTCGAATATCTCTGGAAGTCGCGCTACCCCGACTACGTGCGAGACGCTACGAAAGCTGGAGGATGGCGAGAAGAGACTTACGAGGAAATAGAGACCCGCCTGAAGCCTCTTCATGCTAGCATCATGGCCGAGGCGAAGGCGCTGGCGGAAGGGCTACCGAGGGAGGATGAGTACTGGAAGAACAGTCTGGGTACTCTGGCCTGGCTAACAATCGAATTGCGGGAAGGACACTTCGAATCATTGGCGCGCTTCTGTTCGAACCAGCTTTCGGCAGCTGTAGATCTCGCTGAACTGCGCCTCGGAAAGAATCGACGGGAAATTCGCAGTCTAGTCGGCACCTCCAACAACGACATGACTGCTCCCGCGATTAGTGCCGCTTCATTCTCGGTTTCCTGGAAGGCGTTTGATGCGGCGTTCGACGAGCTAGAAAAAGCACTCATGGACTACAATCGGGCTATGCCGACAGCGCTCCAGCTGGAATCAGCGGACATCGAAGGTTTTCTACGCTTCCTCGGTGATAGTGGCCTAGAACAGTGGTACACAGAGTTTAGCACTGTAACATGGCATCAACAAACGTTTTTTGATCAAAGCCAGGATCAACGTATTGCCGTTGTGTACGGTCGCGTCCGAGTAATGTGCGCTCTACTCGAGGACGCAATGATCTCAATGGCAGAGCAAATCGGCAACGCGGATTTCGTTGCCGCAATTGAGGGCGAGGAAAAGCTGAAGGGAAGGCTTCCACGGTTCCTCAAAGGCCCGCGATCCCCGGCGAGCACCCTGCTGGACAGCTCGCGGATTGATGCTCTCAGTGGCTCCAATCGAATCTCGATCGGGCTAGATGCCAAACAGGCGGGGGACAGGCTCCGAGCTCTCGGCATGAAGGGACGACAGGACCAAGGGCCTTCCATTGCTAAGACTCCCGAGCAAGTACTTGCCGCATTTGTAATCGTTCGCAACTTCACAAGTCATCGCTTTCCGATAGCGCGTGGCGGCGAGCGGGCCGCGTGGTTCGACGCATGGAGCGAATACTTGCCAAGCATCAATGAGTCGATGGGGTGGGCCGGGCTACTATTGTGGGCCGTCACGAAGAATCACAAGAAATGGACCAGCCCAGAGCGGTAGCGCACCTAAACTGAATGCGCTTGTAGTTCTCCAAGCGAATCATATCGGCACGAGAGCGAGCTTGGCGACGGGCGACGCTTACGTTTCGAATCGCTCACACCACATGGGGACTAGCCCTGGCATTAAGTCAGAGATGCTCGGACGATCCGCTCGAGATCCGTTATGAATGTCGGAACATGTTTCGTTTCCGCCGCCTGCCTCAGGTCTCGTAGCTGTTGCCGAAATTCCGCATGCTTAGGATGATTTGGGATGTTCAACACCTTCTGAAGGTCCTTAGCGTTTCCGGCTACGGTTAAGTCAACTCCAGCGCGCCTCATGGAGCGAATGAAGCATTCTTCCAGTTCCGGTTTCAGAATGATCAGATGTTTTTTCGACCGTCGGCGATGCTCTACGTCCGGAGTCACTTCTTCCACATGCATCGTGTCTCTAAGTGGATGGTGAGAGCTTAATGGATCTTCATCCACCATCCCGATTTCCGCTCTGTCGTTCCGAAGCAAGTCATTAATGACTTCGCCCTGTCCGAAGCTGTGGCGTTTCTGAAGAGGAAGTTGACATTCCTCACGAAGAACGAGAACGACATCTTGGTCTGCATAACACTCGAAGGCGAATGTCGCGGTCATGACCGCAGGTCATCTAGGTTGAAGAACACGTTTGCGCCGAGCTCAACGAGCTGTGGCACCTTTTCCATTGATAGTTGATCAGCTTTCGTGCTTCCCTCCTCATCGCGGTAACAAATGAACAGGGCTAGATCATCTCTTGGCGTCTTTTCGACAAGGCCAGTCAGGAAGTACGGATTATGTGTTGTCAAGAAAAACTGATTCGTTGTATCTCCACCGATCATCTCCCCCAACGCCTTTGGAAAAGGCGGAAACGCGAAAACATCCGGCTCGTCGAGAACCAGCGTTGCGTTTTCGGATGAATGCAGGATTGCCCCATAGAAGAACTGGCGCTTCAAGCTGTCCGACAATAAGTCGAGGTTGTACTCGACGATGTCGTCGCGTCTGACCTCGGAAAGCCGAAAAGTCCGCTGCGCCTGATCGAACTTCAGCTTCCAATTCAACCCTGCTACGATGTTTTTTAGATAGTCATAAACGCGCATGTTATGCCGCGCGATGTAAAGTAGGTTGTCGCCGTATGGCGGGGTCACGATGGTCGTGCCGTTCAGGTATCCCGTTTGGTACGACCATCTTTCTGACGAGAGATAAGAGTAATACCGTATCCACTGAAGTTGACCTTGGCTGGCCGCCGATCCAAACTGTAGGCTTACACCTCCGAACGGACTGGTAATCTCTAACCTCCGGTCAACTCCGCCGCTAATTGACGCCCTGATGGTGATGTCCTCCTGGTGAATTTGGCTCTGACCCTTCAAACGTAAGGCCAATTCAATTGGCTGGTCGAAGAATTGACGATAGAAAAGGGGATCGAACCCCATTTCTGGGCGAAGGCGTAGCGAATTGTCAATCGGTTGACCCCATCCCAGGCGAGAAAGAAAAAAGAGTGCCTCGAGGATGTTTGTTTTGCCCGTGTCGGGGGGGCCAATGAATACGTTAACCTTCCTACATTGAAGGGACAGCTTTTTGATTGACTTGAACCGCTCAATGCTCAGCGACTGGATCACAACATTCTCCCGAAGGTTTCGCTGATCAGCGATCTTAGCGGTTTGAGAACAAACGGCAACTAGCCTCTAAGGTGAAAATCGTCCGTGCGCAAGGGAACCATAAGTGGCTGCTGAAGCGCCTATCCTCCCCTCTGACTCACTTGCCCGTTGGCGAGAATTCTTCGCGAGCCATCCGCACCTGAACCTTGGCTTCGCAGAGTTGGCTCAGGTGCCAGTAGTCATTGACGCGAGTGCAGCGCTCGCGGATCTGAGATCCATGGTGCTTCGGCCAGATCCTAGTGCCGTGCGCAGCGCTCTGGAGGAAGTTGTCGCGTCCGGGACGGTGGTCGCGTTTGCCCCTCCGTGGCTTCGGGAGGAGGTGGCGAAGAAACTGCCTCGCCTTGCAATGCGTTCGGGGGTCTCGCTGGCAATCCTCTCGGAGCTCTGGGTGCGCTACCAGTCAGCCCTTCGTTTTTACGAACCATCTCCAGCACGAGACATCCGTGTCGATCCAAAGGATATCCCTTATCGCGACCTAGCGAGGGAGTTGGGTGGGATACTTGTCTACACAAAGGATCGTCATTTCAAGATGATGGGCGTTCGAGCCATTGGCCTTGACGAGATCATCCTGTTGCGAAACTTCGCTCGCGGTGCAAGCCCCGCCTTCGCCCTAAAGTTTGTCGGGGCCGCCGCATTGATGATCGTAGGCGTTCCGGTTGTTCAGGTGCTCAAGACGGTTCTTGGTGTGATTGGGCGTTTGCCAGCGCCTATCAAAATCGGCCTCGCGATTGCCACAGTTTGGGCAGCGTTCCATCCCAAGACCAGAGAGTTCCTTGGTCGCGCGGCGGCGAGTCCCCGGCTTGGGCCAGCGAAAAAGCTCCTCACGAAATACGCGGATGAGCTTGGAAAATCATCACTCACCGCTGCCGAGAGTTGGAGAGCATTCCGGCCCGCTTTGCCGGATCGACGTCGTGCACCACTCCTGGGACATGTTCGAGCCATCTGCGCCTCGACAAACGGCCCTGTTTCCGAGCAGGCGATCGAGACAGCCCTGCAACGAGCGGGCTACGTCAGTCGCTCGCGAAACCCAGGAGCCTACTTGCGACGCCGCCTGCGAACGGATTCACGGTTTGTGGAAGGCCCGAAGGGTTCGTGGAGCTTCGCGTCCGTCCGCCCCGGTATCAGTCCAGCATAGTCTGAACGCTGGCCGAGGCGCCGCCGCACATAATGATGGCTGCGACTAGGGAACGCACGCGCATATGCGGTCCTTTTCAATGCAGTTCCTCAAGGAAACCGGAAAACTCCCACGGGACGGTAGAGGGAGCAGCTCCCAGCTCCGAACGCGACAGGGTGAGTATGGACTGCCTGTGTGCTGCGCCCACGAGAAAGGCGGCACTACTGAACGAAGTCTGGCGGCAATGATTCTCAATGTTCCTCATCATTGCCTCGTCGCGGAGCGTGTTGGTTCTGATCCACAAGTCGTAAAGCTCAGCGAGCCTCTGGTCGGCAAGCGATTCAATTGCCCTGTCCGTCGCTTGACGAAGCTGTGAAAAAAGGTTGCTGCAGTGTTCGCTGTTGAGATACGCGAATCCGTGCGCACGCACGTACTGGCTGTGCCAATCGACCAGGCGACAGTAGTCGGGACTCGTTCTCTCAATTCTCTCGAACAGATCTCGGTTGTTCGTGAAGAAGTCTGCTTCTGGCGTCGGTAAGTCCACCGGAACCAGGTCAACGACATGTTCAGCGCGATAGCGACTTACAGCAGCTGACTCGAGGTCGCTGCGACTGCCGGTGAGATAGTCGTCGAGGGCCGCGGAGGGGATCTCAAGGAAGATTAGCTCCGGCTTGATGCGCTCTAGGATTGCCAACAACTCTGGGACATTGGCGAGGCCCTTCTCCTCGTGTACGGTACCGACCACGGCTATACGCTTCATTGTGTGCGTCAGCAATCCTGTCGCGTCAGAAATGACCGGCTCCAATACTTGCGCCTCTCGTGCTCACCAATTTCTGTGAGTCGGGCTAACGGCTGCTTCTAAGGATCCGACTACCGTGAGAGGAACTCTTCACAGTGGCTTGCTGTGGCGTCTAAGGCCTTCAACCTGCCGGCGTAGGCAACCTCCGTAGGCAACCGGGCCGTTCGTCCTTTCCATCGCGCAGGCCAGCTCCATCGTCCGTCGGGTCTCGTCGTCGTAGCCGCGCAGGCTCGGGATGCCCGGCGAGGTTCGCAGCGTTGCGATCTGGCGGTCGAGGCAAGCGCCGTACGCGACCGGGCCGTTCGTCCTTTCCATTGCGCAGGCCAGCTCCATCGTCCGTCGGGTCTCGTCGTCGTAGCCGTGCAGGCTAGGGATGCCCGGCGAGGTTCGCAGCGTTGCGATCTGGCGGTCGAGGCAAGCGCCGTACGCGACCGGGCCGTTCGTCCTCTCCATCGCGCAGGCCAGCTCCATCGTTCGTCGGGTCTCTTCGTCGTAGGCACGCAGCGAAGGGATGGTCGTCGCCTTCTGAGCGGTCAGCGGCTCAGCTAGGCCAAGGGCGAGGACGGCGCAGCTTGCGATAGTCAACCAAGACATCGAGACCATGTTCCGCCCCTTCAAGAATGTCCGCTCCGGCAGTCATAGAAGACGACGGAACCCATCGACTCTGCATAACGGATCGCGCTGGTGAAAGAGTCGTCATTCAATATCCTACGCGCGCCGGCAGCTTCAAACGCTTGTTAGGCGGCACGTCCTACTGCGGCAGACCAAGGTAGCCCAAAATGAGCTTTGGCAGGACGGACGATGCAGTCTCAACGGACACCTTGATCGCACCTTCGCCCGCTTTGGCGATCATCCTGCCGACCCAACGACCCACTCGCTTTCCGATGCCCGGTTTGGCTTCCTTCTTGTCCTCCGCCAGGGCCGTCTTGAGCTCCTCCACGTCTTCGTTGCTTATGCCTAGGCTCCCCAATTGCTCGGCTAGGGATGAATAGTCACCCTGCGTCACAAGTGCGCCGACAGTTTGCTGGGACTGCGACGATCCTGTAGCTACGTTACCAACGTTTCCGTAGATGGTCGTGTGAAAAACCTGGTGCACTTTATCGTTTGCGATCGGCAGATCGCCAGATACTGATTCCCCGGCATTGGGAGAGAGCTTCTCGATATCCAGCGCGAAGCTCAAGATCCGGTTACGAACGGTATCTAGAAGCTCTACAATGGCGCCGCGAGGAATCTCCTGCCACGCGCTGATGCAATTCATGTTCTGGTAGATTTTTTGACCAAATAGAGCAGTCACGTCCGCGGGCCAGGGCGCCTCAAACGAACCTGCGTCAGGCTTCCGAAGCAAATCCTCATACGCGCTGATCGCCTGCATCGCATAGGCGGTTGTCACGACTTCGCGGTACTTCTCAGGAATACAGACAGATGGGATCGGGGCATTCTTGAGACCGCTGCCGAAAGGGCCAGAAAAATGACCAAGCGATCTAACTGGGAGTACTCGGTATGAAGGAAGGCCATCCTTGTGATCGTAGCCATTGAGCTCGAGGTCAACCCACCTGGCGAACTCGGCACTGGAGAGGCGGGCAGCTAGGATTTTGCAGCGGCGTAGGAGATTGGTGATTGGCTCCTTGGTCCCGACCGCCGCATCCTGAATGTCACGCAGTAGTGTCATGTCTGACGGGTTGTCGTTGTGCCGTCTAACGGATCGCGCTTAAGCTGCGGCGCGCTGAAGAAGAATTCATTCCTTCATCTACGCGCGCCCGTCAGCCTCAAGCGCTTGTTTAGGCGGCATCCTCGGAAACTGGGCCAACCGGGCAGTCTGTAGGACGTAGCCGGTTCCACTCCCTAATGAGGAGCCGCTTGTTGCGTTTGTGCCATGCCTTGATCTTACGAGAATACCTCTGGAGTCCGCCCTTCAATTGCTGGCAATCTGTGAGCGTGAAGTCCGCGGTCTCACCAGAGTACCTGACACGAAAATGCGGTGGCGGATGCTCGTCGGCGTAAATGTGAACGCTGAATCCGTCGAACTGTCCCACCAGAGCCTTTTGGAAATAGGATAGATCTGGATCGGGATCAGGGTCTGGATCGTTAAGCGCTCCCCATAAGTCGCCTAGCGCTCTGGGTTCCTCCAGCTCGATCAGCCACTCGCGCATGTCCGCGACGATGCCGCCTAACGTTGAATTGGACTGACCTCCCAATCAGCACTTCGTAGATCGTCATAATCTCTGAACATGTTTGCCGTAATGTTTGCCGGTCCATACGAGCCGATAGCTGCCAATACGGTCCTTGCACGCACACAAGTGCCGATAAACAACGGCCCCGCATGGGGGCCGTTGAATTCAAATCCCGCCGTCCCGATCTAAAGCCCGAGTAGGCGCGGAGTGGAGCCCACTTTGCCGCCGTCCCTCGGGACGCGCGCGGTCGCCGCCGGCGCTTCAGCGCACGGATAACCGACCCGCCGCGTTAGCAAAACACAACAAAGGCGCGGCAGGCAACCTCCACCCACCGCGCCTCGTTGTTGAACCATCCCTTCGACATGGGGTGAGGACTACGCCGCCTTCGGCGTCTCACCACCACCCACCTGCGGCTCCGTGTGCGTCCGGAACGGCCCCACCACGCTGTGAACGCTGGCCCACGCGCCCATCAGCTCGGCATTGTCGCCGAACCGATACCGCACGACGCCGTCCAACACCTTCACCTGCTCGGAGACCTCCGCCATGACGGCCCGCAGATCGGCGCTCGCACCGACATGGTCGCGCCGGCCCGCCCGCGTCGCCTCGAGCGTCTGCTCGAACTCCTCGATTGCCGCGGTGATGTCGGCGATTAACGTCTCCGACATGCCGCGTTTCACGAGTAGCTCCTTGTGCGCGGTGGCCTTCTCCAGCATCCCGCGCGCCATGGTGACGAACGCCTGATTCGGCCCCACCCGCGGCAGCCGGAACTGCGCGCCCAGCTCCGCGTTCTCGTTCGCCGCCACCCCGCCCACGGCCGAGAGGTACAGGAGCAGCTTGCTCCTGAGCGCGCGCCGGACCTCCGCGCGCATCTCCGTGGCCGCTCGCGTCGCCACGATGCCGGCCCGCTGCTGCGCCGCCAGCACCTCCGCCCGTTGTACGAGCTCCTCGAGGCGAGCGAGTGCCGCACCCTCTGCCACTCCGTCCGTCCGATGGGCCCGGAGGAAATCCCGAACCCGCACGGCCATTTCTAGCCGCCTACGCAAACGCGCGTCCATAACATCCTCCTCTCCCCATTTGCTCGGCACGGTGTCGGGCCGCGTGCCAGTTCGTTGACTTCTCCCGACGGCAGCACGGCAATGCGAAATCCGCGCCACGCTGCAACGCGCTGACGCGAGCAGTTTTCGGATGGCGCGTGTCCTCTGCTGTGGACGCGCGCGCGAAGGATGAATCGATGCGCGCGGTGTGCGAACCGATTGCCCGAATGTTTCGAATGCGATGTTTGCTGAACGATCAGCGCTGTTTGTCACACTGTCTCGACACGTCGCCCGCGTGGACAGGCGCGCGACGGATCAACACGCGTCGTCACTGGGACAACGTCGACGCGCGACCTGGTGAAACCGCCGGTCGGTCAGTAGGAAAAGTCTTACCTGACGAAATCATCGACGGGCCTCGGTGGTTCACGCGTTGCCCGAGCGGAGCGGCAGAACGGGGGGGAGCATCAGCGCGCACGCGACTGCAACGTGCGCCCGGTCGGCTGCTGTAAGCCAATTGACAGCTAGGAAAAGGACATCCGCACTGTGAATGCGGACACTGACTCCCGGTTCTCTCCTGTCTCCTTTCTACAAAGACACACTCGCTTTGTCATCATGCTTCGGGCTCGAAGCACGTCGTGGGACCAGGCCAGTGACTTAGGACGACAGGGAGCGGTCTCACGAAGGAGAGAGCGGGCGGCTCACAATCCAGTCCTCATCACCTTGGAGCAGACTGATGCGTGCGATTATCGGTGTCGTTGCAGTCGCTGCGCTGTTGGGATCGGCGTGTGGAAGTTCGACGAGTCCCGCGAACTCCTGCGGCAGCAGCGGAGCGAACGCCAATGTCAACACAACCAGCTCGAATAGCTTCTCACCCAACACCGCGACCATTACTCATGGGCAGACGGTGTGTTGGCAGAATAGCAGTTCGGTAGCCCACACGGTGACCGACAACGGTGGCGCGTTCGATTCGAACCTGCCGGTGGGACAGATCTTCCTCCATACATACCCGACGGCCGGCACTTATACCTACCACTGTAAGGTTCACGCGGGGATGACGGGGTCGATCACGGTCAACTAACGAGATGGCCGCCTGCATCTATCCGACCGTCATTCATCGCGTTGCCGCGTCCTTCTCCACCCCGTCGCTTACTTGGTGCCCGGCGCGACCTTGTCGAGGTCCGCCGCAAGCGCGAGGGCGGCAGCCCTGCGGCCCAGCGCGAGTCCTGCCTCCATGTCGAATCGATAGTGAATTCCCGCATACAGCCGCGACAGGCTTGCCTCTTGGGCGACGGCTGCAACTCGAGCACGCTCGCTTGGGAAGGCGGCGGCGAGTACGCCGCTATACGCGCCCGAGAAGCAGGAGTGGGCGGACGGGTACGACGGGTGCTGCGGCGTCGGGAACACGGTCACGATCCCCGTGTTCGCCTGCGGGGG
>WNGO01009335.1_pt1 | contig 15697 bp, 15 predicted proteins | sample 5400511 | NCBI WGS metagenome assembly WNGO01 (sample SAMN13153380, study PRJNA577476) | soil metagenome | isolation source: 20 cm soil or saprolite under Garry oak tree replicate 2 | place: USA:California | collected 2016-06-15 | reverse complement strand
ATAGTTCGCGAAATCATGCATCGCTTCACATCGCTGGTGGAAACACTCTCCCTTGACGAAGCTTACCTTGATGTCACGGCGAATCCGCGTCCGCCAGGATCGTTGGCACGGGAAATTCGCGATACGATTTTCAAGGAAACGAAATTGACCGCGTCCGCCGGCATTGGTCCAAATAAACTGGTCGCGAAAATCGCCAGCGAAATTAACAAACCCAACGGTCAATACGAGGTAAAGCCGGAAAAGGTTTCTGAGTTCATGCATCCGTTGCCGGTGCGTAAGTTGTGGGGGATCGGCGCGGTCACTGAGGAAAAACTCGCCCGTGCCGGAATCACTACCTGCGGCGAAATGCATGGCCTTTCGCGTCCGGAGCTACATGAGCTTTTCGGCAAGTTCGGCAGCGAACTCTACGATCTTTGCCGTGGAATAGATGATCGACCGGTCGAGCCGAATCGCGAGCGCAAATCATTAAGCACGGAAGAAACTTTTAGCAGTGATCTAACGACACTTGAACAATGCGACGAGAAAGTGGCTGAGTTATTTGAAGAACTTGCGGCCGAACTGGCACAGAAAGAGCCGACCAGGCGGATCACCAAGATTTTCCTGAAATTGAAGTTTTCGGATTTCACCCGCACCACCATTGAAAGAGCGGGGCTTCTTCCCCACCTCGGCAGCTATCGTCAACTACTCGAAGAAGCCTTTGCCCGGACCGGGAAGAAAATTCGCTTGATCGGTATCGGCGTTCGTTTCGCCGAGATAGAACAGGAAGTCGCCCAACTGCCGCTTTTATAGCTTGTCGAAGACGAGCTGATTTTTAAGCTAAGGGAATGCGCAAAGTAAATACCAACAACATGGAAGAGCTTGCTTGGTCATCACCTAAGGGCAAATTCGTCGGTGCGGGAAAACAAGTTTCCGAGGCGCTTGGCCGGAAACCATTTTCCACCGACTTAATGGAACGGCATCCGTTCGACGTCGAGATTTGCCGAATACCACCGGGGAAAGCGGCTTATCCCTATCATACCCACAGCGTCCAGTGGGAATTCTATCATGTTATTTCCGGTCGCGGAACGGCGCGTCATAAAGATGGAAAAACATCGATCGAACCCGGCGACGCCTTCATTTTCGGTCCGAACGAGCCGCATCAGCTAATTAACGAGGGTGATCAAGACCTGGTAATGTACGTGGTTGCTGACAATCCCATCGGCGAGTCGGCCTATTACCCCGATAGTAAGAAATGGCTCGTTCGCTGCCCTGAGCGCGCTATCCTTCGCTCCGATCCCCTCGATTACTGCGACGGCGAAGAGTGATTGGTAGCACAGCTCACAACGTCAATGGGCAAGATGCTCGCTGGCCCTGACAGGGTCCGAGCCGGACTGGCGTTTAGACGCCTGTGCTACGGTTATCCCATGTAGTAACCACCATTCACGTTCAAAACGTGGCCGGTAATGTAGGAAGCCATTGGCGATGCCAGAAACAGAATCGCGTTCACAATTTCGTTAACGTCACCGAGGCGGCCGAGTGGAATCTGCTTAATGAAAGTTTGTGTTACCTCATCCGGCATTCCTTTGCTCATGCCGACGTCAATGAACCCCGGCGCAACTGCGTTAACGGTGATTTGATTTCGGGCGAGCTCGCGCGCGCTCACTTTCGTCAATGCGATGATAGCGGCTTTGCTCGAAGAATAATTGGCTTGGCCGAAGAGTCCCATTTGCCCGCTGACGGACGAGAGGTTGATAACGCGACCGCCGTTGCGCAAGACTGCCGCGGCCTTCTGAGTGACATTGAACGTACCGGTCAGGTTGACTCGTACCACGCTTTCGAATTCCTCCAACGTCATCTTCTTTATCGTCCGATCGCGAATGATTCCGGAGTTATTGACGAGAAAATCCAGGCCGCCGCGCTTGTCGCCAATTTCCATCATCATCGATTCGACCTGAATAGGATTGCTGACGTCGCATTCGATGACGAGCGGATCTCTCAGCGCTTGGGCCACATTCTGCGCATCGGCTTTGTTCTTTCCCTCGGGATCCGCGACGTAATTGACCACGCATTTCGCGCCCCGGCCCCCGAAGGCTTTGATGGTTTCGGCACCAATGCCGCGTGAACTGCCGGTCACGAGCACGATTTTCCCGGTGAAATCCAATGGATCGGGCATAGACAGGATTAACAGGATTAACAGGATGATTTGAAAAGCAAATCGGTTACGGTTTGGTTTGCTCTCTACTAATCCCACAAATCCTGTTAATCCTATCTAACGATGGCGTCCCCGATTCGTATTCTCACCGCGGTCCCGATCTGCGATGGGCACGATAGCGCCATTAACACCATTAATCTCGAGTTCATCAGGCATGGGATCGAGGTGGTTTATCTTGGGTTCCATCGCTATGTTGGCGACATCGCACGTGCGGCCATTCAGGAGGACGTGGCTGCAATCGGGATTTCCAGTTACAACGGCGGCCACATCGAGTTCTTTGCCGACGTCGTTCGGCACTTGAAGAAGAAAGGGGCGGACGATATCGCGGTTTTTGGCGGTGGCGGCGGCACGATTACGCATGACGATGCGAGGGAAATGAAACGCAAAGGCGTCGATCAAATTTTCTTTGCCGGAACCTCGCTCACCGACATGGCGGATTATGTGCGGAGGCAATACGCAAAGACACGGAGACGCCGCGCTAACTCGAAACCCGATTTAGCGCTCGCGCGCAAGTTGAGCGAAATCGAAGATGCCTTTGCAAACAGCAGCCGAAAACGCTCAACATCTAGTAATCCGGCTCGGACCCCCCAACACTCGACGCCCAATAAGAAGAGCTGCAAAGTTATCGGTTTCACTGGCCCCGGTGGTGCAGGTAAAACGACGTTGATCGATGAACTTGTTTTGCGTTTTCTCCAGCACCAGCCTAAAACACGCGTCGCAATCTTATCGCACGATCCGAGCGTGATTGGCGAAGGCGCGTTGCTGGGGGATCGTGCCACGATGATCAACTCGCAGGACGATCGGGTGTTCATGCGCAGCATGGCGACGCGCGGCCAGGCCGGGGGGCTTTCGCCGGCGACCGAAAGTTGCCTCGCGCTGCTCGCGCGTTCCGGGTTCGATTACGTGATTATCGAAACCGTTGGCACTGGTCAGGAAGCAATGCCATTTCGCAACAAGCTGGTGGATCAAACTGTCCTGGTGATGAATCCCGATTACGGGGCGCGGTTGCAGTTGCAGAAAATTGTGATGCTGGATGTGGCCGACATCGTGGTGGTGAACAAGACGGATCTGGAGCGGGCAAAAGCGGCGTTGTCGGAGATCGAGCAGCGATTGACGCAGAACAAGCGCAAACAGCAGATCGTGGCCACAGTTGCGAAACGTCATCGTGATCCTGGCGTAGATGAATTGTTCGAGTTAATTACGAGATGAAAAATTATGTCATCCCGAGCGCAGTCGAGGGATCCCGCGATGTAGTGTTTAAGGTAACGTATCGGGATCCTTCGACTTCGCTGCGCTGCGCTCAGGATGACGGTGGATTTGGAGGTTTAATGTGAGCAAACTTGGAGCGGTAGTTGAAGCAGTAGAGAAACACGGGCGGTTTGTACTCGAACAAGTTAAACGCGCGCGCAGCGATGAGAGATTTGCGCATGCAGTGATCGAGCGCTGGAACAAGATCAAAGCCGAAACGCCAATTGCGAAAGCTCCAACTGGGTTGCCGTTGCCTCGCCTCGCTTTGCCCGAGATCGATGAGCCCGGCGAAATCGCGCGTTACCTATTTAGCGAGGGTTTACCCGGTGAGTTTCCTTATTTGAATGGCGCGTATCGCGAAATGTATCTCGAGCCGTTGCGCGAAATCGAAACCGGCAGTTACGGAAACAAGAAATCTTCAAACGGTGATTCCAATGGCGCTATAGCGGCGCGCGTATCGCGCGCAAAGACCCCGGAGCCGCCGGTACGGCCGCCTCTACAGGAAGAACCAACCCGACTGTTTTCCGGTCTCATGTTGGCCGAGGACACGAACAAGCGTTTCCATTTCCTGAGCGCGCATCAGCGCTCGAAACGGCTGAGCACGGCTTTCGACGGCCCGACCCTTTACGGAATTGATTCCGATGCCGATGGCGTGTTCGGAAAAATCGGGGAAGGGGGCGTTGCGGTCGACACGGTCGAAGACATGGTGCGGCTCTACGACGGTTTCGAGCTCGGTGCCCCGAATTTTTCGGCATCAATGACAATCAGCGGGCCGGCACCGATCATCATGGCGATGTACATCGCGGCGGCGAAACGCCGCTTCGGTCCGAAGGTGGTGCCGAATCTGCGCGGAACAATTCAAGCCGACATTTTCAAGGAAGTTCAGGCGCAGAACGAAACTATTTTCCCGACGGAAGCGTCGCTTCGCTTTCTCTGCGACATGATCGAATGGACAACGGCGAACATGCCGCGTTGGTATCCGGTCTCGATCAGCGGTTATCACATTGGTGAAGCGGGCTCGACGCCGGTGCAGCAGGCCGCCTACACCCTTTCGAATGGATTCGCCTACGCGGAAATGCTCACCGCGCGCGGCGTGCCGGTGGATCAGTTCGCCTCGCGGCTTTCCTTCTTCCTCGATTGCGGGCTGGACGTTGAATACATCGCGCTCGCCCGGGTTTCGCGAAAGATTTGGGCAATCGGCATGCGTGACGTCTTTGGCGCGAACCCGCGCGGGCAAATGTTCAAATTGCACACGCAGACGAGCGGGCGTTCGCTTATCGCGGCTGAATTCAAAAACAATCTCACCCGGACGGCGGCGGAACTGATGCTGGCCTACATGAACGGCACCAACTCGTGTCATTCCAACAGCGCCGACGAACCATTCACCACGCCGAGCGAAGAATGGATCCGGCTCGCCGCCCATGGACAGGCAATCCTGCTCGAAGAATCCGGAATCTTTAAGCATACCATGAACATGTTAAGCGGCTCGCCAGGGATGAAAGCGGTCGAGCGCGCGGTTGAGAAAGCAATTCTCGATGAATTCCGCGAGATCGAGTCACTCGGAGGCGTGCTCGCCGCGGTGGAGAATCGGTATCAACGCAGCCAAATCCAAAATGCCGCCCATCGTTACGAGCAACAAATCTACGACGGGACCCGGCCGATTGTCGGATTGAATTGCTACCGCAATGGTGCCGATGAGATGCCCGAGATCGAGTTGGCGCGGACACCGCGGGCGAAACAAAAGTTACAAGTCGAGCGCCTGAAGAAGTTCAAAAAGAAAAACGCGGAGAAATCGAAAAGCGCGCTCGACAAGTTGGCCACTGTCGTTGAGCGAGGCGAAAACTGTTTTCCGGCTTTGCTGGAAGCGGTGGAAGTTTGTTCACTTGGCCAAATCACTGGCCGCTTGCAAGAGATTGTGGGGCGGTTCCGGCCGATGGTGTAAGCACTCGGCAGAATCCCAGTGTTTCGTAAACCGATTTGGTAGGGCGAGACTCTATCGAGCCGGCGCATCGCCGAACGAAGGCTCCGCCAAGCAGGTTGTACGGCTCTAGTTCTTCCCCGTCCGCTTCAGCTTCATGTTTTGGCGATAAAATGCGAGGCAGCTTGGATCGGCGACATGCACCGCTTTCAGTGCCAGTTCCGGTATTACCGTAACTGTCTTTCCAGGTGAACTGCGCGGTGTTGCCATTGACCTTACCCGCTCCGGTGGCATCCGGGGTAGCGCCGTGCCCATCGGAATAGGCGGCATCGAAGGCAATATCGAGCGCGTTCCCACTTTGATGAACGCTGAACTGAAACACGCCCTGCCCGTTCAGAAATTTTTTGTCTACGAACTCGCCGTCAAACTTTGCCGGTCCTGCTGTCAGCGTTGTTCCAATTGTTGCCAGTAGGATCACCGCGGATTTACAGAGGCAACTTTGCATAAAGACCTGCGACTTCATTCAAAGCGGTTGAAGCCCTAAAAAGCGATGAAATCTTTCTGGCTCAGATATTCGGTCGGCGCGGTTCGCGGTGCGCGAGCTTGAGCGGCTTGGCCTCTTTCAAAACATGCCGGGCGATAACGAGTCTTTGCACCTGCGAAGTTCCTTCGCCAATTTCGCAAAGCTTGGCGTCCCGCAGGTAGCGTTCGATCGGCAAATCACGACTGTAGCCGTAACCGCCGTGAATCTGCATCGCACGATCGCAAATTTTTACCGCCGATTCCGAGGCGAACAATTTCGCCATGGCCGATTCTTTGGTCGTGTTCTTAGCCTGGTCCTGCAAATTCGCGGCGTGCATGGTCAATACTTCCGCGGCCTCCAGTTCCATTGCGGAATCAACCAGCTAGCGTAGGAATTCGCGCGGTCAAAGGCCGCCTCCGCGATCCCCACCGCAAGGGCAGCGATGCCAATGCGTCCGCGATCCAAAACTGAAAGCGCCTGTTCGCGGCCGCGCCCGCGCGCGCCGAGGAGTTCTGCCTTTGCGTTTTCAAAACGCAATTCCGCGGTGTCGCTGGCCCGCATTCCGTAAGTATGAATTTTGCGGACCGGCGTCACCTGATCCTTCATCATGATGAAAGCGCTGATTTCGTTTTTGCCCGTTTCGGTTTTTCCGGTCGTTGCCATCACCACCAGCAAATCGGCGGTGCGTCCGCTGGTGATGAACTTTTTTAGTCCATTAATCTGCCAATGATCGCCATTTTCCTGGCCGCGCGTTTCGATTCCGCCGGTGTCGCTGCCGGCGTTCGGCTCGGTCAAGGCCCAGGCGCCGAGCCATTCGCCACTTGTTAGTTTGGGCAAGTACTTTTGCTTTTGTTCCACTGTGCCGAATTGGTTGATCTGCCCAACAGCTAACGAGTTGTGGGCGGCGATATCCATCGATAACGCGGCGAAAACCTTTCCCAGCTCTTTGATGGCAAAGGCAGCAGTCACATAGCTCAAACCGCGACCGCCAAATTCCTTAGGCGCGATCATTCCCATCAATCCGATTTTTCCCGCTTTGGTAAAGATTTCGCGGGGCAATTTCTCGTCGTGGTCCCATTCGTCCGCGAAAGGCGCCACTTCCTTCTGCGCAAATTCTTTAACTGATTTTAGAAAGGCGCGGGATGCCTCGTCGAGCGGATGTTCCAATGTTATCATAATGTAATTGTCTTAAATCCTGCCTGTTTTTCTTGGTCGCGTCGATGGCAGACTACCCTTCCAATGTTCTGATCACCGTGACATGGGCGGCCCAGGATTCGAATTGTGAGCGGGACGCGCGGCGCGTTATCCTGCGGCGATCGGGGCGCTGAGGCACCCCTCCCACACCATGGCTTCTCTGCAAACAGACGCTGGGGCAACTGCGCGCGGGCGGATCGCGTGGCGGCTCCTGCCGTTCTTGTTCCTGCTCTACATCGCCAACTATCTCGATCGTACAAACATCGCCTACGCCACGCTTGGGATGAAGGGCGAGTTGGGACTAAACGACTCCGTTTTCGGCACAGCCAGTGGGATCTTCTTTATCGGTTATTTTGCGCTGCAAGTTCCCGGCGCGCTCCTGGTGGAACGCTGGAGCGCACGGCGTCTCCTGGCGCTTACACTGATCACCTGGGGCGCACTCACTGGTTTGACTGCGTTCGTGCGTACGCCGCTGCAGCTTTACGGCGCCCGCTTCTTGTTAGGTGCCGCCGAGGCCGGGTTTTTTCCGGGCGTAATCGTTTATCTGTCGCATTGGTTTCTCGATCGTGATCGGGGCAAGGCCGTGGCGCGTTTCATGGCCGCCATTCCCATCGGTTTCATCATCGGCGGACCCATCGCTGGCAGTCTGCTGCAGGTCCAATGGCTCGGTCTGGCAGGCTGGCGCTGGCTCTTTTGGCTGGAAGGCGCGCCGGCGATTCTTTTCGGAATGGCAATGCTGTTCTTTTTGCCGGACTGGCCAAGAGAAGCGCGCTGGCTCACGCGCGAGGAAAGCCACTGGATCAGCAGTAATCTCACGCAGGAGCGGCAAGCGAAAGCGCATCTCGAAAAACTCAGTGTCTGGCAAGCCTTGCGTCATCCGGCCGTCCTGATCTTAACCGCGGGACTTTTCTTTACCTATTCCGGCGGCTACGCCTTCTGGTTTTTTGAACCGACCATGCTGCAACGACTCACGGGTTGGAGCGTGCAGCGCGTTAGTTGGATGGCCCCGATCGTTTTCGGTGCCGGGCTAGCCGGCATGCTCTTCTTCGGCTGGAGCTCGGACCGAATGCGCGAACGACGGTGGCATTTTGCGATTCCCCAATTGACGGCTGCGCTCGCGTTGGGGGCGTGGTTTTTCTTGCCGCACTCCAACGCCATGTTGGTGGTAATTTTCGCCCTCGTCGGCTTCGGGACGATTGCTTATCTGCCCTCATTTTGGGCGCTGCCCTCCGCGTTTCTATCGGCGTCAGCCGCGGCCGCAGCGGTCGGGTTCATCAACTGCACCGCCAGCATCGGCGGATATTTCGGGCCGAAGATTTTTGGAGAACTGAGTCAGCGCACCGGCTCGTTCAACACAGGATTCGTTTTCATGATCGCGTCCTGGATCGTTGCATCCGTGCTGGTGTTGTTATGCCCGCGAGAACACTCGGGGCGTTGAGGCTCTTCCCGCATTTACTAAGTTACTCAGTGCTTGAGTTTAACCTCGAATGGGACGCCGGTCTTGGCGCGAATTTGGTCCACCGTAACCGAACCGCTGGGGTGCAGCTCGGTCAGGACGAGCCCGCCACCCGGTTTCACCTCAAACACACACAGGTCAGTGATGATGAGATTAACGACTCCTAGACCCGTGATCGGCAGCGTGCATTTTTTCAGAATCTTCGGCTTGCCGTCCTTCGAAGTGTGTTCCATCACCGCCACCACGCGCTTCACCCCCGCCACCAGATCCATCGCACCGCCAGGGCCTTTGATCATTTTTCCGGGAATCATCCAATTGGCGATATCGCCATTGTCCGTCACCTCGAAGGCGCCGAGAATTGCAAGATCGATGTGGCCGCCGCGAATCATGGCAAAGGAATCGGCGCTGGAGAAATAAGCTGAACCCGGCACCGCCGTGATGGTTTGCTTGCCCGCGTTGATCAGATCGGCATCGACCGTGTCCTCGGTCGGGAACGGGCCGATGCCAAGCAGGCCGTTTTCGGATTGAAGCGTGACGTTCATGCCTTTGGGAATGTAATTAGCCACGAGGGTCGGGATGCCGATGCCGAGATTGACGTAGTAGCCGTCGCGTAATTCCAGCGCCGCGCGCTTCGCCAGCAACTCCCGAACGGGGTTTTCTTTCTTCGAAGTCGAGCTCCCCTGGACGGTTCGAAACTCGATGCGTTTCGCTCCCCTGGACGGTTCGAAACTCGATGCGTTTCTCGTAGTGTTCGCCTGGGATGATGCGGTCGACATAGATACCCGCGGTATGGATCTGAGCAGGATCGAGTTCGCCGACCTCGACGAGTTGTTCGACTTCGGCCACGCAGACCTTGCCACAGCTGGCGATCATTGGATTGAAGTTCCGCGAGGTTTTTCGAAAAATCAGGTTGCCGGACTTGTCGCCCTTCCACGCTTTCACCAGGGACACCTCGGCTGTGATGCCAGGTTCAAGGACATATTCCATGCCGTTGAAATTCTTGGTCTCCTTGCCTTCAGTGAGTTTCGTGCCGAAACCGGTGCGGGTGTAAAACGCCGGGATACCGGCGCCGCCCGCCCGCAATCGCTCGGCCAGTGTGCCCTGCGGGATCAATTCGAGTTCGAGCTCACCCCCCAACACCTGACGCTCGAATTCCTTATTCTCGCCAACGTACGAGGCCATCACCTTTTTCACCTGTCGGGTGGAGAGCAGGAGCCCCATGCCGAAATCGTCCACGCCAGCATTATTGCCGACGATGGTGAGACCTTTGACTCTGCTGTCGCGCAACGCCGCGATGAGATTCTCCGGTATGCCGCAGAGGCCAAAGCCGCCGGCGGCGATCGTCATATTGTCGTGAAGCAGGCCATCGAGCGCAGCCTTGGCGTTGGGAAAAACTTTGCTCATGTGGGCCGAAGTTTAACCACAGATTAAATGAATGCACATGAAGGAAGTTGCCGCGTCGCGTGATGTCGTCACATTGCAGATTCTATCTCCTATGACCAAATCACTCGCCCATCAGTTTGCCGAATACGCCTGTGCTCTCCGCTTCGAAGATTTGTCACGGGAAACCGTGCACGAAGTGAAACGGCGAATCATCGATTCGCTCGGCTGCGCGCTGGGCGCATGGAACGAAGAACCGTGCCGGATCGCGCGCGAGGTGGCGTCCGAATTTTCCGCGAAGCATGGCGCAACTATTATTGGGACCCATCATCAGGCGCCACCCGATTGGGCGGCATTCGCAACTGGATGTTGTATTCGATATTTCGATTACAACGACACTTATCTTTCAAAGGAGCCGGCGCATCCAAGCGACAACATTTCCGCGGTGTTGGCGGTGGCAGAGAGCGTGGGCGCGAGCGGACGCGATGCCATCACGGCAATTGCGCTCGCCTATGAAGTGCAATGCCGCTTGTGTGACGCGGCCAGCATCCGTGCCCGAGGTTGGGATCATCCGACCTACGGGTCGTTCTCGACCTCGCTGGCGGCGGCGATGTTGATGAAGCTCGATCCGGAGAAAACGCGGCACGCGGTTAACATTGCGGGCGTTGCGGGAATGGGGATGCGACAATCGCGCGTGGGTGAACTATCCCATTGGAAGGGCGTAGCTTTTGCGCACGCGGCGCGGCATGGGGTTTACTCAGCACTGCTCGCGCGTGCGGGAATGACGGGTCCTGCACCGATCTTCGAAGGACAAATGGGTTTTGAGAAAGAACTCGGTGTTTCACTCGGCGACGTAGGCGAAAAATTTGCCGTGCCATTCGCGCAAAATCCACAGGGACCGGCGTCGATGATTTTGAATACAAGCATTAAGTATTGGCCGGCCGAATATCACAGCCAGAGCGCGATTGAAGCGGCGCTGTTTTTGCGTGAGCAGATCGACGATCCTTCCCAGATTGCATCGGTTCATATCGAGTCACACGATGCCTCAGTCGATATCATCGGGAGCGAGCCGGAAAAATGGAAACCGGAAACGCGTGAGACGGCCGATCACAGTTTGCCGTACATCACTGCGATCGCGCTGATCGACGGCGACGTGACGGACAGACAATTTGAACCCGAGCGATTTACTGACCCGGCGATTTGGAAATTCTTGGAAAACGTGAAAGTCACGCGCAATGCCGAACTCAGCGCGCTTTATGCGGTCGCGGTAGCGAACATCGTCCACGTGACGCTGAAGGATGGGAAAACCCTGACAAAGCGAGTCGATTATCCGTTAGGTAACGCGAAGAATCCGGTCTCGGACGGGGAGCTCGAAAGAAAATTCCTGCGGCTGGTCGAACCCGCACTGGGACGAGATCATTGCGCCAAAATTCTGGACCATGCCTGGTCGCTCGATGAGAAGAAGGGCGTATATCGTTTGATGAAGCGATTGCGAATGCCTTGATGAAGAAAAGATCGTCATCCCGAGCGAAGTCGAGGGATTCCGTTGAAATTACCTCAAAGGTTTCGCCACGGGATTCCTCGGCTTCGCTCGGAATGACGCGCGCACAACGATTACGCGAATTGATCGCGAACGATTGCGTGGCGATGCCGGGCGCTCCGAATGCGTCTATTGCGCGGCAGATCGAGCGGGCCGGATTCGATGGCGTTTACCTTAGCGGTGCGGGACTGGCGAATTGTACCGCGGGCTTGCCGGATATCGGGCTACTGACGTTGAGTGAAGTCGTCTTGCTCGCTGGTTTTATTGCGAAAGCGGTCAAAATACCGGCAATTGTGGACGCCGATACCGGATTTGGCGGCGGCGAAAATGCGGCGCGCACGATTTGTGAGTTGGAAGCTGCTGGCCTGGCTGGTTGTCACTTGGAAGACCAGGAATTTCCCAAACGTTGCGGACATCTCGCAGGCAAATCGCTGATCGCGTCGGCTGACATGGAGGAAAAAATCAAGGCCGCTGTCAGCGCGAAACGCGATCCGAATTTTTTGGTGATTGCGCGAACGGATGCGCGGGCGATTGAAGATTTCGCCGGCGCGGTTAAGCGCGCGCGGGCTTATGTCGCCGCGGGGGCTGATGCGATTTTTCCCGAGGCGTTGCAATCGAAGGAGGAATTCCGGGAATTCGCCAGGGCAATCGACGTCCCGCTACTGGCGAACATGACCGAATTCGGCAAATCGCCTTTGCTTCCATTCGAGGAATTGGGCGACCTCGGTTATCGGATGGTCATCTTCCCCCAGAGTGCATTTCGTGTTTCCATGAAAGCGACGGGAGAATTTTTGCGCGCTTTGAAAAAGCGCTCGAGCCAGGTGGATTGGCTGGAGAAAATGCAGACGCGGGCTGAGCTTTACGAGTTGTTCGACTACGATCCGGCACAGGATTTTTGGGAAGGGTATCGCGCAGAAGTTTGAGAATGATTCCCTTTGTGTAAACTTAAAATGGACGCTACGTCCGGAATATTCAGGGCTCAGAACCACGAAAAAAACGATGGCAGCTAAAGAAACCAAGGCAACTTACAGTCCAGGCCTCGCCGGTGTAATCGCAGGCGAGACAGAAATCTGCTGGGTCGATCCGAACGCAGGCCTGGCGTATCGCGGTTACGACATTCACAAAATGGCGGAAGAAGCGAGCTTCGAAGAGGTCGCGCATCTTTTGCTCAAGGGCGAATTGCCCGGTGCGGAGCAGCTGAGCAAGTTTACCCGCGAAATTGCCGTGGCTCGCTCGGTCCCGAAACAGGTGCTCGATGCGTTGCGCCTGATGCCGAAGGACGCGCATCCGATGGATATGCTTCGGACCGGAGTCTCAATGCTGGGGGCATTTGATCCGGAGCTCAACGACCATTCGCATGCCGCCAACATTCGTAAGGCTATTCGGTTAATTGCAAAGGTTTCGACCTTAATCACGGACGGGTATCGCATCGCGCACAATGAAGATCCGCTGCCAGAGCGTGAGAATCTGACGATGGCCGGAAATTTCTTCTACAAGCTGAGAGGCGAGGTGCCGCAGGATTGGCAGATCCGGATGCTGGACACGATTTTTATTTTGTATGCCGATCATGAGTTTAACGCCTCGACTTTTGCGGCACGGGTGACGGCGTCGACGCTGGCGGATATTTACGCGGCGGTGACGAGTGCATGCGGCACGCTCAAGGGGCCGCTGCATGGCGGCGCCAATGAGCAATCGATGCGTATGCTCGATGAAATCAAGACACCTGATCGTGCGGAAGCGTGGCTGAAAGATAAACTCGCGCAGAAAGCCAAGATCATGGGCTTTGGCCATCGTATTTATAAAAAGGGCGACTCGCGTGTGCCGATTATGCGTGAAATCGGGCGCGATCTGGGTAAACGCACTGGAAAAGAAAATTGGATCCCGATTTGTGAGAAGCTGGAGCAAACGATGGAGCACGAAAAACATCTTTGCGCCAACGTCGATCTCTACGCCGCGCCGGTATTCACGATGCTCGGATTCGATCCTGCGCTAAACACACCGATCTTTGCCGCCTCGCGCGTGGCAGGCTGGTGCGCGCATGTGGTCGAGCAACACGATCATAACAGATTGATCCGGCCAACCTCGCTTTACACCGGTCCGGCCATCCGGCCTTACACCGATGTTTCGAAAAACGGTAAGGAAAGGCTGTAGCGGCCGCGCGACTAGGACGCTGCGAGTAACCAAAGACGTGTAGCCACGGCAGTCGGTCGCCGTGTTTTTCAACGAACGCCTCGACAGAGCGAGGCGACTACAGCATCTATAGGTGCACTTGAGATGAACCAATCGCTTCAGGAAAAATACGCGCCGAGTAATTCATGCTGGGGCTGCGGCCCGGCCAACCGCGAAGGCTTACGCATTCGCAGTTTCCCGAAAGGAGATGAGGTGGTGGCCGAATGGACGCCGGAAATGAAATACGAAGCATTTCCGGGCGTTTTGAATGGCGGCATCATCGGTACCCTCCTCGACTGTCACTGTAATTGGACCGCAGCCTGGCACCTCATGAACAAGGCCGGCGCCGACCATCCCCCATGTACCGTGACGGCCGATTACGCGATCAAGCTACTGCGACCAACGCCGACTAAAGGGCCGGTTTTTTTGTCGGCAAAAATAGTCGAATCAACTGATGATCGTGCGACGGTGGAGGGCACCTTAACTGCCGGCGCGAAAGTGTGTGCGACCTGCCGCGGTACATTTGTCGCCGTCAAGGAAGGCAACCCCGCATTTCACCGCTGGTAACTTCCTAGCGAAAGAGCAAGGGCGCGCGCAAAGCGCCCGCGTTAGAGGTACTGCTTCGGCAGAGGCTGCTGCGTGCTTTCGTGCTGCCAATAGATCGACAAAACCCACCAACGCCTTCCATCATTGAAAAGCTGGATGCTGTTGATCCCGCGCATGAACGGCTCGGGATCGCTGGGATCACGGCGCGATTCGTACGTGCTCCAAACGTGCGCGATGCTCCCGAAAGATTCGACTCGGCGGGCGATTTCCGTTTCGTAAAAGCCGCTTTTCGCAAACAGCGGCTCGACCCGCGCGATGTAGCTCTCCACGTCCAAAATTTGCGGCGCAAGCTCGACATCATTCTTTCCGGCAACCGTCGCGGTCGGCATCAATCGAGCGCCCGGATAAAACAGCGACCGCTCTCGGTCCCAGTCGCGCTGCTTGCCCGCCGGTCCCGAAATAACATCGTACGTCGCTGCTATAATCGCATCGATCGATTCTACGTCCGCGAGATTCACTTTCGTTGTCATATCAGTATTTGCCAGGGTGCCGCGCCCGGAGTGACTCGAACACTCGACCTACGGATTAGAAATCCGTTGCTCTATCCGGCTGAGCTACGGGCGCATTCGGCGGAGCGAAGTTGCCGCTACCGACCCTGCGATGCAACTTCTCCTCACCGAAGTAAGGCAAATGAAATCGATCGTGTTTGTGGTCGCGCTCGTGGTGATTGGGCTGGTCGTGTGCATTAGTTTGCTGCGCTCGGAACATCGAAAAGAAAACAGTGCGATGAATTCGTTGATGGTGATTGTGCCTTACAAATACGAAGGCCTCTGGGTTTTCGATGATGCGGCGGTTGGTCTCAACAAGGAGCCATTCATTGCCGGAATTGATTCGTTGATTGACAAGGCGACGGCGAATATTCCGGACGCGCAGCACGGATTTCGCGCGATCTTTAGCGCCAGACAATTTCCCGGCGCGAGCTTCAAACTGGAATGGCGTCGAGCGGAATCGGACGGCAACTGGTATTACAGTCCGGAATTCAATCAGGAAGGCTGGTTGTGCCCGGCGTTATTCAAGTATTTCAGGAGTGCGCCGCAGGAAATTTACGTAAAGGTCGAGCCGCGTAGTTGAGGCTACCCGCTGACGCGATGTTTTTAGTTCCCACACCCGAAGCACTGCGACAAGCAGGCGTTGCCGATCTTGCAAAATGCTAACCCAAAGCTGCAGAGGCGGCTTGCTTCTCCGGCGCGGCGTCTTCTTGGTCAGCGCGCGAGATGCGTCAATAATCGCTGACAATCTCAGTAAAGCCGGATGGATACGAGGTTGTGTCTGGGCCGTGAATTCTTCGGGGCGAACGATCTTCGTCGTTCACGCGCATCGCGGCGACGGAAAGCGTTTCGTGGACGGACGAGAGAAGAAATCTCAACGAACTCTCCTTCGAGAGCGACCGCCGAGAGTAGGACAAGAGAAATCTGCTCCCCTTTCAGTTCCATTCGCGCAGCTTAATCGAAAAACGTTGAGATGGGAAGAAG
>WNGO01001362.1_pt1 | contig 15697 bp, 17 predicted proteins | sample 5400511 | NCBI WGS metagenome assembly WNGO01 (sample SAMN13153380, study PRJNA577476) | soil metagenome | isolation source: 20 cm soil or saprolite under Garry oak tree replicate 2 | place: USA:California | collected 2016-06-15 | reverse complement strand
GCCATCCGGTGGTGCCAGCCGCTCGCTGCAAAGTCGAGATGTCCTGAAGGAGATATTACCCGGATGTTATTGACATACGACATTTACCCGGGCAATATCCGTCACAGACCTTCAGGAGCATTTCATGAATCCCGCGTCCGACATCCCCTGCATCGCCTTCGAGGGCGACCGCTGCATTGCGACCGGCGAACTGCGCGATGTCGCCCGCGCGGCGAAGCAGACGCTCGACCGGCGCAAGGACGCGTCGGTTCTTGTCTTCGATGGCATGACCGGTGGCCCGATCGATCTCGATTTTCGCGGCACCGTCGACGATGTGCTGGCGCGGTTGCCCGACATGGCCGACGCGTCTGGCACCGCAGAAGACACCGCGGCCCCCGCGCCGCGCGGTCCGGGCCGTCCGAAACTGGGCGTGGTGGCGCGCGAAGTCACGTTGTTGCCGCGGCATTGGGAATGGCTGGCGCAGCAATCAGGTGGCGCCTCGGTTGCATTGCGCAGACTGGTCGAGGAAGCAAGACGCGCCAACAGGGACAAGGACCGGGTCAGACACGCGCAGGAAGCAGCCTATCGCTTCATCGCGGCGATGGCGGGAAACAAGCCGCATTACGAGGAAGTGGCGCGCGCGCTGTTCGCGGGCGATGCGGAGCGATTCGAGGCGTGGACGGGATCCTGGCCGGCCGACGTGCGCGATCACGCGCGCCGGCTGGCCGCCGACGCGTTCGAGCCTGCGGGCTCGCGCCAGAGCGCGGCCGGTTGATCCCGCGGACCGGGATCGCTAGGCTGGTTGAAATGATAGCGGTCATATAAGAACCGTCACCATCAGGGAGACCGCCGTGAGCCGACCCGCCCCGCAATTCCTGTTCGATTTCGGCAGCCCCAACGCGTTTCTCAGCCACGAGGCAATCCCGGCGATCGAGAAGCGGACCGGCGTGAAGTTCGAATATGTCCCGATTTTGCTCGGCGGCATCTTCAAGGCCACCAACAACAAGTCCCCCGCCGAATCGCTTGCCGGCATCAAGAACAAGCCCGAGTTTCAGGCGGTGGAGACCGAGCGTTTTGTCGCGCGCTTCGCGGTAAAACCGTACGTGCCGAATCCGTTCTTTCCGATCAACACCCTCAATTTGATGCGCGCCGCGGTCGCCGCGCAATTCGAGGGCGTGTTCGAGAAATACGTCGACGCCGCGTTCCATCACATGTGGGTTGAGCCGAAAAAGATGGACGACCCCGAGGTGGCCGCGAAGGCGCTGACCGCATCGGGCCTTGATGCGGCAAAGCTGCTGGCCCGCGCGCAGGATCCCGGTGTCAAGGCGAAGCTGATCGAGAACACGCAAAATGCGGTCCAGCGCGGCGCGTTCGGCTCCCCGACCTTTTTCGTCGGCAAGGAAATGTTTTTCGGCAAGGAGCAGCTGCGCGAGGTCGAGGAACTGATTTCGGGGAATTGAAATGGAAAAACGCAACGCAACGGCCGCGGTGATAGGCGCCGGCGACTACATCGGCGGCGAGATCGCGAAGAAATTTGCCTCGGAAGGATTCACCGTATTCGCCGGGCGGCGCAACGGCGCCAAGCTCGAGCCGCTGGTGAAGGAAATCGAGAGCGCCGGAGGATCGATCCTCGCGCGCTCGCTGGACGCGCGCAAGGAGGACGAGATCACGGCCTTCCTCAATGACGCCGACAAGCACGCGCCGCTGGAAGTCTGCATCTTCAACATCGGCGCCAATGTCAATTTTCCGATTCTGGAAACTACCGAGCGGGTGTTCCGCAAGGTGTGGGAAATGGCCTGCTATTCCGGCTTTCTTGCCGGGCGCGAGGCGGCGCGGCTGATGCTGGCGCGCGGCAAGGGCAACATCTTTTTCACCGGCGCCACCGCCTCCTTGCGCGGCGGCAGCGGTTATGCGGCCTTCGCCGGCGCGAAATTCGGATTGCGCGCGGTGGCGCAAGCCATGGCGCGCGAGCTCGGACCCAAGAACATCCACGTCGCGCACCTGATCATCGATTCCGGCGTCGACACCGCTTGGGTGCGCGAGCGCCGCGAGCAGATGTGGGGCAGGGAAGCGCTTGACAATCCCGATTTGTTGATGCCCCCGGCGTCGGTCGCCGCCTCCTACTGGCAGCTTTACCAGCAACCGCGCAGCGCCTGGACGTTCGAGCTTGAAATCCGCCCGTTCGGGGAAAAGTGGTAAGCCTCGTTCATTCGTCATGGCTGGGCTTGACCCGGCCATCCACGTCTTCATTTGTGTCTACGTCGTAAAAGGACGTGGATGCCCGGCACAAGGCCGGGCATGACGGTGAAATACAGGAGAGTTCAGAGATGCGTATTCTCGTGGTCGGCGCCGGCGCCATCGGCGGCTATTTCGGGGGCAGGCTGCTGCAGGCTGGCCGCGACGTGACGTTTCTGGTGCGCCCGAGGCGCGCGGCGGAACTGGCCCGCGATGGCCTCGTGATCAAAAGTCCGAGCGGGGACGTGACCTTAAAAAATCCGTCCGCCGTGCAAGCGGACAAACTCAGCGAGAAGTTCGATATCGTGCTGTTGAGCTGCAAGGCATACGACCTCGACGATGCGATCAAGTCGTTTGCGCCGGCGGTCGGACCGCAGACGGCGGTCATCCCGATGCTTAACGGCATGCGCCATCTCGACGTTCTCGACGAAAAATTCGGTAAGGAGCGTGTCCTTGGCGGCCTGTGCGGCATTGCGGTGACGCTTGACGAGCACCGCCATGTCGTGCAGCTCACGCCGGTGTTTCAATCGCTGACCTTCGGCGAGCGCGACGGCACCCTGTCGAACCGCGTCCGCGCCATCGCCGAGACCTTTGCCCCCGGCAATATCGGTTCGCAGGCGAGCGAAACCATCATGCAGGACATGTGGGAGAAGTGGGTGCTGCTGGCGACGATTGCCGCCTCGACGTCGCTGATGCGCGCGCCGGTGGGTCATATCCTGGCCGCGCCCGGCGGACGCGACTTCATGCTCGGCGTCCGGGACGAATGCAGCGCGGTGGCAAAGGCGGCGGATTACGCGCCGCGCGAGGCGTTTCTGACGCGCCTCACCGGAATGCTGACGACCGAGGGATCGCCGCTGACCGCATCGATGTACCGCGACATCAAAGCGGGCGCACCTGTCGAGGCCGATCACATCCTCGGCGACATGATCGCGCGCGCCGATGCCGCGAAAGTGCCGGTGCCGAAGCTGCGCACCGCCTATACGCATCTCAAGGCGTATGAGCAGCAGCGGACTTAGAGCGCAATTAACAATATGGACTCCGGATTTTTGTAGATCGCGCTCTGGATTATTGCATGATCTATCGCGAACCACTCACACTTCAGCGGATCATAGGCTAGGCCATTAAACCGCATTTCATAGTCGGACTAAGAAGAGGCGGGGGAGAATTGCATGGATGCAAATCAGCTCTTCCTCGAACGGTGCAAGCAGATCGAAACGTTGGCTCACTCTAACGCTGAGATCGACCTTCTCGACTTGGCTGCACGGCTTAAGACAAATGTTTCTGGATGGAGATTCGCTCGTTCATCAAGCGAACCGGGAGCATCGTTTGAAACTGGCTTTCGTGGTCGGAGAATTTCGCTCCGCGCCTGATGGATGGGTTACAATTGCAAGCTTGGAAGACGGCCTCGACCCCGACACTCGGCCCCCTGGATCACCTTCCAAAGAGGCAAACTTGGACGGGTTCATGGGGCATGTAGTTTTATACTTAAAAGGTCACGGATATTCAGTTAGGGATATAATCAAACATGCCTCCGACGCGGCAGGTGGGGTCCATCGCACTAACAGCCCAAAAGGAGCAGCACAAAAAATTGCCGAATTTTCTGCCGGATTTGGAATCGGTGGATTGCCGGCAGCGATAAGGCAGCTAAAGGCAATCGCGCGCGTTGCGCTCAGAGGGCTTCGCCGCCTGATAGCAGCCGCTCAAAAAGGCTAATTTCATTTCCGTTTTTTCGTCTTCGCTTGGCCGGGACGCAGATCACAAATGCGCGAGATAATGGGCGAGCGCGGTGATTTCCTCTTCGCTCAGCGGATAGGCGACCTCCGCCATCGCCGCCCCGCCGCCACCGGATCGCAGGCCCGACTTGTAGTCGCGCAGCGCCTTGAGCAGGTAATCCTTGCGCTGGCCGGCGAGGCGGGCAACCGCCTTTGTGCCCGCATACGTATCGGTGTGGCATGACGCGCAGCGCCGTCCCGCGGCGGCCTCTGCGCCTTTGCGGGATAGACCGGGATTGTCGTCGGGCGCGGGAGGCCCGGGCGGTGTCAGCGAAGCCAAATAGGCGCCGAGATTGCGAATATCCTCATTGCTGATCTGCTCGACGACCGGCTGCATCTCATCGCTCTTGCGTGTACCGCTGCGGAAGAAAACCAGCTGCCACTGAATGAACTGATCGGGCTGGCCGGCAAGCGAGGGAATGTTCTCGATTTGCGAAATGCCTCCTTCGCCGTGACAGCCGACGCAGAGCTCGGCCTTTTCCTTGCCCGCGGCGATGTCGGCGGCGTGGGCTGGAATGCTTGCGAGCGCTGACAATCCCAGCGCAAGGCCGTACAGTGTACGCGGGACGAACCGGCAGCGCATGATCGACATTCCCATCTTAGCCCGAGTTCGTCATTCCCCGATGTGCCCTGCACATCTGTGGATGCGCCACTTGGCGCAGGCCCGGGATCCATTCTCCCGATAGTGGTTATGGATTCCGGACTCGCTCGCTGCGCTTGCGATCCGGAATGACGCATCTCGAAAACGCGAAGCTGCGGCCACTCGTTCTCGAGTAGCCGCAGCCTCTCACATACTCCGTCCTTACTTCTTGTAGCTGATGCGGTAGACCGCGCCGGCCCAGTCGTCGGCAACGAGCATCGAACCATCCTTGGCGAGAACGATGTCGGCCGGACGGCCGAGATAATTCTGGTCGCCCTCAAGCCAGCCGGATGCAAAGATTTCCTGCTTGGCGTTCTTGCCATCGGGATCGACGATAACGCGCTTGATCCGTGCGCCCTGGTATTTGTGCCGGTTCCAGGATCCGTGTTCGGCGATGAAGATGTTGTTCTTGTACTCGGCAGGGAATTGGTCGCCGGTATAGAATTTCATGCCGAGCGGAGCGACGTGGGCGCCGAGATTGAGCACCGGCGGGGTAAATTCCGAACATTGGTGACCCATCGCAAACTTCGGATCGGGCATGTCACCCTGGTGGCAATAGGGATAGCCAAAGTGCTCGCCGATCTTTGAGATCATGTTGAGCTTGTCGCTCGGCATGTCGTCGCTGATCCAGTCGCGCGCATTCTCGGTGAACCAGTATTTTCCGGTGCGCGGATCGACGTCGCCGCCGACACTGTTGCGAACGCCGAGCGCCCAGACTTCGGCATTGCCGGTCTTGGGATCGACGCGACGGATCTGCGACACGCTGGTCGGCGGGATGCCGATATTGAAGGGAGGCCCGAACGGCACGTAGAACCAGCCGTCCTTGTCGGGCGCGAGGTACTTCCAGCCGTGCGCCACGTAGGACGGCATGTCGTCATAGACCACCTTGCCGTCGCCGAGCTTGTCGAGATTGGCTTCGGCGTTGTCGTATTTGATCAGCTTGCTGATGTCGACGACATACAGCGCGCCATCCTTGAACGCCAGCCCGGTGGGCATCTTCAGCCCCTTGATAACCGTCTTGACCTCTCTCTTGCCGCCCTTGTCGGTGATCGCATAAACGCTGCCGAGGTCGAACGTGCCGACGAACAGCGTGCCATTGTCGCCCCAAGCCATCTGGCGTGCTTGCAGCACGCCCGGAGCGTAGACTTCGATCTGGAAGCCCGGCGGCAGCTTGATCTTCTTCATCATCGCGGCGAGGTCGGCCTCCGATGCGCCGGTCGGCGGACCCGATGGCGGTGCGAGGCCCTTTTGAGCTTCAGTCTCGTCGCCGAGGAACCAATCATCCGGCGGATTTGTCCAGAATTCCTTGGTGCCGGATTCGTACTTCTTGAGCGGCTTGTCCTGCGCGGCGGCCTGACTGGCCCCGGCGACAACGAGGATCGCCGCGAGCGCAAGAACGGATCGATTGAATGTCGATTTCATCGCGTCACTCCCTGTGCAGCCTGGCGGCTGCGCGTGTTGTTTATTTTGAACGTTTCGAGAGACGAACTTTGGCCTGCTTGAGATTGGATCAGACCCTGAAACGTTACCACATCCATTGAGGGAGAGAAGCGCGCCGCGCCACTCTGGCAGGGCAAAAATAAAGTGAGAAAAAATTTCTTTCGAGCGGTTTTATTCGATGCAATTATTGCGGACGCTGCGATGCGGTATCGGACATTGCTCCGCGTCTAGCTGCGGCAAAATTGTTGCGCCTGGCGTTGACGCCATCGTCGCAGCTGGATCCGTGACGTCAGATCGCGCTGCGGCCGTGACCGTTGGAGCGCATCTTTGGGAAAAACGAAAAGCCCGCTGACATAGCGGGCCTTCGTCAAAGCTTTGCCTTTTCGAAAAGATCTGGAGCGGGCGAAGGGGCTCGAACCCTCGACCCCGACCTTGGCAAGGTCGTGCTCTACCACTGAGCTACACCCGCATCCGAGAGATTGGCGGCGATGGCTCGCCGGCAACGGGCAGAGCTATGCCAAATGCGGCTCGTGAATGCAACAGGCCACGCGGTGCCCGGGGACAGGCCCGATCCACCGGCCATAATTGCGCGATCGGCCCGCAAATCAGCCCAAAAACGGCCGAGCCGGGTTCCGCCGATTGCAAATTGGGCCGTCAAGCGCCAATTAGGGCGGGGACATGCTAAAATAGACCCGATCCTTCACACATAGGCGAGGATTCCCGTGACGATAGTAGAGCAGGGCAGCGGAGCGGCGCCGCAGGCGGCGCCCGATCTGATCAAGGAGACGACGACCCAGACGTTCGTGAAGGACGTCATTGAGGAATCAAAGCGGCAGCCGGTGCTGATCGACTTTTGGGCGCCATGGTGCGGCCCGTGCCGCCAGCTCACGCCGATTCTCGAAAAAGCGGTCCGGGCCGCAAAGGGCAAGGTCAAGCTGGTCAAGATGAATATCGACGAGCATCCGGCTATCCCGGGCCAGATGGGGATCCAGTCGATCCCGGCGGTGATCGCCTTCGCCAACGGCCAACCTGCCGACGGTTTCATGGGCGCGGTGCCGGAGAGCCAGGTCAACGCTTTCATCGATAAAGTGACCAGGGCCATGCCCGCTGCGGGCGAGCCGAATGTCGCGGAAATTCTCAAGGAGGCCGAAGCGGTTTTGGCGGAAGGCGATCCCGCCACCGCCGCGCAAATCTATGCCGAGGTGCTGGCGGTGGACCCGACCAATATCGCAGCGCTGGCCGGGCTTGCCAAATGCTACGTCGCGACCGGCGCCATCGAGCAGGCCAGGCAGACGCTGGCCATGGTACCGGAATCGAAGCGCAACGATCCCGCGGTCAAGGCCGTGCAGGCGGCGATCGACCTCGCCGAACAGGCCAAGGCGCTAGGCCCGGTCAGCGAGCTGGAGCAAAAAGTCGCGGCAAATCCGCTCGATCATCAGGCGCGATTCGATCTGGCGACCGCGCTTAATGCGTCGGGCAAGCGCGCTGAAGCCACCGATCAGCTGCTCGAGATCGTCAAGCGCGACCGCAAATGGAACGACGATGCCGCGCGAAAGCAACTCGTACAGTTCTTCGACGCCTGGGGGCCGTCCGATCAGGCCACTCTGGATGGACGCAAGCGGCTATCGACGATCCTGTTCTCGTAGCGCGTATTCCGCGAAAGCGGTACCGGTCTTGCGATGAGAGTACGCGCCAAGCTAATATTTTGAAGGCTAGCACCGGGGCCGCCGATGCCGATCAATGCCGAATATCTCGGACCCGGCGACCTTCCGGAGGTAATACCGGTGTTTCCGCTGCCCGGCGCGCTACTGCTGCCGCGCGGCCAGATGCCGCTCAACATCTTCGAGCCGCGTTACCTCGCGATGGTGGACGATGCGCTGCGCGATGGCCATCGGCTGATCGGCATGATCCAGCCGGACGTTTCCCACTCGCGGGACGAGGACAGGCCGAAACTGTTTCGGGTCGGCTGCGTCGGGCGCATCACCCAGCTCGCCGAGGCCGGCGACGGCCGCTACATCCTCGAACTCACGGGCATCGCGCGCTTCAAGGTGATCGAGGAGATTGCCGTGCAGACCGCATACCGGCAATGCAAGGTGGACTATTTTCCCTACCTCGACGATTTCACGGCGCGCAAAGGCGAGGAGGCCGTCGACCGCGAGGCGCTGCTCGCGGTGCTGACGGATTTTCTCAAAGCCAACAATCTCAAGGTTGACTGGGAAGGCGTCGAAAGCGCCCCCAATGAGGCACTGGTCAACGCGCTGGCCATGATGTCGCCCTATGGGCCGCCGGAAAAACAGGCAATGCTTGAGGCGCCGGACCTGAAAACGCGCGCTGAAATCCTGATCGCGGTTACCGAGATGGATCTCGCCAAGAAGCGCACCAGCGGCGACCCGCCGCTGCAGTAACACCACGCCGGCCACCGGAAGATTTGAAGCAGCAGGGCCGGGAACCTTTGTGGTTCTTGCCGGATTGGAAAGTTCTGGCGCATAATCCGGAAAAGTGGGAACCGGTTTTCCATCGCATCCTCTTCCAATCGAAACCATCTGGCATTCGGCGCAAACTCGTGTCGTCTCCGAAGGAAATCGAAATCAAGCTGCAGCTGCCATCCGCGAATTTCGCGCAGCTCCGGCGCGTGCCGTTGCTCCGCGGGGCGGGCACGTCCAAGCGCAGTGAAAATCAGGTCTCGGTCTACTTCGACACCAAACGCCTGAAACTTAAGGGTAGTGGACTGACGTTGCGCGTCAGGCGCACCGGCAATCGCTATATTCAGACCATCAAGTCCGATGATGGAAGCCCGTTCGAACGCGGCGAATGGGAAGCGGCGGTCGACGACAGCCGGCCGGACCTGAAACGGGCAGATACCTCGGCACTCGAACCATTGGGGATCAGGAAGCTGCGCAAGCGATTGCGCCCTGTGTTCGAAACCCGCGTGCAGCGTACGAGCTATCCGCTTGCACGCAAGGACTGCGATATCGCATTGACGATCGATCGCGGCGAAATCGATGCCGGCAACGGCACGCTGCCGCTGTGCGAGGCAGAGCTCGAGCTGAAGCGAGGCAATAGAGCACGCCTGTTCGAGTTCGCGCGAGCAATTGCACGCGCGACTTCCGGCGAACTTGCCGTCAAAAGCAAATCTCAACGCGGCTACGAACTTCTCGCCGGCGAGAATGCCGCGGTCGCAAGAGGCGAAGCCGTTGACATTGCGCCGGACATGCCGGCGAGCGCCGCGTTCCGATCGATCGGATTTGCCTGTCTCAAGCAGATCGTCGCCAACAAACCCGCAATCCTGGCAGGAAACCCCGAGGGCATCCATCAAATGCGCATCGGGTTGCGGCGCCTGCGCGCGGCGATATCGTTATTTTCGGATATTGTTGCGGAAGCGGAAGTGCGCGACATCAAGCGGGAACTGAAATGGCTCACAAGCGAACTGGCTCCCGCGCGCGAATTCGACGTTTTCCTGACCAGGGTCGTGGCACCGCTCGAAAAGAGCCATGCCCGATTGACCGGGATGCGAAGCCTGTCGCACGATCTGGCGGACCGGCGTGACGCCGCGGTCGCGCGCGCACTGACGGCGGTCGGTTCGCAGCGATTTCGCGACTTGACGCTGAACCTCGCTGCATGGCTTGACGTCGGCGGCTGGCGCGAGCCGCAAAACCAACTCTCAAGCCGGCGTAGCGAGCAGCCGATCAGGACGCTGGCCCGCGCGCAGCTGACGCGGCGCTGGAGGAAGATTCGCAAACGCGGCCGCATGCTGGCAAAACTCGATGCTCAGGCGCGGCACAAGCTTCGGATTCAGGCCAAGAAATTACGCTACGCGGCGGAGTTCTATAAGACGGTGTTTCCCGGAAAAAAGAAGGAGAAGCATCGCGAGACCTTCCTGTCGGCGCTGAAGGACATGCAGGATTGTTTCGGCGATTTGAACGACGTCACCGTGCATGAGAAGCTCACGACCGGGATCGCGAAGGCGTCGATTGAACGGTCGGCCAGGCCGTCCCGACGCGTATTCGCGGCCGGCCTGTTGACAGGGCACGAGGAAGCCCGGTTCAAACCGTTACTCGCTGCGGCAGAGCATGCCTACCGCGATTTCAGGAAATTAAAACCATATTGGCGTTAGCCCGGTCTTGCCCTGGCCGGATCGTCAGCCAGTTGCGGCGGCAGGGGCGTTGTGTTGGGGTGCCGTCAGCCGCATCAGCATGACGGTCACGACAAGCACGCCCAGATAGACCAAAAGCTGCATTTCCGTCGGCTGATCGGTATAGCCGATCAACGTATGCATGGTCCGGCCGGCGATACTCTTTTCCGAAAGCAGCCAGCCACTGTCCCAGGCCACCGTATCAAGTCGCGTCAGCCAATTGGCCCGTTCGAGGAAAGCCACCGCCTGCGCCGCCATGCCGGCCGCCAGCAATGTGATCAGGACCGTCGTGGTCGCGAATAATGCCCGCGGCGGGATCCGCATCAGGCCAAAATAGGTCAAGAGGCAAACGGCGGCTCCAAGCGCCAGACCGATGATGCCGCCGAGGGCGAGGCTGAAGGCCGACCCACCGTCGGAGGCGGCGACGCCATACAGGAACAGCGCGACCTCGCTGCCTTCGCGCAAGACGGCTACTCCGACCACCACAGCCAATGCCAGCAGCGGCTTGGTTCCGTCCGCAACCGCCTGGCCGACCGCGCGCATTTCTCCGGCCATTTCCCTGCCGTGCCGCGCCATCCAGACGTTGTGCCAGGTCAGCATGATCACGGCGACGGCCAGGATCGCTGCGTTGAACAGCTCCTGCCCCATGCCGGCAAATAGCTGGGATAGTGCGCCGGCAAACGCGGCGACGACGCAGGCCGCAAGCGCCCCCGCCAGCACCCCGCCGCCAATCCAGCGATTGCGATGCCGAACCGAGCCGGTCACCGCGAGCACGATGCCAACAATCAATCCGGCCTCGAAGACCTCGCGGAACACGATGATGAGTGCGGCCAGCACGGAACCCTCGCCTATTGCACGACCAAGGCGCCGCGCGCCTTTTCGTTGAAGTCGTCGTAAAATTCGTAGCGTCCGGGTTTCAATGCCCGCACATTGATGACACCTTCGCTATTGGCGGCGACCACTTTCTCGACCCGCAGCGACTTGCTTTCAAACTCCATGGCCTTGGCGTCGAGGTTCTTGACGCGAACCGTGATGGCCTTGTCAGCCGGTGCGCGCACTTCGCTCGGCTGGAATTGACCCTTCGAATACGTCAATTGAATTTCCGTCGCCTGTTGCGCCCAAGACGGAGTTATGGGCAGCACCGCGATTGCGCAAAGCGCGGCCAAGATCAATGATCTCATTGTGATAATCATAACAGACCTCTGTCAGAGTTTTAGGGTTCTAGAAGCTCAAAATTCAACGGCAAATTTAAGTCTGGCGCGATGGCGCTGGAACTCGGCCAGGTTGAGCGAGACGGGATTGCCGATCTCGCGTCCCCAGACTTGCGCGTTCCACGCCGCCGTCATGAACATCTTTGGCGTGAACTGGACATAGAGCGTCGGTCCCAGCATGACGGCATCACCGGTGAAAGCCGTTAAATTGGCGGCGTCGTAATGCCTGAGATACCAGACCTCGCCGCCAAGGACGACATTCGACGCGATCCGAAGCGACAGCGCCGCTGACCCGCCGAACTTGGCCTCGCGTTCGGTGTCGCCCGCCGCGGTCTGCGTGACCTCGGGTTCGTAGAGCAAATTGAACCCCGCAAACAGGCGGTTCTTCAGAAGCTCGAGATCGGCGTTGATGATGGTTTCGAATTCATAATTGTGCACGCGTTCGCCGCCGGTCTCATCGACCCGCCGCACCGTCGGCTCGAACGCCAGCGTCACCGCCAGCGGATTGCTCGAGGTGCGCTCGAGCGCAAGATAGCGGAATTCCGCAAACACCCCACTCAAGGCAACCTGACGCCGGTCGTCGAGGTCGGTCACGCCGCCGATATTGTGGGTCGATCCGAGCGCGCCGAATTCGATCTGGATGAACTGGGTCGGGGTAAATTCGAATTCGTATTTTGTCTCGGTCGCCGCATAGTGGCCGTCGCGCTTGCCGAACCGGCCAATGCTGTCGATCGTGAATTCCTTCTCGCCCTCAAGGCCAATGCCGGATCCGGTGGTGAATCCAAAAATGTATTTTGTCTCGATATCGCGCCAGGAACTCGCATCCTCGGCGCGCGCAGCGCCGCTCGCCCAAAAAACACATCCGACTGCGCAGAGCACAAGGCTATGACGTCGTCCATGCCGTATCCGCGCTCGCATCGCTCGCTTCCGTTTTCAGGGTTGATGCTGTCAGCTAGCGGCTTGCTGCCGGATCGGCAAAAAGACTCCCTCTAAACTAGAGACATTCTAAGGTGTCGGGAGCGACCATATCAGCGGCAGCGAACGAACAGGACTGCTCAATCGCCACGCTAGTATCCGGCGACCGCCAGCGCGACTACCGCGCCAAGCACCACCCATCCGAAATGGCGGCCGCGCATCGCCCAGGCGTTAGCCAGCGCGGCAAAGCCAAACACGCCAGCCAGCGTTGCGATAATCCAGTGCCGTGCCGGCTCCGAAGCCATCAGCGGCGCGGCGATCAGCAGCACGCCGCCGCCGATCCAGGCCACGGTGCCCGCCTGCCAGACCAGGCGAATCAGCGTGCGCAGGCGCGGCGGCTCGATGGTGGCGCGCGCGAATACTTTGGTTTCGCCGAGCACGCCGTGAACGAGCGCCGCCGCAATGGCGGCCAACCCGGAACATTGCAGCAAGAGGTCGCGCATCGGAGCCCTCCATACAGTACTGTATGGTTCTAGGACAGGCGCCGGCGGTTGTCAATACAGTGGTGTATGGTATGATGTCCTCGCGAAGGAAAATGACCGATCAACTTTCCGCCAAGGACTGGCTCGATCAGGGCCTCAAGACGCTGGCCGAGCGCGGTTTCACGGCGTTGAAAGCCGAGCCGCTGGCGAAAGCATTGGGGGTATCGCGCGGCAGCTTCTACTGGCATTTCGACGACATCGGCGCGTTCCACGCCGCGATCCTCAGGCATTGGCGCGAGGTAGCCGCCGAGCAGATCATCGCCAATCTCGAGGCAGCTTCCGATCACGACGACCCAGTGGCGCTCCTGCTGCGCCAGGCGTTCGGCGGCAGGCTGGCGCTGGAAAACGCGGTCCGCAGCTGGGCTACGCACGATCCGATCGCCCGAGACGCGGTGCAGGCCATTGACCGGCGCCGGCTGACTTACGTCGCGAAACTACTCAGGGCATCAGGGCTTTCGCCAAGCGTAGCTCGTGCCCGTGCGCAAGTTCTCTACTGGGCGTTTCTCGGCTTTGCGCTGTCGGACAACCCATTGCCGCGGGCGAGGCAACGGGCCGTGCTCGACGAACTGCTGCGGATGGCCTCGCGATAGCGGCTGCGCGGATACACGATGCGATCGGATGTGCTACAGAACCAAAGGACCAAGCCGGAGATTACCCATGACATCGCCGCCCGAACGCCCTGAAGGCAGCGTCGATCCCAAGCTTCTGGAAATTCTGGTCTGTCCGGTGACCAAGGGTCCGCTGGAGTTCGACGCGGCAAAACAGGAACTGATCTCGCGGTCCGCAAAACTCGCCTACCCGATCCGCGACGGCATCCCGATCATGCTGCCGGAGGAAGCGAGGAAGATCGAGTGACGGACCTCGCTATCTGACGGAGAGAAACACAATCGCCAGAACGACACCCCACCCCACAATGACCAAAGAGGCCACCGCGCCCGCAGTTATTTTGAGCTTCTCTTTCCCGGTGTAGGGACGCATTCAAGGTCTCCATTGGTGGCTCTTTCGAGGGCGAAGAGCGATCCCTCAACTCGCGCAGTGGTCGAATGGAGAGACTTTTCATCCACCCCGCGGTCCATTTCATTCGCGCCGATCCTCCCACTCCAAAAGAGGGTGAAAACAAGGCGGACGAAAATCTACAACGCCTCGCCCTTCAACAGCCGCGGCACCTCGCCTGCAAGGCCCGCGGCCTGGCGGATGAACATGCTTTTCAGCGGCGGCGCGCGATCGACCAGACCGAGCCCGATATCGCGGACGACGCGCAGCAGTGTCGATTCGTTGGAGAACAGCAAATTCAGCGAATTGGTGGCAAGCCCCATCGCCATGGTGTCGAACCGCCGCCAGCGCTGGTAGCGCTCGAGCACGTCGGCTTGCCCTACATCAAGACCCAGCCTTGCCGCATCGACAATCACCTCGGCAAGTGCTGCGACATCCTTCAACCCCATGTTGAGGCCTTGACCCGCGATCGGGTGAATCACATGCGCGGCGTCGCCGACCAGCGCCAGCCGTTCGCCGATGAACGAACGCGCGACAAAATACCCAAGCGGGAACGCGCGCGGTTTGTCGAGCGCCTTGATCTCGCCGAGATGCAGCCCAAAGCGCTGTTCGAGCTCGCCATGAAATTCATCTTCGCTCAACGCGACGATGCGCGCGGCCTCGTCACGCTTCTCGGTCCATACCAGCGACGAGCGTTTCCCCGTCAGCGGCAGGATCGCGAATGGGCCTGCGGGCAGAAAGTGTTCTTCGGCACGCCCGCCATGGTCGCGCTCGTGGCCGACGGTGACCACGATGCCCGATTGATCGTAATCCCAGCCATAGGTGACAATGCCGGCACGCTCGCGCAATTTGGAGCGCGCGCCGTCGGCTGCAACCAACAGGCTCGCCTCGACCACGCCGCCGTCGGCCAGCGTCACATCGACGCCGTCGCTGCGCGAATCGAATGTCGTCACCGATGTGGCTCTGAGATCGACGCCCTCGGTTGCCGCGCGCTTGACCAGGGCATCGATCAGATGCCGATTTTCGACCATGTGCGCGAACGGTTCGCCGGGCTCGACATCGCCGGCGAAAGTCAGGAACACCGGACGGGTGGCGTCCTGCAGCCTGGAATCGGTAACGACCATGTCGAGAATGGGCTGCGCCTGCGCCGCCGCCTGTTCCCACACCCCGAGCGCCTCGAACAGCCGGCGGCAGGCGGCGACGATGGCGGTCGCGCGCGGATCGCGGCTTGGCCGCACCGCGAGAGCCGGATCGGCGACGACGATGGGAATATCGGCGCCGAGGCCCTGGCGCAGCGCCAGCGCCAGCGCCAACCCGGCAAACGCGCCGCCGCCGATGACAATGCTCCGCTGTGCCGGCATGCCGAACCTTACTGACAGAGGTCATAGACCAGACTTGCTACCTGACTATAGCTGGGCGAAACAGGTTCCCCAAGCGCTCGTCATTCCGGGATGCGCCTCTTGGCGCAGGCCCGGAATCCATACTCCCGATCGTGGTTATGGATTCCGGACTCGCTCGTTACACTCGCGATCCGGAATGACGGCTATCAATTGTTGCTAAACGACTTGAGAGCACTTCCATGTCCAAAGGCCTGATTGACCTGATTTCGATTCTCGATCTTGAGCCCATTGAGGTGAACCTGTTTCGCGGCAACAGCCCGAAGACGAGCTGGCAGCGGGTGTTTGGCGGGCAGGTGATCGGACAAGCGATGGTGGCGGCCTGCCGCACCGTCGAAGGCCGCCTGCCGCATTCGCTGCATTGCTATTTCATCCTGCCCGGCGATCCGCAGATTCCGATCATCTACGAGGTCGAGCGGCTGCGCGACGGCAAGAGCTATT
>WNGO01001358.1_pt1 | contig 15711 bp, 20 predicted proteins | sample 5400511 | NCBI WGS metagenome assembly WNGO01 (sample SAMN13153380, study PRJNA577476) | soil metagenome | isolation source: 20 cm soil or saprolite under Garry oak tree replicate 2 | place: USA:California | collected 2016-06-15 | reverse complement strand
TCATGCACGGCGCGAGCGTCGTCGTCGTCCATCACGTGTTCCGCCCGGATGCGGCGTTCGGCGTGCTTGAGGTCGGCCTGCAGCTTCCGCTTCACGCCAGCGCGCTTGGCAAGGCGGTGCTCGCATTCTCCCCGGCCCAGGTCCTCGAGGACCTTCTCGCCGAGCCCCTGCCGCGCCTCACCAAGCAGACGCTGAGCGAATCCACTCTCCGGGAGGAGCTCAAGGTCATTCGCGACTCTGGAATCGCGACGGAACGCGACGAGGCGGTGCTCGGTGAGTCCAGCGCGGCGGCGCCGATCTTCGATCACGGCGGCCAGGCCGTCGGCGCGATAGGCGTCGTCGACTCGACCGACCGCATCTTTGCACGCGGACTCGTGCGCGGACTCGCGACTGCGGTGAGTGAAGCCGCGCGCGGCGTTTCGCGTGAGCTTGGCGCGCCGCGCTGGCCCTACGCCGCCGAAGCGTAGTTCTGACTATCGTTCTCGGCCATGGCCGGGACCGAGACGACGGGCTTGCTCGTCGAATGCCGCGACGAGCCGGGCGTCCTCTATCGGATCACCGAAGCGATCTTTCGCCACGGCGCGAACATCACGTACGTCGCCGGCGGAGCGGCTCGCCGCGAGACGATCGCCGAGCTGCAGCTTGAGGTTTCGGGCGTCCCCGAGCAGGCGCAGATGATCGCCGACCTCGAAGAGGTGCGGGGAGTGACAAAGGTCAGCAAGGTGCCGACCTTCCAGACCATCTACGGCAAGCGCGTGATCGTGATCGGGGGTGGCGCGCAGGTGGGCATGGTGGCGCAGGGGGCGATCTCGGAAGCCGATCGCCACAATATCCGCGGCGAGAGGATCTCAGTCGACACCATTCCTTTGGTCGGTGAGGAGCAGCTGGCCGACGCTGTGCGCGCCGTCGCGCGATTGCACCGGGCGCGCGCACTGGTGCTTGCCGGTGCGCTGATGGGCGGAGATATCTCCAACGCCGTGCGCGACATTCGCGAGGCGGGAATCATCGTGCTCTGCACGAGCATGGCCGGCTCGGTTCCGGAAGCTGCGGACGTGGTGGTGAGCGACCCGGTCGAGGCCGGCGTCATGGCGGTGATGCTGATCGCGGATACCGCGAAGTTCTCCATCGAGCACGTGCGCGGAAAAAGGTTCTAGCTGACGGCGCGAGTTTTGACGCTGATCGTCATCGTGCTGTCGGCCGATCCGACGTAGATGCCCCGGGTCGGCGCGGCGTCCGTGTAGTCCCGGCCGACCGCTAGCCGGACGTGGTGCCGGGTCGTCCGCACCGGATGCGTGGCGTCGAACCCGATCCACCCACGTCCCGCAACCCACGCCTCGGCCCAGGCGTGGGACGCGGTAAACGCGCTCTTGTCGCCTCGCAGGTGGATGTAACCGCTGACGTAGCGCGCCGGGACACCCATCGCACGCGCCACGGCGATGAACAGGTGCGCGAAGTCCTGGCAGACCCCTGCGCGCAGGGCCAGGACCTCGTCGACGGCGCTGTAGACGTTGGTCACCTTCTGGTCGTAGGTGAACTCGCGGCTGATCGTCCCGGTCAAATCGTCAAGGGCTTGCTCCACCGCGGCGGATGACGAGTGATCGGCAATCGCATGCCGCCGCGCCAGGTCGCGCGCGCCGTCGACATCCTTGACCGGGGACCGGAATCGTAGGAAATCCTGCACGAGCTCCTCGCCGGCTGCATCGTCGGGCTCAAGCCCGGTGTCCACCGTCGAGCGGCTGATCACGCTGAGGCCGGAGTGCGGGCGGACGAGGTTGAAGTAATGGACGTGGTTGCCGAAGCCATCCACGTAGGTCCGAGCTTTCACGCCGTGGCTCAGCTCGAGACGGAAATCGACGCAGCGCTGGCCGTTGCCGTCCATCGGCCGCAGGCGGACCTCCATCACGGTCTCAGCGATAGGGGCCGAGTACCGGTAGCGCGTGCTGTGCACGATCTCGAGCCTCATGCCCCAGCCCTCACGCCGTCCCCGGGAATGGGGAGGGACATGCTCCCGCTCAGCTGCTGTTGCTGCTGTGGCATACCGTGTCCCTCTTCGCCCACGACGCTCGCCGGCACTTTGCTGGGATGGAAGTACGTTTCGCGGAGGGCGATCTCGAGGAGCCGCAGGATCGCCCGACACTCCTTATCGAACTCCAGCGGCCGCTCGGCAACCGACTCGGCGTTGCTTTGTTGGTAGAGGCCGTTGAGCCGGATCAGCAGCCGCAGCGGTTTGGACTTTCGCGCGTTGCCGTCGATGCGCGCGACCGCCTCGAGCGCCGTGTTCGACGAGAAGCGGGCCGAGCGCGGCAGCGAGCGGTCCAGCAGCAGGCACTCGATCACGCGGTCCGCCGTCACGCCGCCGGGGTAGCGCGCCTGGTACGACTCGAACGCGAAGCACGACTTGAGCACGGCGGTCCACTCGAGCGCGTCTTCCGGCGTGTCCGCCAGCTCGGCGGACTTGCGCGTCACCGTGCTTGTCACGTTGGAGGCGCGCTCCACGAATTTGCCGAGGCGCACGAAATCGCGAGCCTCGTCATGGAACATCGTGTCCTCGAGCAAGCCGTCGACCAGCCGGATGCTCATCTGCACATCCATCAGGAACGGGTAGAGGTCGGGCTGCCACACAGCTTTCTGCACGCGCCAGTGGAGCGCATTTACCTGCTCGTAAAGCTCCGTCGGCAGAGATGGGCGAACGGCCTGCGCGGCAAGGCGCGCCGCAGCGATGCTCGCGCGCACTGACGGCCCAAGCGTGCCGGCGACCAACATGTCGATCACCTCATCTCGGCGGCCGGTGTCGCTCCGCCGCCAACCGGCCAGCTCCATGAAGCGCACCCAGAACTCCGGTCCCGGCTCGTCCGCGCGGTCGAGCGACAGCGCGACGTGCACGCCGAGGATGCGAGCGAGGTGATCGGCGCGCTCAAGGTGGCGGCCAAGCAGGGTCAGCGAGGTGGCGGCGCTACTCAGCATCCGAGCTGAAGCCGTCCTCCGCCATGACCCATGTGTCTCGGCTGCCTCCGCCCTGCGAGCTGTTGACCACCAGCGATCCCGGCTTCAACGCAACACGCGTCAATCCGCCAGGCGTGACGTAGACCTCGGGCCCGGTCAGAACGAACGGCCGCAGGTCCTGGTGGCCAGGGCGTAGGGCACCGCCATCGAAAACGGGTTGCACCGAGAGCGCCACGACGGGCTGCCCGATGAACGCACGCGGCGCGGCTTCGATCCGGCGTCGAAATTCGTCCCGCTCCTCCCGCGTCGAGGCGGGACCGATGAGCATGCCGTAGCCGCCGGAGGCGTCGACGGTCTTGACGACGAGGTCCTCGAGATGCTCGACGACGTAGCGCCGATCGGCCTCGACCGCACACAGGTAGGTCTCCACGTTGGGCAGGATCGGATCCTCGTCGAGGTAGTAGCGGATGATGGCCGGCACCAGGGCGTAGACCGCCTTGTCGTCTGCGACTCCGTTCCCGAGAGCGTTGGCGATCGCGACGTGTCCGGCGCGATACGCGTTGACGAGGCCCGCGACGCCGACCAGCGATTCCTGGCGGCCGAAGATCGGGTCGAGCCACTCGTCGTCGATCCGCCGGTAGATCACGTGCACCCGGCGCAGGCCGCGCGTCGTGCGCATGAACACGTGGTCCTCGTCGACCACCAGGTCGCTGCCCTCGACCAGCTCCACGCCCATCTGCTTGGCGAGGTAGAGGTGCTCGTAGTACGCCGAGTTGTTGATCCCGGGTGTCAGGAGAACCACGGTCGGGTCTTCGACGCCCGCCGGAGCGAGCCATCGCAGGTGGCGCAGCAGCTCGTGGACATAGCCTTCGACCGGCCTCACGGCGTAGCCGGCGAAGAGGTCGGGCAGGATTCGCTTCATCACGTAGCGGTTGGCCTGGACGTAGGAGGCGCCGGAGGGAGTCCGCAGGTTGTCCTCCAGGACGAAGAAATCGCCCTTCTCGTTGCGCACCAGGTCGATGCCCGCGATGTGGCAGTGGATGCCATGGGGCACAGGCAGGCCCTCGATCTCGCGAAGGTACAGCGAGCTGCTGAGCACGATCTCGGGTGGGATGGCTGCCTGGTTCAAGATCAGCTTGCGCCCGTAGACGTCGTCGAGGAAGAGGTTGAGTGCCCGGAGTCTCTGTTTCAGCCCCTCCTCAAGCCGCCGCCACGTGCGCGCCTCGACCACCCGCGGGATCACGTCGAAGGGAAAAACCTTCTCCGTCCCCTGGGCGTCCGGGTACACCGCGAAGGTGATCCCGTGGTTCCGGAACATCTCCATCGCCAGGGCGTGCCGGCGCTGGAGCTCCTCCGGGCCGAGCCGGTTCAGCTGCTCGTAGAGTCGACGGTAGGCGGGTCTCGGCCTGCCGGCGGCCGCAAGCATCTCGTCGTAGAAACCGTTGGTCTGGTAGTTGATATCGAGATTCGTCACGAAACCCACCGCTATAGTGTCTGCGCCATCCCGCAACCTGAGAAGACGATCAATCTACGGGTCGGCTGCGAGTTCAAGTACGACGTGAGCGCTCCAACTGTGGCCACGGTGCAGGTTCGCCCGCGTTCCGATGCCCGCCACCAGCTCGTGACCGAGACGTGGACGACCCAGCCTCCGGTCCCGATCGACGAGTACGCCGATTACTACGGGAACCCGGTCAAACGGCTGGTGATGCCGGCGGGAGAGCTGGCGCTCAGGTACGACGCCGTGGTCGTCGTGCCGGACGAGCCCGACCCCGACGCCCTGGGAGCCCCCCAGCTTCCGGTCGACGATATCCCGGGTGAGCTGCTGCATTACACACTGCCAAGCCGGTATTGCCTTTCCGACCAGCTGATGGGGATGGCCTGGGAGCTGTTTGGCCAGACCGAGCCCAGCGGAGCCAGAGTCCAGGCCGTCTGCGATTGGGTGCACGACAACATCAAGTTCCAGTACGGGACAAGCAACCCGCTGACCACCGCGGTCGACGTCCTGGAGCAGCGAAAAGGCGTGTGCCGCGACCTCGCGCACCTGGCGGTCACGTTCTGCCGGGCCCTAAACATCCCCACCCGCTATGTATTCGGCTACCTTCCCGACATCTATGTGCCGCCGCCCGACTCGCCGATGGACTTCGCTGCCTGGATGGAGGTGTACCTCGGCGACCGATGGTGGACGTTTGACCCTCGGAACAACATGCGCCGGGTGGGCAGGGTGCTGATCGGACGGGGCCGCGACGCCCTCGACGTGGCGATGCTGACCACGTTCGGGCCGGCCGAGTTTCGGTCGATGGTCGTCTGGGCGGACATCGCCGGGCCGGCAGAAGGCGCACCCGCCGGGCGCGCACAGGGCGCCCCTCAGGGCAAGCAATCCTGATGGCGATCGAACCGGCTCCCGTGGACTGGACATCTGCCAAGCGAGCCTCGTACATGGTGCGGCAGACCTTCCGGTACGAGTATTCCGAGCCGATCCGTGACCTGAGCCACCGCTTGATCGTCATCCCGCCCGAGCGCTTTGGCGACCAGCGGCGCCTGTGGCACGATGTGACGGTAGGGGCGGACGGTGCCCGTGTGGAAAACCGGAGCGACCGGTTCGGCAACACGATCGTGGACGTCTTCGCGCCGCGCGTCCGGGACGCGATCGAGTTCGTCGCCGAAGTCTCGGTGGAGCGTCGCGCGGCCGAGCCCAACCGGCTGCCTGACGGCTGGCTGGCCGACGGCTACCTCCTTGAGCCGTCGAGGCTGACCGTCGCCGACGACAGGATCCTTCGCGCCGCGGACGACCTCGCCGAGTCCGGGTCCTGGGGCCTGCCGCTCGCCGACCGAATCAACGATTGGGTCTACCAGTCGATGACATACCGTCACGGAGCGACCGGGGTCAGAACGACCGCCGCCGAGGCGCTGGCGCTGGGCACAGGCGTGTGCCAGGACTACGCCCACGTCATGTTGTCGCTGTGCAGGGCGTGCGGTCTTCCCTCGCGTTACGTGTCCGGGCACCTGCTCGGCCAGGGCGGGACACACGCCTGGGTCGAGGTGGTGCTGCCGGTCGGCGATGGAACTGGTGATGCCGTCGCGCATGCCTTCGATCCGACCCACGCGAGCCATGGAGGCCTGGGCTACGTCAGCGTCGCAGTCGGCGCGGATTACTCGGACGTGGCGCCGACCTCGGGCTCCTATCTCTCCGGTGCCCGAGGCCGGCTTGTCGCGACGAAGAAGGTGTCGCTCACCGGCATCGAATAGGGAGTGGGGGCCAGTGCCCTCAGCGGCCCTGTCTCCCTGCTGGTGAACATCGCGCCGCCGATTGCAGTCATCGTCCTGCTGCACAAGCATGGCGAAGCGTTTTCCTGGATAGCTGTGCTGTACGTTGGGACGTCGGGCTGGCAGTACGCGCACTGGAAGCGCGTGTTTTATCCGGATCGGCTTCCCCAGCGCGCGTGGCTGCCGTACTTCGCGGAGCGCTTCCAGACCGTCGAGGTCAACAACACGTTCTACAACCTGCCCGAGACGTCGGTCTTTGAGCACTGGAAGGACAACAGTCCGCCCGATTTCATCTTCGCGTTGAAGATGAGCCGCTACCTGACGCACCTCAAGCGGCTGCACGATCCCGCCGAACCGGTGCGCCGCTTCATGACGCGCGCCCGCGCCCTCGGTCCGAAGCTGGGTCCTGTCTTGATCCAGCTGCCACCACGATTTGGGATCAACCTCGAGCTGCTGGAAGAGACGCTGAGGCTCTTCGATGGCCCTGTGCGAGTCGCCGTCGAGTTTCGCGACCAGAGCTGGTACACCGACGAGACGCGCGCGCTGCTCGAGCGGCATCGCGCCGCCCTGTGCCTGGCCGATACTCCGCGGCGCAAGCAACCGGCCTGGCGCACCGCGGACTGGGGATTCGTGCGCTTCCACGAAGGCCGCGGTGCCCATGCCCCGGGTTACGAGCGGGTCGTCTTGCAAAGATGGGTTTCCCGCATCGCGGAAGCGTGGCCGCGCGGGGCGAAGGTGTTCGTCTACTTCAACAACGACACGGCGGGTTACGCGATCCGAGACGCAATCGTCTTCGCCGAGCTGGCGCGAGCCGCGGGTCTCAGGCCGACGCGCGTGCCTTCAACGGACGCCGCCTAACCTCGTGAAATCTGAGCCCTCGCCATGATTTCGCGGGGGCCCCTACGTTTCAAGGCGGCGTCGGCGTCCTCGGTCGTCACGTCGCGCCGGCGGAAATTTCGCAGCGCGAACCGGTCGCATGCCGTCTCGGCTGTGGCCGCCTTGCCCAGCACCTCATGCAGGTACCAGTGCATCCATTCGTGGCAGTACAGGAAGCGCAGCACGTCGCGCCGGCCGCGAAAGAACACCGTCTCAGACGCCCATGCAAATCGCATCCCTTCGCCGCGCTTGCGCCGCGCGGCGTAGATCACCGGCTCCTTGAAAGGCCGAAACGGCATCGGCACCTGGAGCACGATGCGCCGGTCGTCAAACTCGCAACGCGCCGCGAGGTGGGGGCCCCACCGATAGCGCAGAGGCTTGACGACGACCTCGTAATCGCACCGGGGGAGGCCCTCGAGGGCCCGGCGCGCCTCGGCGGTGCTGAACCCCGCCAGGTCGGACCGGATCGCCATGGTCGAAACAGGATAGGGGCTGGGGCTGGGCGTTATCTCTACAAATGCCAGACACAGTGGCAGGCTTGTTCAGAACCCGCGCCGAGGCTGAGATGGCGCTTGGAAAACTCAAGGATGCCGGCTTTGCCGACGACCAGGTCGCCCTGTCGACACCCCGGATCGGGCGTCGAGGCCACTACGGCTTGAAGGTCCTCGCCGGCATCGGGGCGGGGACCCTGATCGGAGCCATGGTGGGGGCCATCGCGGCCGGCATGGTCCCCGGGGTGCACCCTCTCATCTCGGGCAACATGCTCGCTACATTCCTGTTCGCGGCGGTCGCCGGTGCCGCCACCGGTGGCGTTGCCGGGGGCCTGCTCAGCATGTCCGCCTCGGGCGACCGCGCCCTGTACTACGAGCAGGAGGTGGAATCGGGCCGGTTCCTGGTCAGCGTCGCAGGGCCAAGGGTCCCATCTCCCGATGGAGCCGGGAGGAATCTCCAGGAAGCCTGGGCGATTCTGCGCGCGTCTGGGGCGATGGAGGCGGCGCCGGTCGAGGCGCCCCTAGACCCCGAGAGGCCCCGACCGGAAAGCGGCTAGCCGCGCACGCCTAGTTGTTCGGTTTGGCCCTGCTTATATCGTCCTGCACGTCTTTGTCTTCGTTGCGCGAGGCCAGATCCCCGAGTGTGACGATGCCTTCGAGCGTGCCGTCGGTCATCACCACGACACGCTTCACGTCATGCGATTTCATGACCTGGATGGCATCGTCTATCGATTGATCCGGGCGTACCGCGGCGAGAGAGTGAGTGCAGATTTCGGAGAGAGGCATCTTGGCCGGGTCGCCGCCTTTGGCGATCGCGCGGACAGTGATGTCGCGGTCGGTGACGATCCCGCAAGGTTTGTCCCTCTCCATCACCACGACCGAACCGATCTTGTGGTCGCTCATCGCCTTGGCCGCCTCGGCTACGGACGAGTCTGAGCTGAGCGCCACCGGGTCTTTGGTCATGACATCGCGAACCATCTTTGCCATCAAGCACCTCCCGATGCAAAGGAAATCCGTCATGAGAAAAACGCGCCACGTCGGCACCCTTACTTGTGCGCGACTTGCGCCTAATCGGTCGTGCCCTGGCCGTCGCGCCGGCGGAACGACGTGGAGATGCTCGGAGCGAAAGTATTTGTAAGGACTGGCCCGTTCAAGAAGGTGGGGGCGCTTGGCCAGCAATGGCCGAGCCCTCCACCATCTTCTCTCTCAGATGGACTCCGGGACCTTCAGAAGTCCCGCGACGATCGTGCCGCTCGCGATACCGATCAGGCCTCCCACGACCACGTCGCTGGGAAAGTGATGACCGAGGTGGACGCGCGAGACTCCGACGCCGGCGGCCAGGGCGAACACGAGGGGTGCGACCTTGGGATAGAAAGCAGCCGTCGCGGTGGCCGCCGCAAACGAGGAGGCCGAGTGGCCCGAGGGGAATGACGCGTCAGTCGTGCGGATTCCCACCACGATGACGTCGCGCCCGATATGCGGCCGCTGGCGACGGAACACCGGCTTGATCAGGCGCTGGACCACATACGTCGTGCCGAGTGACGCGATGGACATGGCGAGGCCTGCGCGGCGGCCGTTGGGGCCCCCGAGCCATGCCACGGCGATCCCGGCGGCCACCCAGCCAAGGCCTTCGCCGAGATCGGAGAGCGTGGTCACGTACTTGTCGCCGAGGGGCGAGTGGGGGAGGCCGTGGATCGCGCGGTAGAGGCGCCGGTCGACCGACTCAGGCAGGATCCTCGGGGGCTCGATCGAAGGTGTCTGCATCCCTAAAGGAACGCCCTGGCCGCGCCTGCTCTTCGCCTTGTCGTCGAAGTGGACCTTCCCGGCGTTCCCGGTGTATGAGCCACGGCCGCTCGCGGCGAGAAAGCGAAGACGACGATCTGGGACGGCCTGGCGCCGAAATTGCCGACCCGCTGCTCCAGGCCATAGAGCCCGGACCTGACTCAGAGCCACAGCCGCGAGAGCTGCTGAAGGGGGAATCCAAGCGCCACCACGACGCGGCCACGGGCACGCCCGCCGCGGGCCGCTCGGGCCTTCAAGAAGCGCGGCGCAAAGGGCCGCTGGGTCTGCTTCAGGTGCTGGGTCCCGGATTGATCACGGGAGCCAGCGATGACGATCCAAGCGGGATCGGTACGTACTCCCAGGTGGGAAGCCAGTTTGGCTATGGGCTTTTGTGGACTGCTCTCTTCACGTTCCCGCTGATGGCCGCGGTCCAGGAGCTTTGCGCGCGAATCGCCCTGCAGACGGGGGTAGGTTTGGGAACGGCGCTGAGGCGAAAGTTTCCTCGGTGGCTGGTGGGCCTTTGCGTCGCGGCCGTCTTCGCCGCCAACACGATCAACGTCGGCGCGGACCTGGGCGCCATCGCCGCCGGTGGATCAATGCTGACGCGCGGGCTCGTGCCCCAAGTCTGGCTGCTGGTGCCCGTGGCGGTGCTCATCCTGGCGCTTCAGCTCTTCTTGACCTACTCGCTCATCTTCAAGATCTTCAAGTGGCTGACGCTCGTCCTTTTCGCGTACGTGATCACGGGATTCATCGTCCACCCGGACCTCAGCCAGATCGTGATCGCCAGCGTCATTCCGCACCTCGAGCTCAACAAGGAGTTCATCGCTGCGCTCGTGGCCATCTTCGGGACGACGATCTCGCCATACCTTTTCTTCTGGCAGGCGTCGTCGGAAGTCGATGAGATGCGCGCGGCCGGCAAGCTCACCGAGGCTGAGCGGCGCGGCGTCAATCGCGCCGAGCTTCGTGCTGCTCGCACCGACATCCTGGTCGGCATGTTCTTTTCGAACCTGGTCATGTACTTCATCATGTTCACCACCGCCGCTGTCCTACACTCGCATGGAAAGACCGATATCCAATCGGCGGACCAGGCGGCGCAGGCTCTCGCTCCGCTCGCGGGTCCGTTTGCATTCGTTCTGTTTGCGGGCGGCATGATCGGCACGGGTCTGCTTGCGATCCCGATTCTCACCGGCTCGGCCGGCTACGCGGTCAAGGATTTCTTCGGGCTGAAAGGCGCTCTGTCCGACAAACCTCGGTACCGACCGACGTTTTACGCCATCATCGCCCTGTCGACAGCCGCCGGCCTGTCGATCAATCTTCTGCATATCGATCCCATCCGTGCGCTTTTCATCGCAGCGATCATCAACGGACTGGTCGCGCCGCCGCTGATGGTGCTGATAGCGCTGCTGGGTTCAGATCGCGGTGTCATGGGTCGCCGTCGCAGCGGCCGCGTGAGCGTGGTCCTCACGTGGAGCGCAATTCTGGTCATGGGAGCCGGCGCGGTGGCGTTCCTCGTTCAGCTCGTGCTGTGAGTGATCAGGCGGCGATCGCGCTCGCGTTCGGCAGGATCTCGCGCTCATAAAAGCGCATGAATCCTTCCTGGTCGGGGCCGACCTGGTGCACGTACACGTGGTCGAACCCCGCCTTGACGAACTTCGCGATTCCGTCGAGGTGACGCTGCGGATCGGGCCCGCACACGATCTCTTGCTTGATCTTTTCCGGCGTGACGAGCTTGCTCGCCTGCTCGAGGTAGGCGGGGCGCGGCAGCTCATTCTTGAACTGGCCCTCGAGGCCGGAGATGGGCCACAGCTCGTGTGCTGTGCGGACCGCTTCCTCCTCCGTCTTGGCCCAGCAAACCGTGAGCTGGCCCATACGCGGCCGGTCGCTTCCACCGTTGCTGTCGAAAGCCCGTACGCTCTCGGCCGACGGCGCGGAGCAGATGAGCCCGTCGCCGACCCGGGCTGCGAGTTCCGCGGCTCGCTCGCCGGCGGCGGCGAGGTAGATCGGGATCGGCTCTTCCGGGATGTTGTAGACCCGCGCATCGTGGACCTGGAAGTACTTGCCGTGATGGCTCCTCTCGCCGCCGCGGTGGAGCTTGCGTAGAACGTCGACGGCTTCCTCGAGCATGTCCTGGCGCATTTCGGGAGGCGGCCACATCTGACCGGTGACGTGCTCGTTGAGGCTTTCTCCGCTGCCGACGCCGAGGAAGAACCGACCCGGCATCAGGCAGCCTATGGTCGCCGAAGCCTGGGCGATGATCGCCGGGTGGATGCGCATGATCGGGCAGGTGACACCGGTGCCGACACGCAAGCGTTTCGTCGTGGCGGCGATTGCCCCCAGCACGCCCCACACAAACGGCGAGCTGCCCTGCTTGTCGGTCCAGGGGTGGAAGTGGTCGGACATCAGGGCGTAGGGGAAGCCAATCGACTCCGCCATCTGCGCGGCGCGCACGAGCTCCTGGGGCTCCCGCTCCTCGCTGGAAAGCGTGTAGCCAATCTCCACAGGCGCTCGCTTGGTGCTCATCTCTAGAGCAACGCGCGCGCGTACGGCCAATACGCGACGCGTTGACCTTGTGAGGCTCGCGTGGAAGCACCAGCTCAGGAGAAACCCGCCGCCGTCGGCCCCGTCAGCTCGCGACGGCTGATCGGGTCCGTGATCAGCGACGCGCAAAGGCTCGTCGAGCTCGAGATCGCGCTGGCCAAACAAGAGCTCAAGGAGCTTGCGGCCCGCAACGCGATCGCCCTTGGTCTGATCGTGTTCGGCGCACTGCTTGCCGCGCTGGCAATCCTCGTCGCCGTGCCGGTGCTTGTCGTGATGCTCGTGCCGTGGAAGTGGGAGGCGGCCGCCGTCTGGGTCGCGGTCTACCTTGTCATCGGGGCGGTCTTGATCGTGTTCGGCAAGGCGCGCCTGCAGGTCGAGCTGCCGCCGCGCACCATCGAGAGCTTGAAGGAGAACAAGGAATGGGCGCTTCGGCGCGTGAAATCGAACGGGAGATAAAGCAGACCCGCGAGCGCATGGATGACAACTTGACCCGCCTCGAGGGCCAGGCTGCCTCGAGCGCCAAGCGCTACGGGCGGATTGCGGCAATCGTGCTCGGCGTGGTCGCGGTGGGCGGTGTCGCGCTGTTGATCTACCGCCGCACGCGCCGGCCGACTTTACGCGACCGGCTCGATCGACTTTCGATCGACCACCTGCGCTCGCTGGCCGTCGAAGCAACAGATCGATTGAAGGATCGTCTGCCGTCGGTGACAGTGAGCGTCAACGAGAAGAAGGTGGGGGAGCCGGGTACAGTCGAGAGCATCCTCCGCAAGGTCGCACCGGGCCTGGTCGGCGCCGCCGGGTCTGCCCTTCTGCAGCGGGTGGCGGTGACGCCCGAAGACGAATCCAGAGCGTCGCAGCCTGAATAACATCCGCGCGCGAATCCAACGGCTGATCGAGCGCGCCCAGAAGACCCTGCCGGCCCGCGTGCTGATGGCTTACGGCGAGAGCCAGGCCAGCAACTTCGCGCTCGCCCTCGCGTTCGCCAGTTTCATGTCGATGTTCCCGATCATGCTGGGCACGCTCTCCTTGATTGGGTTGGCGATCCGCGATCCCCAGACGTACGCGCATTTCCAGAGCCTGATCCTCCAGGTGTTTCCAGGCAGCGCGCAGCCTGAGCTGGAGCAGGCGCTTCACGGCGTGAGGCAGTCCGCGGGTTGGCTGGGCCTCGTGTCATTTGCGGGCTTGCTCTGGAGCGCCAGCAGCATCTTCGCGGCCATGGAATTTGCCTTGACGGAGATTTTCGGCACGCGGCAGCGCGACATGCTGCGGCAGCGCCTGATGGGTCTGGTCATGATGCTGGTGCTGGTTGTCGCGATCGTCGCCACCGTCGCGATCAATGCCGCCGCCGCATTTTTTCCGGTTAAATGGATCTCGACGATAACCGGGTTGATCGCCGGTGCGGCGGTGATGGTTGTGCTCCTCGTCGCGCTCTATCGGTTCGTGCCCAACCGCACGTTTCGGATTCGCGAAGTTCTCCCCGGGGCGCTTCTCGCCGGTGTCGGCGTCGAGGTGGTGTCCCTCGCCTTTCCGCTCTATGCATGGGTCGCTCACGGCTTCAACACCTACGGCGCTCAGTTCGCGCTCTTTTTCTTACTCGCGACCTGGTTCTACCTGCTCAGCCAGCTCGTGCTGCTTGGCGCCGTCTACAACAAGTTCCGGCTGGGAGAGCCGGCGACCAAGGGCATCATCGCCAGCCCGATGCACGAGTCGCGGCAGAAGGAGAAGCCTGCCGACAAGCTCGAGGAGAAGAAGGCGGTCGCGCCGCCGGCACCTCCGCGAAGATCGATTTTCCAACGTGTTGCGCTGGCCGGAGTCGTCGCGCTTGCAGTGGCCGCCGGCGCCGTCCGGCGACGTCGCCCCAAGACGGCCGCCTAAGGGCTTTCGAGTTCAGCGCGAGTTCAGACCAAGGTAGTCGCCCCCGCTCTGGGCGTTACCGAAACGAGCGGCCCAAAGGCAACTCGCGGGAGGGGAAGCAAGGGTCGAACTGATCTCAAAGGAGGTTCGGGCATTTGGGAACTCTGTTGTTCATCCTGCTCGTGATTCTTGTCCTCGCCGTGCTGTTGGGAGCCGGCGGGTACAGCGTGCGACGCTACTGGAGCCCGGCCGGGTCTGAGGTCGTCGAGACCAGCGGCGATATGGGCTCGGGAGCAGGGGCCGGCATGGCGGCGGCGATCCTCGCCCTGCTGGTGCTCATCTTGCTGTTCTTCGGTTTCACGCAGTGGAACTGGTTCGGCACGCGCTCTGGCGCGCCGGCGACGACCAACAACCCAACTGTGACTTCGCCCATGCCCAGTGGCAACGGCGGCGGCAACGCTTCGCCGAGCGCGAAGGCGTCTCCGTCTTAGTTAGTCTCCCTGACCCTCCTCAGGGGAGCTGCAGGGCCGGGTCTTTCGAGGCCCGGCCCTTTTTTGGTTTGGCCGGACGCGCGCAGGGCATGCCTCTGGCCTGGGTAAGGCTCCAAGCGCACGCGTTGCCGGAATGAGGGGGAACCAGCTCAAAGGAGGTAAGGCCAATGGCCACGACACGGCAGAAGGCTGCCGCACGCAGCAACATCAAGAAGGCCCGGAAGGTGCAGAGCCGCCGCGCACATGGCCAGCGCGTAGCGAAGCGTTCGCCGGGCCTGAGCACGGCGCAGAAGAACCGCATGCCGACAGGCAGGTTTGCGTTCCCCAAGGAGCGCAAGGAGCCGCTGAACGACGCCCGGCACGTGCGTAATGCGGTCGCTCGCTTCGACCAGGTGGAAGGGGTGAGCGACAAGGAGCGCGACGCCGCGTGGCGAAGGATTCGAACCGCCGCACGCAAGTTCGGCGTCGAAATCGAGGCGAAAGGCTGGCGGTCGCTCATGAAAGGCGGGAAGACAGGGAAATCCCGCAAACGCTGAGCCGGTAAGGGCGCGCCGCCCGCGCGTTTTCCTAAACAGGGACATAAATCGCGGCTGCTCCCATGCGGAGCCAGCTGGAAAGGAGGTAAATCGAGAGTGGTTGCGTTGATCGTGTTGATCCTGCTGCTGCTGCTCCTCGGCGGGGGCGGTTTGCTTGCACCAGCGCTTCACATCCTCTGGATTCTGCTCGTCATCGGGCTGATCCTCTGGGTGCTTGGATTCTTCATCCGGGCAGCGGAAGGCAGCCGCTGGTATTACTGGTAGAAGCGATCCAGCAGCGACAACAGAGGCGCCTGCGCAAGCGGGCGCCTTTCTTTCCTTCTGGAAAAGAACTTAGGGCTCGTATGAGGCCTTTCTCCTACATCCGTACGGTGACCTGGATTCGCGTCGTATCGATACTTGGCAGGTCGGCTGGAGCCACCGGACAAAGGGCAGGAGTAGAAGGGGATTGGGAATCGTGCAGTTCCCGATGGAAAGGCTCGGCGACGTCGAACGCGCCGCCCTCCGCCGGGGGCTTGGCATGCCGAGCCGCATCAGGCCGTCGCTGCGCCTGATCGAGATGGGCCGGGTCGCACTGAGCTACTGCGCGGCATGCGCCGCACCGATCGAGTTCGGCGCGGTGTGGCGGGGCGAGGAGGCCTTCTACAGCGTCGAGTGCTCGCTGGGGGGTAATCGACCTGCGTAGGTGAGCCGGTGGGGCTGCCCGGGACTTCCGCGGTAGCTGCGCCGGGCGTACTTTGGGCTGGACCAAGCTCTCGCTGACCTGCTCATATACCTTGTGGGCCTGATGCGAGGGGTGCTCTTGTGGTGCGCGCAGAACAAATGGCTTGCCACCCATGTTCCTCGGTGGCGTTTCGCGCGCCGGGCGGTCAGGCGATTTCTCCCCGGTGAGGGATTCGATTCCGCGCTCACGGCCGCGGTTGAGTTCAGGTCGCA
>WNGO01001815.1_pt1 | contig 15715 bp, 17 predicted proteins | sample 5400511 | NCBI WGS metagenome assembly WNGO01 (sample SAMN13153380, study PRJNA577476) | soil metagenome | isolation source: 20 cm soil or saprolite under Garry oak tree replicate 2 | place: USA:California | collected 2016-06-15 | reverse complement strand
GGATCGGTAAGGAGAAATAGATGAACTGCGAAGAAGCTACAAGACTTATGGATGGCTATTTGTATGGCGAACTGGATCCGATCACCAGCCAGACGATCGAACAGCATTTGCGGGAGTGCGATAAATGCGATCAAGCCTACAAAGCGCATGCCCTGCTAATTCGTTCGATCAGCGATAAGACCCCTTATTACAAGACACCTGCGGGATTACGTGAACGAATTCAATCCTCGTTGCGAGAAGAGATCGCCGAACGATCACCGCGAAGCGTTTCACGAAATATACCGTCGCTATTTCCGTCGCTATTTCAGAGCAAACCGTCAGAACGGCGAGCTGTTCTTTTCGGAACACAATGGAATTGGTTGGCGCTCGCCGCTGCCATCGTCTTGGCCGCTATCATCGCCTTTAACTTAGTGCCGCGATTGCAACGCCCTGGCGCCGATCAGCTACTCGCGACGCAGCTCATAGCCAGTCACGTGCGCTCGCTAATGGCAAACCATCTTACCGACGTCGCGTCGTCCGATCAGCACACCGTCAAACCGTGGCTGGATGCGAAGCTCGATTTCGCACCTGCGGTGGCCGATCTTGGCAGCGAGGGATTTCCTCTACTCGGTGGTCGTCTTGATTATCTAGATAACAGGACGGTGGCGGCCCTGGTTTACCAGAGGCGTAAGCATTTTATTAACGTGTTTACTTGGCCGGCAGAATCGGGAACGACAGGAACGACCAAGACGATGACGCGTCAAGGCTATCAGCTTCTGCATTGGGTTGACTCCGACATCAATTACTGGGCTGTTTCCGACGTCAGCGAAGCCGACTTGCAGGCATTCAAAAAGGTTTTTGAAGACCGAACTGCGCGCCACTGACGGCGCGGAGAGTCAATCGCGGAAAGTTCATTACCGCGGAGTGGCGCATTGTGATCGAATGTTCGATCGTGCTCACTTGATGTTCTGTAGGTGTTGCGGCATCGGCCGTTAGGTTCCTTTTCCTCAGGTGTTAGGGCTGTTGCCGTTTCTTGCGTCGTAATGAGTTTACCGCTTTGCCCAACATCTGACCTGCTGCGAAGAGATTCTGCTTCCCGGGAGCACTTCTTACGACGGGAATATTCGCTCAGCAAAACGGTATGGATAAGTGAAGACAATGTTATCCACCATTCCAATGAAACAATAGAAAGACCTACTTTATGTTTGCTTCTCCTCTTAATCATCACAAGCCGGGTACGAGTCCGGTTCCATATACTCTTCGGAGATACTTGACCATGCGCGTGCTTGCCACGGCACTATTTATCGCCTTCGCGGTACTGGCCAGCATTGGCGGCAAAGAATCTCAAACCAAACAGCCATGGTTTGACAAAGGTACAGTGGGCGACCTTATCATCAGGCACCAGGATCATGGCGGTTGCGCAGACGTAACAAAGCCCGGCGCGCCTAAGAAGTCCTCACCGATGATCTCATTGTAATCCGTAGCTACGACGGTGAACAACTTCAAAGAAGCATTCAATGACCCCGTCCCCAATCGATTACGCGAACCAACAGGGAATAGGCATGGCCGACTCGACGACGGCTCCACTCCTCGACGCCTCCAGCCAGCCGCCTGCGCCCTCGAAGTCGCCATCAAATCAATCGAGCAGATCCTCGTCAAGCTACTAGCATCACATCCCGACTATATGAAATCACCACCCTGTTCGTCCCTTTTGAAAACCGCGCTTTTGATTGTTCAACTGGTCTTATGCTTTGGCGATCCAACCGTCGCGCAAGCCGGAGGTAAGGATCCGCTGTCTCCCAGCCCAGTAAGGCCAGGGAATTTGGACTATCGAAGTCAGTTACCACAAGGATATCTCAAGGTCTATTCGGCCACCGATAAATTCAACGATGGCGACGCGTGGTACTTTCCACACAGCTCTTACGCCATCTACACGATCGATGGAAAACTCTTTAAAAACGTCAAAAACCACCGTTTCGCGAACGATGAAGTCCCCGAGGTCGTGGCGTTGCCCGTTGGGACTTACACTGTCGCACACAACTGACAAACCGCGATTTATGAACTCAGAACAGAGCAATGAGATTGGCGCAGATGATAGTAATGGCCTCGTTCTGAAAATCAGAGAAGCAGCCCTCGCACTAATTGGATTAGACCAATTGCGTGCAGCCCATCGGTGTGTGTTGCATTTACGAGGCGTCGGCAGACTTACGGTACCGGCTTCAATCCTCTTTGCGAGAGAAAATCGCTTCCCGTCCACACACAATCTGGCAGGGGAAATCATCACCAAGTAAACATCAACCCAACCTACTATATGAAATCACCACACTCCTCGCCCTTTTTAAAATCCGCAATCTCGATTGCTACGCTGGCCTTGTGCTTTGGCAGTACAACCGTCGCGCAACCAGGAAATAGAGATCCGCTATTTCCCGGAACGATAAGACCTGGGCTGGACAATCGAAACGAGTTGTCTCAGGGCTACCTAACAGTGTATTCGGCCACCGACCAATTCGATGATGGTGGTGTATTATACTACGCCCACAGCTCCTACTCGATCTACACGACCGACGGGAAGTTTTTTAAGAGCGTGGAAAATCACATTTCGCGCAGCGACGAAATTCCCACGCTCGTGATGCTGCCAACTGGATCTTATACGATTGAGGCCCGATCAGAGAGCCGCGGGTACGTTCGCGTGCCCACTGTCATCACCGCAGGGCGGCGGACCGTCGTCGATCCGGACAATGAACAAACGAACATACAGAAACGGTTAACGCGAACCAAGCACTCGCGGCGCCTGGTAGACAAGCGACTCATGTCGAGAGCTCAAGCCCCATCGTAATCTCTCAATTTTATGAACACTGGCATGAGCTCCGAAGCGAGGAATGAGTTTGACGTAAAGTACGAAGATCGCGTCCAGAGAATCCGCGAAGCAGCCGCTGCGGCGATAAGACAATTAGACCAATTGCGTTCAGCCGGAGCCATGCCGCGAGAAGCGCTGGACGGTGAGGTCGCGCGCATCGCGCAGGAGAAGTTGCACCCTTACGGATGCGATCTCGTTGTTCACCGAACGGATGATGGCGTAACGCGATTCCTGATCACGGTGCAGAGCACTGGGAGAAAGTACGATCTAATCAAGAGTTTTTTTCATCGCCACAATGGCTCGAAAGCAGCCCTGACTTATGGTCCTAGATCTTAGAGGAAAGAAGGTGGTTGTAATCGGTGGGAAACAATCCGTCGGGGCCGCTATTTTTGAAGCAGTAGCCCGTGAAGGAGCCGACGTAGTGATCTGGCTACGGAAGTGCATTAACGGGGTAGACGAAACGAAAGCATCGCCGATAACACAACTGGAAGTCCCATCGCAGCTACCCAATGGAGCAGCGCCAACCTCACTCTGGCGCCAAACAATGGGGCAGAAATCTTACTGGTGATCCGGTTAGGTAACGCCACAACTTCACGTCCCACGCTCAAAGATTTTTGGAATAAAAACGCACCGGATCGGTAAGGAAAGGCGCGAGGCAATCTGCCAAGCACTAAATCAAAACCGAAATAAAACCTACATTCTATGCAATCTGATATCCATCATTCCGACAACAACGACGCCAAAGAGACCACAGAATCATCGCAATTAGCGACCTCGCTCTCAGCGCCAAACCGCCTCGCCAGGCGATCCTTTCTCCGACGCCTTGGACTGGGCGCAGCTCTTCTCGCGCCCGGTGCCGCCTTGCTAAGCCGCTCTGGCAAGGCTTTAGCAGCTAATGGCAGCCAAAACCTCACACCAGGCGATGTCGCGATCCTCCAGCTCCTAGCTGCCGCCGAACTGATCGAGGCCGATCTTTGGAAACAATACAACGAACTTGGTGGAGTCGATGCGCCAGATTCAGGGTACAAGGAAGGCCTCGTGATTCTGGATGGGGACCAGCCCCAGTACATTTCCGACAACACCGATGATGAGATAAGTCACGCGGCTTTCCTAAATGCCTATTTAAAATTCAAAGGCGAGCAGCAGGTTGACCTGAAGCAGTTCGCCAGGTTGGCGCCCAGCCAGGTCTCGTTCGTCCCGCAAACTGGGCGGCTCACGAACCTTAAGCAGCTCACTGTAGACACCAGCTGGTGGACCCGCTACCGCAGCACCACCAACCCGGATTTCGGCGCAACCTTCCCGAACGCAGTCCCCAGTTTGGACATTGGGCTGCATACCGCAATTCCGAGAAACAATTCCGAACTGGGCGACCCGAACAACCCAACCGACCATGTCAAAGCGATCGCCTTCACGGCTGGATTTCACTTCGGTTATATTGAACAAGGTGGGACGAGCCTCTACGCGACGTTGGCTCAGAAGGTAACCAGCCTGGAAGTTCTACGAATCCTCCTCAGCATCGGCGGATCCGAGATCATGCACTTTCAGACCTGGCAGGACAAGGCGGGCAATGCCACTCCCTTGACCGACTTTGACCCAATTAACAATTCGAGCGTGACGTTTAACGACTTGACTACAAATCAGCCGGAAACGTTGCAGTCCAACCTGATCATGCCCGAGCCGTGCGAATTCATCAGTCCAAAACTACCTCCCTGTGCAATCATTCGCCCGACCGGTCCAGGACAGCTAGACGCACGGGGCGCAATAAACAGCTTCATTGCCGACGGGCTCTTCAGGGGACAGCCCCCTCAGTTCCTGCAGCTAATTAATTCTCTGGCAGTGGCTGCAGATGCGGCAGAGAGAGAATGAGTCGGTGATTGACCGTAATTCGCGAGTTCAAACGCCGCGCCGGGCCGACGCCTGAGCGCGGCGTTTTCGCAAAGACAAGCGTCGAAAAGTAGCAACCGCAAAGCAGGAACTGCGGAAAATTACCGCGGCTAGTGCTCTGATGCGAAGGATTGCGGGAATAAAAGCGCGTTGAATCAGTAAGGACAGGTGTGAGGCAACCTGCCAAAAGCAACTAACCAACCAAAAACCAATATTATGTCCGATTACATTTCTCACGACCACGAACACGACGGAATCGATCGCCGCGGCTTTCTCCATTGCATGGCATGGGCAGGCACGGGCCTCCTTTGGACCGTAAGCGGCGGGGTGCTTGCGTCTAGAACTCTTGCCCAAATCGCGAAAGCAGGGGACTCGTTGCCGTCGGCCACGGATCTCAGCTTTCTTCAGATCAGCGACAGCCACATCGGCTTCAGCAAAGACGCGAACAAAGATGTGACGGAGACCTTCAAGATTGCTCTCGATCGCATCAATGCGATGCCGACGCCGCCGTCTTTTCTCATTCACACGGGAGATCTTACACAGCTGTCAAAGCCTGAAGAGTTCGACACCTTTGATGAGGTATTGAAGAGCTGCCGAACCAAGGATGTTTTCTATGTTCCCGGGGAGCACGATGTGCTTAACGATGGCGGAAAGCTTTACCGCGAACGGTATTTGAAGAGCGTTGAAGGCAAAGGCTCGGGCTATTACAGTTTCAACAAAAACGGTGTCCATTTCATTGCACTGGTCAACGTCCTTGACCTTCAGGCCGGCGGCCTGGGTCAACTCGGCGACGAGCAGCTGGAATGGCTCGAGGGCGACGTGAAAGACCTTGGCGCGGACACGCCGATTGTTGTCTTTGCGCATATCCCGCTCTGGGCGGTTTATCCGAAATGGGGCTGGGGAACAAGCGATAGCGAACGCGCTCTAGGATATCTGAAACGCTTCGGTTCGCTGACGGTGCTAAACGGTCACATCCATCAGGTGCTCCAGAAAGTCGAAGGTAACGTGACTTTCCACACCGCAATGTCTACTGCCTTCCCGCAGCCAGCTCCTGGAACCGCGGCGTCGCCCGGTCCGATGAAGGTACCGGCTGAAAAACTGCGGAGCATGCTCGGCCTAACGAGCGTTAAGTATGTGCAAGGCAAAACTGCCCTCGCCGTCGTCGATTCCAATCTCAGCTAGATCTACTCAAACTATGATTACACTTACTCCCAAAAATAAAATGGCGGCACTGTTGTGCGGCATCGCTTTTCTCAACCTGTCTCTCTTCGCGCTCGGTGGTGAGATGAAGAACGCCGACGGAACCAGCACCAAGCAAAATAAAATAGAGATCAAAGATTTTGCCTTCAATCCCCAGACCTTAACTGTGAAGGCTGGAGAGAAGATTACATGGATCAATCGGGACGAAGAACCCCACACCGTCGTGAGCGTCCAGAAGCAGTTTAAGAAATCGACCGCACTCGACACGGATCAAGAGTTCACGATCACAGCGGGCGCTCCCGGTACTTACACCTATTTTTGCTCAGTTCACCCGAAGATGACTGGGACGATTGTGGTCGTGAAGCCGTAATGAACGATTGGTGCCCACTTACCAAGCTCCCGAAGCGGCAGCGTTATGAAACTATTTCTCGTGGCTTCCACGAATCCCTTCGATGTGAAGGCCGCGCTCCTCGCGGGACACGTGCAGCACCCGGTCATCATTCATTTTCCGATTGCGCTCTTCATAGCGAGCGCCGTCTTCGAGTTACTGGCCGTCTGGCGCGAGCAGCCGGTTTTTGCAACGGTCGCCTATTACAACCTATTGGGCGCCGCGCTGACCGTCCCATTGGCGATCGCCACCGGCTTGGGAGCGTGGCGATGGCAACTCGAAGGCGCGGCCCTCAAGGGCAACTTACGGCTGCACATGATCTGTGCGCTAACTTCCGCTTTGCTCATCTTCGTTCTCAGCTGGATGCGCTTGCGCCTCCGCGCGAAAGGCATCTCGCCGGGTATCGCTTATTTCACAGTGACGTTGCTCGCGCTGATGATGATCACGCTCACTGGACATCTCGGTGGAATCCTCAGCGGGGTTGAAGCGCCCTGAGTGGTGCGTCACAGAGCTGGACCTTCAAGTTCTCACGTTTTATCTGATTGGCTCCTATACGCCGCGAAAAAAGCACGATCTCCACAAAAGTGACGTGCGTCTTCACCAGATAATTACGACTGGGATTAAAGGCGAGATGCCAGGATTCGCGAAGAGCTCGGTGAGTCTGAAATCCGGCAACTGAGCATCTACTTGCGAACGCTCGAAAATTAACAATTGCGAATTTGAAGTTGTTGCAACCGCTCGGCTTCGAGTTCTGCGATCCGCAGTTTGAGGGCGTAACCAGCGCTTCAATTTCTTTAATCAGCGACGACGCCTGCGATACGCAGCCAGTCAACACCCCTCGTTCTCGCCCGGGGCGAGAAGATGGCCGAAGAGACGGCCGGCGACGAGGAAGATGATGCCGGCTGTTCCGCACAATGCCGCATGCACGAGCCAGAACTGTGTCGCGGACATTTTTTCGAGAAGGCCACCGATCCAGCCGACGAGATTGTTCGCGGCGAACAGGTGCAGATAAAAGATGCCGATTATTGTCGCCGACAATGCAGCGGGCGCGGCGCGCGCATAAAGCGCCAGCGAGACGGGAAAGACGTTCGCGAACCCCATGCTGTTCAGCACGTGAAAGGTGATGAGCCAGCCGATTGAAACTTTTCCTCCGGAACTCGCCGCAACCGTCGCGCCAATTGCCAGCGAGACGAAGCCGGTCACCGCGATCAAACTGCCGATGCCCATCTTCGTGATTTCGACTGGTTCCGGGAATTTCTTCGACCAGAGTCGCCAGAACACGACTGCGCCGGCGAGGAAAGTTACCGATACAATCGAGTCGAGCGTTATCAGCCACGTCGTCGGCATCTTGCGGCCGACAAAGACAAGGTTCGCGTTGTCTTGCGCCCAGACGAGATACGCATTGAAGATTTGTTGGTTGCCGATGACCGCGATCGTCAGCACCGGCAAGAGAGCGAGCAGCGCGACGATTGCCATTTTTTCACGATGGGCGAGAGGAATTTTCGCGGCGCGCTCACTTTTCTCTACGACCGGCGAATCGGGCGGAAGCCATTTGCGGCCGGAGAGATAAATCGTCAGGCCGATCAACATGCCGATCCCTGCAGCGCCGAACCCGTAATGCCAGCCGTAGACTTCGCCGAGTGTGCCGGCGATCAGCGGCGCGGCGATGACTCCACCATTGATAAATATGTAGTAAATCTGAAAAGCGTCTGCGCGCCTGTTGTCGCCCGTTGCGTAGAGCGCGCCGACCTGGCTGGCGAGGTTTCCCTTGAAACAACCAACTCCGGTGAGCAGACACGCCAGCGCGGCAAGAAATGTCACATCGAACGCCATCAGAAAATGCCCGGCCGCCATGAGCAGTGCGCCGATTGTGATTGTGCGCGTGCGTCCGAGCACACGGTCGGCGATCAATCCGCCGCCGATCGGCGTGAGGTAAACGAGACCGGTGTAGAGTCCGAAAATCGCCGAGGCGAGCGCCTGCACCGAGAGCGGGCCGCGATAAATGTTTTCTAGCAGATGACGAAATGGACCGAACCCAGCGATGCGCTCGATGTGTCCGGGATGCAGCAGTCTGTCGACCATGTAGAGGACAAGCAGCGTTTGCATTCCGTAGTAGGAAAAGCGTTCCCAGGCTTCGGTGAACGCGAGATAGCCGAGGCCGCGCGGATGCCCGATGAAGCTGCGATCGTCGGTATTACGCATGGCCCGCAGAGTGTTGCGTCCCGCCGGCTTTGGCAAGCGCGACGAGTCAGTGAGTTTCTACCCTGGCGAGAAAGCACCGATCGCAAGGACAATGATGCAATTACTGGTATCGCAGTGCAAGCATCGGGTCGATCTTCATCGCACGGACCGCTGGGATGTAGCTTGCGAGCAGAGCAACCGCGATCAGCACCAGAGAGATTGAAACGAATGTTGCTGGATCAGTTGCGCTGATTCCGAAGAGCAGACTTGCCATGACGCGCGTGAGCACGAATGACGCTGCGAGGCCGATCGCGAGACCAGCAGCCACAAAACGGAGGCCCTGCCTGAGAATCATTTTCAGCACGTCGCTCTTCTGGGCGCCCAACGCAATGCGGAGGCCGATTTCACGCGTCCGTTGTGCGATGGAGTAGCTCATAACCCCGTAGATCCCAACGGCTGCCAGCACCACCGCCAATGCGGCGAAAATGCCTAACAAGAGCATGCTAAAACGCTGCCGCGCGACTGCTTCCGATACGATCTCGTCCATCGAGCGGAGATTCGATACCGGCTGATCCTTGTCCACGGCCCAAATGGCATTTCGTACCGCTCCCGCCAGGCTGAGTGGCTCGACGTTCGTGCGAACGACAAGCGCATTCGGTGCAAAGGAATTTAACTGCTGATAAGGCATGTACATCTGCATTTTCGGCTCGGAAACGAAATCATTTTGTCGAACGTCCTTCACCACTCCGATGATTTCGATCCAGGGGATATTCCTATTTGTCGATCCTGGTTTGAGACGCTTGCCGATGGGATTTTCACCCGGCCAGAAATGACGCGCAGTCTTTTCGCTGACAATTACTACTCGTGCGGAGTCGGCCTTGTCTTGTTCACTGAAATCGCGGCCTCGCACCAGCGGAATTCCCATGGTGCTGAAGTAACCCGGGCCGACAACGCGCAGGATCACATCAGGTCGCTGATCAGGCGGAGGATCGGTGCGCCCTTCGATGCCGATCGGCATGGAGTCTCCATCGTACGTGAGCGGTAGGTTGCCGGCGACAGCGGCTGATTGCACTCCCGGCAGAGCCTTCACGCGGCGAAGCACCTCAGTGTAAAATGGTGAACGGCGCTCCTTGTCTGGATATTTCACTTCCGACAAAGGAATCTTCATCGTCAGCAAATGATTCGCCCGAAAGCCGGGATGAAGGTTTCGAAGATGCATGAAGCTGTTGATTAACAGGCCGGCCCCCATCAGCAGAACAAACGACACCGCGATTTCGCCGATGACAAGCAGCGCGCGGATTCGATTTCCTCTTGTTCCTCCGGCAGCATCGCGACCGCCCTCCTTCAGCGTGTCATTTATGTCGAGGTGCGATACCTGCATCGCTGGCGCGAGGCCGAATATGATTCCAGTCACTAACGCCACTAACCCGGTAAAGACCAGCACCTTTGCGTCAATACTGATGGCCTGTGCCTGCGAGATTGTGTCTGGAATAAACGTTTTCAACACACGAAGCCCTGCTATTGAAAGCAACAGTCCGACAGTCCCGCCGATTACAGCGAGCAAAACGCTTTCGGTTAAAAATTGTCTCGTCAGGCGAGATCGGCCTGCGCCAAGAGCCAAACGCAACGCGATCTCCTTTTGCCGGGCGGCGGCTCGCGCCAGCAACAAGTTGGCGACGTTCGCGCACGCAATTAACAGAACGAATCCGACTGCGCCCAATAGTACGAGAAGAGCCGGCTTGATGTCGCCCACCACCTGCTCCTGCAGTGCAGTCACAACACTGCCAACGCGAAGATTTTCCTCTGGATACTGCTGGGCAAGGCGCGCGGCGATCGTGCTCATTTCCGCCTGTGCCTGTTGCAGGGTCACGCCCGGTTTCATCCGTGCAATCACTTCCAGAAAGTGATTCCCGCGACTGGCGGCCTCCTTGGCGTCGAACGCGAGCGGCACCCACAACTGGTCGCGCCGGGTGGGAAATTGAAAGCTGCCGGGCATCACTCCAATGACGGTGTAGCTTTCGCCATTCAGACTAACCGGCTGGCCGATCACACGTGGATCGCCGCCGAATCGGTGCTGCCATAATCCGTTGCTAAGAATGACAACTCGACTGCCGGGTTTGTCCTCCTCCGCGCGAAACGCGCGGCCGAGCTGTGGTTGGACGCCAAGCAGATCAAAAAGGTTCGCCGAGACGCGGCGGCCGTCGAAGCGTTCGGGCTCGCCCACGCCGGTAAGATTAAAGCTTCGTTCTACCATCGCTGCCATCGCTTCGAACACAGTGTTTTGAGCGCGCCAATCGATGAAGTTCGCTGGCGAGGGCGTGTTTTTCGGAAACCCGAGATGCGTCGCCTCCTCCCATAGCATGACCAGACGCCCGGGATTTTTGTAAGGCAACGGCCGCAGCAGCACAGTGTTGACGACACTAAAGATTGCGCTGTTTGCGCCGATGCCGAGCGCGAGGGCGAGCACAGCGACGATGGTGAAGCTCGGATTCTTCACGAGCATCCGCAGCCCATAATGCAAGTCTTGAGCAAGATCGCCAATAATGTTCGCTCCCCTTTCAATTCCCATCGGAACAGGATCCTGCTGGACTGACCGCTCGACGCCCCTGATCTCGAGGCCTAACAAACCATTTTCCTTCAGCTCGAGCAGCGCGGCCTCGTACGCTTCTCCTTCCGTGGCTCCACGACTGAGCGCTTGCTCATATCGATCCTCAAGGTGCTGCGAAAGCTCCTCCACAATCTCGACTTCGCGGGTTGGCGAAAGGCTCGATCCCGCTAATCGATCCCGGATCTGTTGTTTAAAATCAGGCATACTCGATCCCGGTGATTTTTCCGATTGCTTCCACGAACTCGCGCCAGCCGTCGCGTTGGGCGGCGAGGATCTTCGTTCCCGCCGGTGTGAGGCGATAATAGCGGCGCCGGCGCTGTCCGGCCTTTTCTACCCAGCGGCCGCGAATCCAGCCGCGTTTTTCCAGCCGGTACAGGAGCGGATAAAGTGAGGCGACATTAAACCGCAGCGCTCCGCGCGAGCGCAGCTCGATCAGCTGCCCGATGTCATACCCATGGCGCGGTCGGTCTTCGACCAGCGAGAGAATCAGTAATTCCGCGCTGCCTTTCTTCAACTCGCGATCGAGAATTGCTGAAGACATATATGTCACAACAATATATAATTGAGGCATGTAACATCCGTCAAGAAGAATTGCTCCCGATTTCAACGGCGCTCAGATAGCGCCGGATCTCTTCGCGCGAAGTTTCCAACCCCAGCAAAACGCTGTCCAGTCGGCGATTGACGCGAGCCTGTAACGCATCGTGATCGGTTCGTGCAGCAATAGAATCCCGCCGGTTGCCGCGAGGACCGGCACGCCAAGTTGAACCGTAGCGGCGCTCGATGTGTCCGGGGTGCAGCAGTCTGTTGACCATGTAGAGGACGAGCAGCGATTGCATTCCCTAGTTGGAAAAGCGTTCCCAAGCTTCGGTGAAGGCGAGATAGGCAAGACCGCGCGGATGCCCGATAAAACTGCGATCCTCAGGCTTATGCATCGTCGCAGAGTGTTCCAATTGAGCGTTGCGCTTGGCGTCCGCCGTATTGTTCCTGAATTAGGAAAGCAGGAGGGCAGGGCGGATTGGTAACTGACGCACGCGTTTCCCGGTGGCGGCAAAGACTGCGTTGATAATCGCCGGTACGATCGGAGGGACAGGCGGTTCGCCCATACCGAACGGCTCGGGCGCATCGCCGTTGACGATGTGCACTTCGATGGCGGGCGTGTCGCGCATCCGTGCCACCTCGAAGTCGGCGTAGGTTCCTTGTTGCGCGGCCCCGCCGCGGAATGTGATCTCGCCTTTGAGCGCGGAAGAAATACCCCAGATGATTCCACCTTCCATCTGTTGCTCAACGCCGATAGGATTGATGACGCGACCGCAATCGACCGCCGCAACGACGCGCTCGACACGGACGTTGCCGTCGTGATCGACAGCGACATCGGCGACGTAGGCAATGTAGGTATGGCCAAAGTAAGCGTTGCACGCCACTCCGCGGCCGTGATGTTCCGCGATCGGCCCACCCCAGCCGGATTTGTTGCGGACGGTTTCAAGGACGTGTCGCAAGCGCCGTCGATCAATAGTCGTCGATCCCGCCTTGATAACATCCGTGCCTTTCAACATATCGAGGCGAAACGCGAGAGGATCGGCGCCGCGATGATGAGCGACTTCATCAAAGAAAGTTTCACGTGCGAACACACTCGAGGGTGCGAAGACGGCCCGCCATGGCCCATGCCGCACCGGCAAATCGACCGCGACGTAAGCGGTTTCGATCGCGGGAAAAGCATACGGCACATCATATGCGCCCCACGACCAATCCTGGTACCAGGCCGCATCACGCACTTCAGCCCGATCGAGCGCAGAGATGTTATGGAACGATCCCGCCTTGGTGTGTTTCCAGGCGACGGGCGTGCCTTGCGCGTCGAGCCCGGCCGAGAGGTAATGGACGGAAGCCCCTTGGAAATGACCGTGCTTCATATCGTCGGGACGAGACCAGAGGAGTTGAATTGGCGCCTTGGCCGCGCGCGAAATTTCCGCCGCTTCCAGTGCGTAGTCGACCGCGAGCCGTCGTCCGAATCCTCCGCCGATCAAGGTGACATTTACCTGGACGTTGGCGGGCGTGGTCCCGAGCAGCTGCGCGACTTGTTTCTGCAATCTGTTTGGCGCCTGCGTGGGCGCCCAGATTGTGCAGCGATTTTCTCGCACATCGGCGACGCAGTTCATCATCTCGACCGGCGCATGGGCGTAAAATGGATAACGATAGGTCGCGTCGATCGTTTCCGCGACGGGAGCGGTCCCGGGCGGAGGTTCTTCTTTGCGGGTGATGAAGCCGCGCTCGCGTGACCCTGTTTCGAGTCGTTTTGCATGCGCTTCCGAATTGAACGCGTCCGGCGGCGGGTCATCCCATTCGACAGCGAGCGTCGTGCGACCTTTTATCGCTGCCCATGTTGTGTCGGCGACCACCGCGACTCCATTCGAAATCTTCACAATGGCGCGAACCCCATGAACCGCGCGTGCTTTCTCTTCCTGCATGCGTTTCGGTTTCGCACCGGCGAACGGCGGGCGCTCGAGAGATGCGTGGAGCATGCCCGGAACTTTGACATCGATGCCGTAACGCGCTTTGCCGCTAACGATGTCGCGGCCGTCAATGCGCGCGGTGCGTTGACCAATGATTTTATAATCACGTGCGTTTTTCAGCGGCGGGTGTTCTGGCAACGGCAACCGCGTGGCATCGGCGACCAAATCGCCATAGCTAAACCGGCGGCCGCTTGGCGTGTGAATAATGAAGCCGTTCGCAGCCGCGCATGTACCTCGATCCACTTTCCAACGCGCCGCCGCGGCCATCGCGAGCATCTCGCGGGCGGTCGCTCCGGCCTGGCGCAACGATCTCCAGCCGTCTCTGATGCTATCGCTGCCGCCTGTTCCGATATCTTCGAAACCCGGTCCGGGTGAAGCCTGCTCCAGCTTGATTCGAGTCCAATCGGCTTCGAGTTCCTCCGCCAGCAGCATTGCAAGAGACGTGCGCACGCCCTGGCCCATTTCGGACTTCCCGATAGTTAAAGTCACACTGTTATCTGGATCGATGCGGATCCAGACATTTGGCTTGAAGTGTCCGGCCGCGAGTGGCTGCGCGCCGTGCAGCAAGCGGTTTCCGTCGATTCCGATGAGCAGGGAAGCGCCGCTCAGCGCGGTCGTTTTCAGAAAAGTGCGGCGCGACGTGATCATGTCTTTTTCGCGCGCATTTCTTCGGCGGCACGCCGAATGGCCTTACGCATGCGGGGGTAGGTGCCACATCGGCAGACCGAATCGGACATCACCGTGTCGATCACCTCGTCTGTCGGTTCAGGATGATCGTGCAACAAACCGCACGCGGTCATAATCATGCCCGGCTGGCAAAAGCCGCATTGCGCTACCTCTTCTGCGAGCCAGGCGCGCTGACAGGGATGGGTCACGTCCCGCGACAAGCCTTCGATCGTGACGAAGCTGCGACCTTCAGCCTCATGCGCAGGGACCTGACAAGATCGAATCGCTTTGCCATTTTCAAGAACGGTGCACGCCCCGCAAACGCCGACACCGCAACCGAACTTCGTGCCGGTGAGAGCAAGCGTATCGCGGATTACCCAGACGAGCGGCATGTCGGCATCCACGTCGAGAACGTGGCGAGAGCCATTCACCGTGACGGCGACTTCGCTCATTCGGGCATTAGACATGTCAGAAATGATTTGCGTTCATTCTCGGATTCAATCGGCGAAACAGAACTTAGTCATTACTATTTACTATTCGATTTGTGTCGAATCATCGTGCCGCGAACGAGATCGTGTCGTTCTCGCTGCTGGGAAAAGTCCCAGGCCGGACTCGCTAACCGGCGTCTGACACAGACGCCCTACAAATTGGAATTGTCACCGATACGGCCGCCGCTACAGGTCCGAGCGGGACTAGCATTCTTCGCGTGATGCGGCCAATATTCGTCATTGTTGTGAAACGACCGCTCCGAAGAATTGTCGTCTGGTTGTCGATCTTCGCTCTGCTCACCGCGACTAAAGCGGCGGAAGCGGGACCATTCCGGGATTTTTTTAGAGCGCTGCGCCGCTCGATCGCGCACCCGGAAGCGAAGCCGCAGTCGCACCGGAGCAGTCGTAAGCAGAATAATGAGGCTCCGCCAAGCGATGCTTCGAATCGCCAGACTTCGCAGAGTCCAGTTCCTGCGTCTCCGAATGGGCACAACGTCCGCACGGCGAAGGCAGCCCCGACCACGAAGAAAAAAGGAAGGAGCGCCTTGCTTTACGGAACTCCAGTGCCCGGCAAACAAGGCTTAGTTACCAGCCCGTTCTCGCCGGACAGCGGTTACATCGATGTCCGCAGTTTTCCGCCCGGAACCAAAGTGAAAGATCCTTACACAGGTAAGGTTTTCCTTACACCGTAACGATTTCTCCATGAAGCGATGAACGGTGTGCTCAAAAGTTTTGAGAGGAGCTAGATCGTGTGATCGAGTCGGTGCGGCTGGAAGATTGATTTCGCCGCGAGCGCGGCAGAAGAGTCAAAATTTTATTTGCGTTGTGCCAAAGGCTCAGTTAGATATTTAACCAGATGGTTAAATATTCTTCCAGAACATTGAACCGCACATTTGCCGCGCTGGCTCATCCGACCCGGCGACACATTTTGCAACATCTGGCGCGTGGCGATCGATG
>WNGO01013288.1_pt1 | contig 15721 bp, 26 predicted proteins | sample 5400511 | NCBI WGS metagenome assembly WNGO01 (sample SAMN13153380, study PRJNA577476) | soil metagenome | isolation source: 20 cm soil or saprolite under Garry oak tree replicate 2 | place: USA:California | collected 2016-06-15 | reverse complement strand
TTTGGCGCTAAAACTATCATAACGAAAATTATGCCCAACGTAAGTGATGAAGCAAAAGCTATGTTGGAAAAGTGTGGAAAAAACCCATAAAAGTGCAGAAATGCTTTTTTGTTATCCATTAAATCGCTTCATATCTTCAACTTGCAACAAATAAGGACTATCTTTTGGTAGAGTTTTAACAGCTAGCTCAGCATATTTTGTAAATTGCTTTAAATCACCTTCAATACAAGCCTTTTTTGTCAAGGCAAAATAATGCATTGCCGTATCAGCTTCACATTTATATGCAATGCTTAAATATTTCCAGACAAAAGCGTTATTTGGTTCTACATTCAAAATCTGCTCCAGGTAAAAAATCGCCTTTTTTGCATCACCGTGTAATAATAAAGTATGAGATAATGCAAGTTTCACTAAATAACTTAGATAACACATGAATAGGAGCAAAAAAAGAGTCTAGCTTTGCAACCACACGCTCAAACTTTAGTAACTTATCCGCAAAAATTGGTTTTACGTTGTTTTTGACCTTATAATTTTGCACAGCAAATATGCGTTTCTCACTAAGTGGGTGAGTGCGGAAATATTCCTCGGTGTTCTCATGCTCAATACTTTTAAAATAATCAAAAATCTCTTTCATACCTGAATTATCATAGCCAGATTCATCAAGGTACCTTAAAGCATAGCTATCTGCTACACTTTCTTGCTCTTGAGAATAGTTAAAAAATAGCCTTGAACTGAGTGCTACACCACTAAGCAAAATTGCACCAGCAACCTGAGGGTTAATGATAATACTAGAAACTAATCCTACCATATAACTAATCATTGCTATCGATTGAAAATAACCCATAGCACTACTCATTTGCAATATATGACCAGCAGATATGTGAGCAATCTCATGTGCTAATATACCAAGCAGGACATAAGGTTTAGCCGAGTATTGTAAAAGTCCTAAATGAACGAAGATACTGTTGTTGTTAATTACAAAAGCATTAATCGAATTATCATTAATTATAAAAACTTTCATTCGGTCACTATCAATGTTTGCAGCAAAAAATAAAGGTTGCGCTAGCTCTTATAATTTATAGGAATTCTATATTTTAACACTTAAATTATACAAATTTATAAATGCTAGTTTAATTTTTTAACGTAACTGATAAGTTTGTCGATGGTAGTTAACTTAATTTTATGTTGTTCAGCAAATTTAAGTAACTGAGGTAAGCGCATCATAGAGCCATCATCATTCACCAATTCACACCCTACAGCTGCATGACTAAAGCCAACTAACTTTGCTATTTCAACACTTGCTTCAGTATGACCATTACGTGCTAAAACCCCACCATCATTTGCAATAATAGGAAAAACATGCCCAGGAGTAATAATATCATCTTTAGTACTCTTTTCATCAATGGCGGTAAGTATCGTATGTGTTCTATCATGAGCAGAAACACCTGTTGTAATGCCATAACGCGCATCAATTGATGTAGTAAATGCAGTATGAGGAGTAAGCTTTTCATCCACATTACTTCTCTTCATAAACTCAAGATTTAGTTTATTCATATGAAGCTTTGTCATAGCTAAAAATACAATGCCAGTACCATACCTAACCATAAAAGCCATATGTTCTGGTTTTACTTTTTCAGCTAAGACAAGCAAATCACCTTCATTCTCTCTATTTTCATCATCAACTAAAATGAATAATTTACCGGAACGAGCATCCTCCAATACATCTTCCACAGAAGAAATACCGGGTAGACTCATTGAAGCATAAGTGGCCTGTACCATAATAATTTACTTAAATTCAATCTTAACTATTTTATACAATTTCTCTCCATTTGGCACTGTCACTTCCACATACTCACCGACTTTTTTGCCGATTAAGGCACTCCCGAGTGGTGAACTAGTAGATATTAACCGCTTTGAAACATCCGCTTCATATTCACCAACAACTTTATAAGTATATTCTACTTCACTGTCATCATCACTCAGCATGCTTAATGTCACAGTTGCACCAAACATTACTGAATCACCAGACAAATTTTTTACTTCTATTACTTCCGCATGTGAGAGCTTACTTTCTATCTCCATTATACGGCCTTCAATAAAACCTAACCTTTCCCGTGCTGTATGATACTCTGCATTTTCAGACAAATCACCTTGATCACGAGCATCAGAAATAGCCTGTATCACAGAAGGTTTTTCTTCCTTTAATTTTTCAAGTTCGGCTTGCATATTCTCAAAACCTTCCCTCGTCATAGGAAATTTATTAATAATGGATGAAGCCATAATCACCACCTAAACGCAATTAAATTGAGTAACGAAATTACTCACAATGTTAAAAATATCACCTTTTATATCATTACTCATGTCATTTGACAACTTTTTTAAAACCCCAGGGTGTACAGTATGAAAATAATTAATAAGATCATGTTCAAATTTATTAATGTAACTTATTTGTATTTTACTTAACTGATTATATAGGTTAGAAAAAATATACATCAGCACTACCTGCTCTTCTATTGACATAGGTAAATGTTGTTTTTGCTTTAATAACTCGACAAGATATTTACCCTTATTCAAGGATAATTGAACACTAGCATCAAGATCAGAACCAAATTTTGCAAAATCTTCTAATTCTCTATACTGAGCTAAGCTTAGCTTTATAGAACTAGCAACTTTCTTCACAGACTTTAGTTGTGCAGCAGAACCAACCCGTGAAACTGACAAACCTATATTTACTGCAGGTCGAAATCCTTTATAAAATAATTCAGACTCAAGAAAGATCTGCCCATCGGTAATTGAAATAACATTTGTTGGCACATACGCAGATACATCACCAGCTTGAGTTTCGACAATCGGCAAAGCAGTTAAAGACCCCTGCCCTTTTTTATCAGACATTTTAGCAGCTCTTTCAAGCAAGCGAGAATGTACATAGAATATATCTCCAGGGTAAGCTTCACGACCAGGAGGACGTCTGAGCAATAAAGACATCTGCCTATATGCCACAGCATGCTTAGATAAATCATCATATATAATCAAACAATGCATTCCATTGTCACGGAAAAATTCCCCAATAGTGCAACCAGCATAAGGTGCTAAAAATTGCATAGGCGCGCAGTCAGATGCACTATCCACAACTACAGTTGTATACTCTAATGCTCCGCTTTCTTTCAGCTTATTTACCACTTTTGCTACTGTTGAAATTTTTTGTCCAATAGCAACATAAACACAGTAAATTTTTTGATTTTCGTTTACCTCATCGTTAATCTTCTTCTGATTGATAATAGTATCAAGCGCAATAGTAGTTTTACCAATTTGTCTATCGCCAATAATTAATTCACGCTGCCCTCTACCTATTGGAATTAGCAAATCTATAATTTTAATTCCTGTTTGCAGTGGCTCATGCACAGACTTACGATCAATAATGCCTGGCGCTTTAGATTCTATATCCATTCTGTTTTTGGCTCCAATTTCCCCACCGTCGTCTATAGGATGGCCCAACGCATTTACAACTCTCCCTAACAATTCATACCCTATAGGCACCTGCACAACATCACCACTACATTTTACAACGTCCCCTTCTTTCACATCACGGTCATTACCAAGCACAACTATTCCAGCCGTATCATGATCTAAATCAAGAACTATTCCTTCTACACCGCTTGCAAAAAATACCTTTTCACCGAATTTTGCTTTTTCCAGCCCATAAACCAATGCGATACCATCTGTTACTGAAATTACTTCACCTATATTTTCTCGCTTTATAGGATTATCAAACGTCTCAACTTTTTCCCTTATTACACTTGCTATCTCAGAAAAATTCATACTGTTCTTCATACAAAATTCCTTACTTTTAATATTTCCATTTTACTTAAGTCAACTAACCTATCTAAGTAACTTTTTAGCGAAGCATCGATCAAATTAAAACCATACCTAACTACGAAGCCACCTAGTATAGAAGAGTCAACCACATTGCTTACTTTTATTATTTTACCAAGAAAGCTCAAAGATTCAGTAATTATTTTTATATCAGATTCCTTTAAAGCTTCTGCTGACTTTATAGTAATTTCGAATTCATTTTCATTTTCTTTTGCAAGACTTAAGAATTTTTCTAATATAAGGATCAATAAACTAGAGCGTTTGTTTGCAAATATAACCATAATAAATTTTACTAAATTTTCACTCAAGTGCTCATTTATAGAAAGCATCACTTCTTTTTTGTGTGCAAAAGAAATCATAGGATGAGATAGGTACACAAAAACATCATGTTGATCCTTAAAAAAAGCCAATAAAAATTCTACTTCTTTCCTTATAATACCTAACCTGCTTCCTGAGACATGAAACAGCACTCTAGCGTAAGATGAAACTAAATTATTGTATTGGGTCTTTTTCATATTAAATCCAGTAAATCTAAATTAATTCAGCTACAAATCTTTCATTCTTCAATCCAAGCATTTTTTATATAAACCGGTCTTCTCTTTAAGGAAAGAAAACATAAATCATATCTGACTGAATAATCTAAAAAACTAAGGTTTGTACTTAAGAAATACTTAGAAGAATTTATAATAGACTGACATTGAAGATGAGATATCGGTATTTCTTTTCCAAGTAAACTTGTTTTAACTTCTATAAAAATCAGCTCCTTTTTTTTAGATACAATTAAGTCAATTTCACCGAACTTACAACGGTAACGGCGTTTTATAACATTATACCATTTCAGCTTTAAATATGCCGAAACTAACAATTCGCCAAAGTAACCTACAAAGTAGCGTAACCTACTTACCATAAGAAGAACAATTATGATAACAATTAACTTTGTGTAACTACTTTGCCTCCTTCTTTATTTTTACTATAAACCTTACCTCTTGCTGCAATATCCCTATCAACCAGTTCTATCACTGCCATTGAAGCGCAATCACCCTTTCGAGTGCTAAATTTTATTATTCTAGAATACCCACCTTTACGATCTTGATAACGGCTGGCTAAGACGTTTAATAACTTATCAACTGCTAACTTACTATTATGAAGGCGTGAAAGCAAAAGTCTTCTACCATGTAAAGTATTCTTATTCTTAGCAATTGTAATAAACTTTTCGACATATGGACGAAGTTCCTTAGCTTTTGGTAAAGTAGTTACAATCTGCTCATGGTTAATTAATGAGATAGATAAATTCTTTAATGTCGATAATCTATGTTCAGTGCAACGAGATAGTTTACGTTTTTTTATTCCATGTTTCATATATCACCTAATCTTCATCAGTATGTTGTTTAGCCAACTCATCTATATCCTTAGGTGGCCAGTTTAGCACATTCATACCCAAAGACAAGCCAAAATTAGCCAAAACTGCCTTAATCTCATTCAAAGACTTCCTGCCAAAATTAGCAGTTCTTAACATTTCACCTTCTGTCTTTTGCACAAGATCACCTATATAAGTGATGTTTTCATTTTTCAGACAGTTATGAGACCTGACAGATAACTCCATTTCATCTACCTTACGCAATAAGACAGGGTCATAACCCAAATCTTTAGCACCACTAGACGAAGAAACCTGCGATTTTTTATAACTTACATCAGAACTAATAAAGGGCTGAAGTTGCTCCTGTAATATTCTTGCAGCAGAGTCAACAGCTTGACTTGGAGAGATTGTACCATCAGTCTCAATTGACAATATCAGCTTATCCTTATCAGTCACTTGGCCAACACGACTATTCTCTACCCTGTACGAAACCCTGTTGACAGGGCTATACAAAGCATTAACTGGAATAAAACCAATTAAATCCTGTTCACTCATAAGCTTCACAAGTTCATTTTCTTTATACTTAGTTACAGGAAGATAACCTTTTCCGCTAGCCACATATATGGTCATGTTAAGCTCTACATTTTGCCCCAGCGTACATATTAACAAATCTTTATTAACAATAGAGCATTGATCATCAGTTTCTATCATCCCAGCTAACACCTGGCAAGGCCCTTTAGCGTTTAAATTTAAGCATTTATTAGAAGCACCATTTAATTTACACCTCAACATGCCCATATTTAATACTATATCAGTTACGTCTTCTCTTACCCCTTGAATTGAAGTAAATTCATGAGTTACACCTTCAATTTTTATTCCATAAACAGCACTACCTTTAAGAGAAGATAACATTACACGTCTTAATGCATTACCTAATGTTAAAGCAAAACCACTTTCCAACGGTTCTAGGACTATATCACTTTTTTCACTTGAATCATCTGATATTACCTTAACTGAACTAGGTTTAATCAATTTATCTAAATTGCTACAGAGAGAAACATCATTATTATAATACATAAAACAACCTTTTCAAATATCCTATACTCTTCTTTTTTTTCTTAACCTGCACCCATTATGAGGAATTGCGGTTTTATCTGCAATTGAAGTCACAGTCATAAGGTGTGGATTTTCTCGAACCTGAAAAACCACATGCACCCACAGAAGTTTGACATAGCGTATTACCATGAACATCAGTTACATTTACAAAAGTATTATTAAAAGTTGCACGAATATGAACAACACCAGTAATAAACTCCTTTGTACTCTTACCAACCGTTTTGACTTTTTTCATTAAAACTCACAATAATAATAAATTTTATTTTTTCCCAGCAATAGGCAACCGAGATCTACCTTTACGAGTCTTAGCATTAGTATGAGTCCTTTGCCCTCTCACAGGTAAACCTTTTCTATGTCTCACTCCTCTATAGCATCCCATTTCCACTAAAGATTTTATGTTCATAGCCACTTCTTTCCTGAGCTCACCTTCTATAACATAATTTTGTCTAATGAAACTGCTGATCTTTTCTATATCTTCATCTCGTAATTCTGAAACACGTTTGCGCTTATCAACTTCACAAGCGTGACAAATTACATTCGCAGTAGCAATACCTATACCATATATATAAGTTAATGCAAAAGGAACACATTTCCTCACTGGAATATTTATGCCTGCAATACGTGCCACTGGTACCTCGATACTTTATTAATAACAACTCTTAATTTATACCATAAAACAACTCAGAGTCAAACCAAATTACAAGAAATTTTACTTTCAATCTCTTGCGTTACCTCATCAACACTCAAATTAGCGTCAATTGTTAATAATTTGCCTTTATAATACTCGCGTAAACCTTTCATTTGAAGGTGATATTCACTTATTCTCTTATTAATTGCAGACATATCAGCATCATCAATTCTTTTCTCTAACCTCGTACTTTTACATTTAGCACAAGTAGTACTCTTAAAAGAAGATACACTATATATGCTTTTACAGTCCAAACACGCGAGACGATTTTTTAATCTATCGATTGCAATATTATCGTCAAGCTGCAGTTCAATTACAATATCAACATCCCTATTATATTTTTCTTGCAAAACTTGAGTCAAAAAATGAGCCTGGTTTAAATTTCTCGGAAAACCATCTAATAAGCAATTATCATCCATTAATGCAAGCTGGTCATGCAATAATCCACATATAATTTCATCTTGAATTAAATTACCAGATTCCACGGTACCCTTTATTTTTTCACCTAACTCACTGCCATCAGATATAATATTCCTTAATAAATCCCCCACTGAAATTAATTTTAAATTATATTTTGCTATTAACAAGCTTGACTGAGTACCTTTACCAGAACCTGGAGGACCAAAAATCGTAATGATCATCTTACTTTCTCAGTAATAACGTTCACTATAATCAGTAAACTCGTCCCACCAAAAATAAATGGTATATCATAATAATATCTCATAACTTCAGGTACAGTACATATGACTACCAAATACGCAGAGCCAATGAATGTCAACTTAAAAACTATATCTTGAAGGTAATCAGAAGTATGTTTCCCAGGCCTTCTACCAGGTATAAAACCACCATTTTTTTTAAGAAAATCTGCGTTTTCCTCTGGATTAAATATAAAATTGGTATAGAAAAAATTAAAAAATACTATCAGCACCAAATAGGCTACAATATATACTACTTTATTTGCCATAAAGTAATTTAAAATAAAATCAGAAAAAGCGTGCCCCTTATAGAAATTTGCAATTGAAATAGGTGTCAATAAAATTGCATTAGCAAAAATGGTTGGTACTACACCAGATAAATTAATCTTCAATGGAATATAAGTAAAATCGTCATTATGTAATCTTTTAAATTGTTTTTTAGGATGTTGAACAATAACTTTTCTATAAGAAGACTCTACAAAAATGACTAAGACTAGCAGCAAAAAAAACAATACCAAAACAAAAAGGATAATAAATAACGATACGCTACCGTTTTTATTTAACGTTAACAGAGATGACAAAGCGCTGTATAACTCTGATATTATACCCGTGAAAATGATTAATGAGATACCATTGCCTATACCGCTAGCACTGATTCGTTCACCAAGCCATATTAAAAGCATAGTTCCACCTAAAAGGCTGAAAACACCTATTGTACGAAACATAACACCAGGTTCGATTACAACCAATACCCCTTCCCTATTCATCCCTTCCAATCCAACCAAAATTGGAATTGATTGAAATACACAAATTACTATGGTCAGGTAGCGTATATAAGAATTCATCTTTCTACGGCCTGACTCTCCATCATTCTTAACTTCCTTCATTCCTTTAATCGCAGAAGAAAGCAACTGAATAATGATAGAAGCCATTATATATGGCATAACGTTCAATGCTAGAATTGTCATTCTAGCCAATGCACCACCAGAAAATAAATTAAATACTCCAAAAACACCTGAGCCCTCTTTGGGAAATATATCATTAATTACATCAAGATTAATTCCAGGAATAGGCACATAAGTACCCAAGCGATAGCAAATTAAAGCTATTAGCGTAAAAAATATACGCTTTAATAAATCGCCTTTATATAACAACGTAGGATCCAAGCTATTAAATGCTGATTTATTGCCCATGACTTACGATAGTATTTCCACACTACCACCAACTGAAGCTACAGATTTTTTTGCAGCTTCTGACGCAAAATCAACATGAAACACAAATTTTTCGCTCAACTTACCTTTATTAAGAAGTTTAATTTTATCCTTAATAGACTTTATAAAACCTAATTTATACAGCCTCTCCTTATCTATAACAGAGTCTTTCACTATTTTTTTAGCTTCCATTAAGCGCCGTATATCGCCAACATTAATTATAGAATATATGTTCCTACGTATAGGCTTAAAACCTCTTTTAGGCAAACGAGTATATATAGACTGTTGTCCACCCTCAAAACCATTTATGGAAATTCCACTTCTAGCCTTCTGCCCTTTATGCCCTCTACCGGATGTTTTACCTTTACCACAACCGATACCTCTACCCAGCAACTTAGGCTTCTTTTTCTTAGATAACTTAGTAAATATAGAGTTTAATTTTACAGCATTATTCATACTTTACCTGTTTCCAACTATCTCGCTAATTTTTTTGCCTCTTTTGCTTGCTACCTGACGAGGAGATAACATACTATCAAAAGCCTTAAACACCGCACATATAACGTTATGAGGATTATTTGATCTAGTAGATTTAGCTACCACATCCTTTATACCTAACACCTCAAAAACTGATCTAATCGCTCCACCAGCAATAATACCTGTTCCGACTCTTGCGGTTCTTAAAACTATCTCACCAGAACAAAATTTAGCTTTAATATCATGATGCAAAGTTCTACCTTCACGCAAGTACACTCTAATCATCGATTTCTTTGCAGCATTTACAGCTTTGACTCTTGCTTCAGCAACTTCTGCGTGCTTACCTATTCCACATCCTACCCTGCCCTTTTCATCGCCAACAACAACCAAAATTGAAAATGAAAATCTTCTACCACCTTTGGTAACCGTTGTCACTCTTCGTACCGAAACTAAAAGCTCTGATAAATCATTATTATTTTGTAAATTCTTTATAGCCATATTCAAAACCTTCTAAAACTCAAATCCAGAACTTCTTAAAGCCTCAGCAAATTGAGAAACTAATCCTGTATATTTATACGCTCCACGATCAAATACTAGCTTTTGTTCTAATTTTAGACCAGATAAGCGCTCAATCACTAAAGAAGAAACCTGTTTTATAGTTTCAGCATTGACTTTTCCTTTACATACATCCTTAATTTTAGCATCCAAAGTAGAAGCTGAAGTGAGAGTTACTCCTTTTACATCATTAATTAACTGGACATAAAAATGCCTATTAGATTTAAATATGGATATACGCAAACGTTCAGCGCTCTTGTCAAGCTTCGCTCTATTACGCAACTTCCTTTTTTCATAGTTACTTAAAAAATTATATAACCTTCTCATCTTAATTACTTCTTTTTACTTACAACTTTACGCAACATAAATTTACCCTTTATTACAATACCCTTACCTTTATAAGGATCATACTTCCTAATCCTGCATATATCAGATGCCACCATATAGACTTTTTGCTTATCCATACCACTAACTACTAAGTGAATTGGCTTTATACACTTAATCTCAATATCTTTAGGCACTTTATATTTTACATTATGGCTATAACCAAGATACAAAGTCAAATACTTACCATCACACTCTGCCTTATATCCCACACCGTTAATCTTAAGATTAACAGAAAAACCATCAACCATGCCGTTGATGATACTATTAATATTACTCCTATAAGTGCCCCAAATAGGCTTTATTTCATCATAATCATCTTTATCTTGATCCACAGAAAGGAGTAGCTGATTATCAACAATCCGGCACACAACATCACTGATTAAGCTAAGCTCTTTTTCAGCCTTAGCACTCTTTATTAACATCCTACCATTATTATATTCAACTGAAATACCAGCAGGAATATTGATAGGAGCAGCACCTATACGAGACATGAATTTCTCCTATTATTTAAAACACACGACACAAAACTTCTCCTCCAACCTTTAACTTATGTGCATTATAATCAGTCATCACTCCTTTGGGTGTCGATATAATAAAAATACCAAGACCATTATATGCTTTAGAAATGTCCTTATACTTAGAATAACAACGACAACCAGGCTTTGACACCCTAACTATGTCACTAATTACAGGTGACTTCTCATAATACTTCAATTTTACAATAAAAGAAGGTAAATTATCTACAACTTGCTTTTCATAATCAAGGATATACCCTTCATCTTTTAAAATCTTTAGTATAGAAGAATTCACTTTAGAAAACAACACTCTTGTTGTTCTATGCATTGCCAATTGAGCATTACGTATCCTTGTTAAAAAATCACCAATACTATCAGATAACGCCACAATATACTCCTTATATTATATTTACCAACTAGACTTTGTAACTCCTGGAACTTGCCCAAAAGAACATAAATCACGCAAAACAATTCTACATAAACCAAATTTTCTATATACTCCTCTTGGTCTCCCAGTTAAAGCACACCTATTTCTAATTTTGGTTTTAGAAGAATTTCTAGGCAATTTTTTAATTAATTTATTTTGAGCTGTAAACCTTTCTACAATAGACAAATTCTTATTATTTATTATAGATTTCAATTTCTCTCTTTTTTCTTTATATTGATCGCACAACTTTATTCTGCGAAGATTTCTTTCTATCATAGATTTTTTTGCCATATATTTCTCCTCTCAATTAATCAAAAAAAGGAAATTTAAGAGCCAGTAATAATTCCTTTGCTTCCTTATCACTAACTGCACTTGTTATAATGTTAATATCCATACCTCTAATTTTACTTATTTTATCATAGTCTATTTCTAAAAACGAGATATGTTCCTTTATACCAAAGGAAAAATTACCATTACCGTCAAATTGCTTCACACTAAATCCTCTAAAATCTTTTTCCCTTGGCAAAGCAATATATATCAATCTTTCTAAAAACTCATACATTTTATCTCTACGCAAAGTTACTTTGCAACCTACTGTAGCACCTTTTCTGATCTTGAAGCCAGAAATAGATTTTTTTGCAAAAGTTGATAAAGGCTTCTGCCCAGCAATCAAATATAGGCTATCAAGTGGTTCATTTATTGCTTTACTATCTGTAGCAGCATCTCCAACGCCCATAAGGACTTTACTACGCTATCTTTATATAATTCTTTAAACATATCAACCTAATCTATCACTTCTCCAGAAACTTTTGCAAAACGCACTTTTCTACCGTCTATAACCTTAAATCCCACTTTAGTTGGAGTTTTATATTTAGGGTCCAATGTTGCAACGTTGGATATATCAATAGCTAACTCTTTATTTAATATACCACCACTACTACCAGCTTTTGGTTTAGTATGTCTCTTATGCACATTCACTCCAGAAACAATTACTTTCTTTTTAGCATCACGTGCTATAACTTTGATTACCTTACCAATTTTTCCCTTATCTCTACCAGTTAAAACTATAACGTCGTCACCACTTTTTATTTTAGCACTCATTATAAAACCTCAACAGCTAATGACATTATCTTCATAAAAGAACCAGATGATAACTTTTTTACTGGACCAAACACCCGAGTGCCAAGTGGTTCACCTTGATCATTAATCAAAACTACAGCATTGCTAGAAAAAAGAATTACAGAACCATCAGATTTTCTAATAGGGCTTTTCACCCTCACCACAACTGCTCTATATACTTTTCCCTTCTCAACCTTCCCTCTTGGAGTAATAGATTTAGTAGATACAATAACTGTGTCACCTATAGATGCAGATTTTCTACCACCCAATAAACCAATACAAAGCACTGCACGCGCACCAGAATTATCAGCTACTTCCAATAATGTATTTTTTTGAATCATGTAAATATCCTATTCAATGTGAGCTATTAACAACAACCCATTTTTTAGTAGTAGAAATAGGCTTGTGTTCTTGTATTAAAACCTTATCCCCTTCTTTACAACTATTATTCTCATCATGTGCTGTATACTTCTTGTATTTTTTTATAACCTTTTTATACAGCTCATCCTTATACACTTGTAATACCGAAACCTTTACAGTCTTATCACACTCAGCCTTAGTTACAGTACCACAAAAAACCTTTTTAGGCATTCTTTTCCTCTCTTCTTCTTTTATTCAATGTAGTTAGAATACGAGCTATGCTCTTTTTTATTAAGCTAAAACGCGAAATATTATTGCACTGGCCCAGCTTTTTTTGAAAAACTAAATTAACAAACTCTTTTCTCAAATTCACAAGAATTTCATGCAATTCTTGCGAGGACCTCGATTCAATGTCAGCTATATCCATTGCAACTCCATTTAATTATGATTAGATACAAATTTACACTTCATAGGAAGCTTAGCAGTTGCCTTTTCAAGCGCCAATCTTGCTAAATGCATGGAAACATCACTGCTAATTTCAAACAACATTCTACCGGGCTTAGCTTTAAACACCCAAAATTCAACACTACCTTTTCCCTTACCCATACGTACATCTGCCGGTTTTTTACTAACAGGGGTATCAGGAAAAATTCTTATCCACACTTTACCAGAGCGTTTTAATGTTCTAGATATTACACGCCTTGCAGTTTCAATATGCTTAGACTGAATCCTACCTGCTTCTACAGCTTTTAAGCCATAATCTCCAAAAGATAATGTGCTACCGCCTTTTGTATTACCCTTAATCCGCCCCTTAAATACCTTCTTATATTTACTCTTTTTGGGAACAAACATCTCAATATACCTTAATTACCAATATAAACCCAAACCTTAACTCCTATAATACCATATATAGTTTTTGCTTCACAAAAAGCATAATCTATATTAGCACGTAAAGTGTGTAAAGGCAAACGACCTTCTTTATACCATTCAGTACGAGCTATCTCAGCTCCGCCAAGGCGCCCAGAACAACTTACTTTAATACCTCTAGCACCCATCCTCAAACAACTTTGAATAGCTTTTTTCATCGCTCTTCTAAATGAACCCCTTTTTTCTAACTGTTGCGCAATGCTGTTTGATATTAAAGTTGCATCTATTTCAGACCTTTTAACTCCTACTACATTCACTTCCACATTATTTTTTACTTTTTCAGCTATTTTTTGCTTTATCTTCTCAATATCTGAGCCTTTCTTACCTATTATCACTCCAGGTCTAGAAGAATGTATTATTACAGACACCAAATCGATTGTACGCTCTATAATTACTTTAGAAACACCAGCATGCTTAAAAGATTCATTTATATAACTGCGAATAGATAAATCTTGATGCAACCCTTGTTTATAACCCTTCTCAGCATACCAAACAGACAACCAAATATTAATTATTTTTAACCTAAATCCTTTAGGATTAACGTTTCCCATACTTTTGCACTTTCCTTATTAATTTTCTATTTTTATGAATCATATAATTTCCCCCAATTTTACAGTTATATTACTATAACGTTTACTAACTCTATTAGCTCTACCCATAGCTTTTGGACATACCCTACGCAAAGTAAGAGACTTACCTATTGAAATTTCTTTTATATATAAATTATCGATATCCAATCCATAATTATATTGAGCATTAGCAATCGCAGAATTTAATACCTTCCTTACAAGACCTGCAGCTTTCTTTTCACAAAATCTTAATTGCACAGTGGCAAAAGAAACTTTTTTATTACGTACTAAACCAGCAACCAAATTCAATTTACGAGGAGTTGATTTTAAAACCCTAGAACCAGCTTTAATTATTACATCTCTGTTTTTCATATCAATTACCTTCTTGTCGCCTTTTTATCACCACTATGCCCAGTAAATTTACGAGTGGGCGAAAATTCACCAAACTTATGACCTATCATATTCTGATCATTAACATTAACAGGAATGTAATCCTTACCATTATAAACAGCAAACTTTAAACCTAAACAATTAGGAAGAATTACAGAAGCCCTGGAATGAACTTTTATAGCCATGTTAACAAACCCCTTGTTTAAAGCATTATTCACCGACTTTAATATAGAAGGATGACAAAAAGGAGGCTTCCATGCAGATCTACTCATAAATTAACCTTTCAATTGTTTTATATACTTATCACTAGATTTATTTTTCCTCCGAGTTTTCTTTCCTTTTGTTGCAACACCCCAAGGAGTAACAGGATGACGACCACCAGAGGTTTTTCCTTCCCCACCTCCATGAGGATGGTCAACCGGATTCATCGCAACCCCACGCACAGTAGGTCTAATTCCAAGCCACCTACTTCTCCCAGCTTTACCCAGCTTTCTATTCTTATGGTCAGGGTTAGATACTACACCAATAGTAGCCTTACAAGAAGATAAAATCAACCTAATTTGACCAGACCTGAGTCGTAATAAAACATATTGGCCATCACGACCAACGATTTGTGCATAACAACCAGCAGCTCTAGCAATCGCAGCACCATTACCTGGCTTCAGCTCAACATTATGAACGAAAGAACCAACAGGTATATGCTTGAGTAGCAAACAATTACCTGGCAAAATATCAGCATCATTTCCAGCTGTAACAATATCACCAGGCTTCATACCTTGAGGAGCTAATATATAAGACTTAATATCATCTTCCTTATATGATATTAACGCTAAAAACCCACTTCTATTTGGATCATACTCTATTTTTTCAACTATACCCTGACCACTTCTATTACGCTTAAAATCTATAACTCTATACTTCTTTTTGTGACCACCACCCCTATGACGAGTTGTAATTCTACCATAATTATTTCTTCCACCACTGGACTTTTTACCGGATGTAAGAGACTTTTCTGGCTCATCTTTTGATAAACCAACTTTACTTACCAACACAGTCCCACG
>WNGO01001357.1_pt1 | contig 15723 bp, 16 predicted proteins | sample 5400511 | NCBI WGS metagenome assembly WNGO01 (sample SAMN13153380, study PRJNA577476) | soil metagenome | isolation source: 20 cm soil or saprolite under Garry oak tree replicate 2 | place: USA:California | collected 2016-06-15 | reverse complement strand
GCGGATGTGGCTCGCGAGCACGTCATCGGCGAGCGTCTCCCCGGCCGCGCGCTGCAGCGCGAGGCGCCAGCTGCCGACGGCGACGCCGGCGAGTGACGCGGCCAGTGCCAGCGGGCGCCACAAGCGCAGCACCGCGAGGCGGCGGGGGACGCGCGCGGGCGCCGCCGCGCGGAGCGCCCCCCGCACGCGCTCGCGCAGGGCGGCTGGCGCCGGGAACGCCGGAACGCGTGCGGCGATCGCCGCGCGCAACGCGAGCCGTCCATCCCGGAACTGCGTGCACTGCGGGCACTGGGCGAGGTGGGCCTCGAGCTCGCGCGCGTCGGTCGCGGCGATCTCGCCATCGAGATAAGCGTCCAACTGGGCTTCGAAGCTCGGATGGGTCACGGTCAGCCTTCCTTCTCCTCACGCAGCGCCTGCTGGAGGCGGTTGCGGGCGCGCGACAGCCGTGACATCACCGTGCCGACCGGCACGCCCGCGACGTCGCTGATCTCCTTGTAGGACAGCCCTTCCAGCTCCCGCAACACGATCACCTCCCGGAATTCCGGCGCCAGGCGGTCGAGCGCACGACCGAGCGATTCCTTGGCGGCACTGCGGAGCACATCCGCCTCCGGGTGCTCGTCCGCCACCGCATCGCTGTGCTGCGCCTCGTCGAACTGGAGCACGACCGCATCGGGGCGCTCGCGGCGCCGCGAGCTGAAAGCGGTGTTGCGCACGATCGCGAGCAGCCAGGCGCGCGCGCTCGTCGCCTCCTCCCCGCGGAAGCCCTCGAAATACTTGAGCGCGCGCAGGCAGGCGTCCTGCACGACGTCTTCGGCGTCGTGCTCGTTTCGCGTCAGGTAGCGCGCCAGCGTGTACGCGGCATCCAGGTGCGGCAACACGACGGCTTCGAACCGCGCCAGCTCGTGTGACTCCACTCCGCCCTCAAGATGTCGCGTAGGCCTTGGGGAGAAGACTCCGCGGCGGCCGCGTTTATTCCCGCGGGAATACCCGTCCGGCGCGCGCAGTCTCTGGTATCGAACGACACTGCTGCCCCACTACTCGCAGGAGGAAGATCGCGTATGTCGCACTTACATGCCATTGCGGCCCGAAGCGGCGCAGGGCTGCTGCTCGGCGCCGTTGCGCTCGCCGCAACCCCCGCGCACCGCGTCCCGGGCGACCCGGCCGCGGTGAGCGCCAAGTTGTCCGAATGGAAGGTCGAGCTCTCGGAACGCACCATCGCCGCCGGGACCGTGACGTTCACCGTCGCGAACGTCGGCAGCATCCCGCACGCCTTCGAGGTCGAGGGCCAGGGAATCGAGCAGGAGACCGGGGTCATCCAGCCGGGGGCGAGCGCCACCCTGACGCTCACGCTCGGGCCCGGAACCTACGAGGTGTACTGCCCCGTGGGCGCGGACTCGCACAAGAAGCTCGGCATGGAAACGGACTTGAAGGTCGTGCCCGCCAAGGGCTCAGGCGCGTCGGGGTACGGCGCGTCCGAGACGAGCGAGGCGCCGGCGCGGGGAGAGAAGGTTCAGGCGATCCGGGTGAGCGGCGGCGGCCCCGTCATCCAGATCCTTCCCGGAGCGTTTCCCTTCCCGGACAGCGCCGCCCCGATCCTCAAGCAGTTCGGGGACGAGCGCGAGGGGCTCGAGTCGCAGGTGAAAAACGGGCCCTACTCGAACAACGTGACCACGATCGCCGGCACCTTCACCTTCACCGCCTGGGACAAGGGCGCGGTGCGCGACTCGGTGGATGGGGTCGCCGAGTTCACGACCCAGGACGGCGCCCGCTGGAAGCTGGTGCTGGACCGCGTCCAGACCAAGGACGTCCCGCATCACCCGCGCTTTGGCGGCGTGATCCTCGGGCTGTATTACCACGGCAACACGACGGTACACACGCCGCTGGTGCCCACGATCAAGAGTGCGGTCGCGCTGTGGGCGTTCGGGCACCTGTACAAGAACGGCGCGCTCGTGACCGACAACGCCATGGTGCACGTGATGCTGTTGTCCCGCACCCGGCGCGACGGGGACTTCGCCCTCGCCTGCTGGGATTGCTCCAAGAACAAGATCGAAGAGTTGCAGCTGCAAATCCTGCCCGGAGCGGGCGAGCCGAAGTTCGACGCACCCGGCGGGTTCCTGTTCGTCAACTGGCAAAAGTCCAGCTCCGCGAAACCGGCGAGCTGAGGGAGATGATCCAATGCATTTACGCACAGCAGTCATCGGCATGATCGCGCTCGCGACACTCGCGGGTTGCGGCGGTTACACGGCGTCCGGCCCGTACGGCGGCGGCGGGGGGAGTGGAGGTGGCGGTGGGGACGGTGGTGGCGGTGGGGGCAGTGCTGGTGGGCCGGTCGGGTCTGTGACCGTGGGGAATAACGGGCGCATCGTGTTCATCAGCGCCCACAACGGCAGCGCGAACCCGGCGGTCGACACAGTGGCGGTGGGTGCCACCGTGACCTGGACGTGGACCAACAACCAGGGCGTCTCCCACAGCGTCCAGTCCCAGGGATCGACCGCGTTTGCCAGCAGTCCGATCATGGGCGGCAACGGCCAGACGTACGCCGTCACGTTCGCCACGCCGGGGACCTATCAGTACGACTGTGCAGTGCACGGCTCGGCGATGACCGGCACCATCGTGGTCCGCTAACAGTGTGTTTGGGCCTCCGGATCCCGACCCGGGTTCGGAGGCCAGTTGTTCACCTGCAACGAACCGAGACGGCGATGTTGCTGAACACGCGGGACTGGTCACACAGTCTCGCGTGTGCGATTCGGGCCCGCTACATTTCAACCACAAGGAATCCGATGGCCTCCTCGACAGTTCCCGTCACCTCCCAGGTAGAGAGCGAATCTCGGACCAACGAGGCGTTTCCAGAGCTGACGCCCGAACAGCTCGCCCGCGTCGAGCCTCACGGCAGTCGCCGCCGGCTTGCGCAGGGCGAGGTCGTCGGCGAGCCGGGCCAGCCGGTGACGAAGATTTTCGTGGTCGTCTCGGGGCAGCTCGACGCCGTTACTCCGCTCCAAGCCTCGACCGAGTCCATGCCGAGGTTCACGCCGGGCATGTTCACCGGCGAGCGCTCGATCCTGTCGGGCGGCCGTTTTCTCGGCCGGATCTCGGCCACCGTGCCCACAGACGTGATCGAGGTGGAGCGCGACGAGCTGCTCAAGCTGATCCATACCGACATGGAGCTGAGTGACATATTTCTGCGGGCGTTCATCCTGCGCCGCGTGCAACTGATCAATCGCGGCTACGGTGACGTGGTCGTGCTGGGATCGCAGCATTGTTCAGGGACGTTGCACATCCGCGAGTTCCTCACCCGGAACGGTCACCCACACTCGGTGCGAGACCTGGATACCGACGCGGACAGTCAGGAGCTGCTGGACCAATTCCACCTGAGCGCGAACGACGTGCCCGTCGTGATCTGCCGCGGCAAGACGGTGCTCAAGAATCCGACGATTCAGAAGCTCGCCGATTGCTTGGGGCTGAACCCCACACTCGATCGCACGCAAATCTGGGACGTCGTGATCATCGGCGGCGGCCCCGCGGGGCTCAGTGCGGCGGTGTACGCCGCGTCGGAAGGACTGAACGCCCTCATCATCGAAGCCAATGCGCCCGGCGGGCAGGCCGGCACCAGCTCCAAGATCGAGAACTACCTCGGCTTCCCCTTCGGCATCTCGGGTCAAGAGCTGGCCGCGGCCGCCTACAATCAGGCGCAGAAGTTCGGCGCCAAGGTGTTGATCGCCAAGCGCGCGGTGCGACTCGGTTGCGACCGGAAGCCCTTCCGCGTGCTGCTCGATGGCGTGGACGGTGACGCGCTGCTCGCGCGCGCTGTCATCATCGCCACCGGCGTCGACTACCGGAAGCTGGCGATCGATAACCGGCATCGGTTCGAGAATGCGGGTGTGTATTACGCGGCGACGAAGATGGAGCAGCGGATGTGCACCGACGATGAGGTGGCCGTCGTCGGCGGCGCCAACTCCGCCGGCCAGGCCGCGGTGTTCCTCGCGGAAACCGCGAAACGCGTGCACATGCTGATTCGCTCCGATGCCCTCTCGGACACCATGTCGCGGTACTTGATCAGCCGCATCGATGCGCATACCCGAATCGAGCAACACTCCCGAACCGAGATTGTCGGCCTGGAGGGGAATGGGCATCTCGAGCGCGTGTCCTGGCGAACGGGGCCGGGTGGACCTGTTGAGACGCACAACATTCGACACGTGTTCACCATGACGGGTGCCGAGCCGAGCACCCAGTGGCTGGCGGGATGTGTGACGCTGGATGGGAAGGGGTTCGTCAAGACGGGCGCCGCCTTGAACGTGGATGAGCTGGTCGCCGCCAAGTGGCCCCTGCGCCGACAGCCGTATCTCCTGGAGACCAGCATTCCCGGCGTGCTTGCCGTCGGCGATGTCCGCAGCGGCAGCACCAAGCGGGTCGCCTCGGCGGTGGGCGAGGGCTCGATCGCGGTCGCCACGGTGCACCAGGTGCTGGCCGAATAGGAGGCCAGCGGCGCGTCATCATCCCGCATCGATCCCACATAGGAGAAACAGTATGTTGTCGCACTGGTCCCGTCCCATCGCGCTCGTCTCCGCGCTCGCGTGCCCCCCACTCGGACTCGCGGGACAACAGCCGGGTCAGCCGCAGTCAGCGAACCTGGCGCAACAGATCGCTGACCAGCTGGTGTTGATCGCGGGCGGCATTCATCCTGGATACCGATTCAATCACGCCAAGGGCATGGTCGTCACCGGGACATTCACACCCGCGGTGGGCGCGACGTCAGTCAGCCGCGCAGCGCATTTGCAAAGCAAAGCGGTTCCGGTGACCGTCCGCTTCTCAGACGGCACCGGGATCCCGAACATCCCGGACACGCAGCCTGGCGCCGGGCCCCGCGGCATGGCGATCAGATTCACGCTTCCCGGTGGCGCGTTTACCGACATCGTGGCGGTGTCGCATAACGGGTTTGTGGTGGGCACGGGGGAGGATTTCCTCGCGTTCTTGAAGGCAGTCACCGCGACGCGGCCGGACAGCCCGCATCCGACCCCGGTTGAGGCGTTTCTGGGCAGCCACCCACGAGCCCTCCAATTCGTCATCGACAACAAGCCGCTACCTACAAGCTTCGCCACGCTGGCCTACTACGGGAACAACGCCTTCGTCTTCGTTGACGCGAAGGGCACGAAGCGCGCCGGGCGCTACCAGATCATTCCAGTGGCGGGGCTCGCGAATCTCGACTCTGCGGCGGCCGCGAAGGCGGGGCCCAATTATCTATTCGATGACCTGCCCAACCGGCTGGCCCCGGGCCCGATCCAGTTCAAGCTGTACGTCCAGCTGGCCAATCCGGGCGACCAGACGAACGACGGGTCCATTGTATGGCCCGACGATCGTAGGCGCCTCGAGCTGGGTACCCTCAGCCTGACCACGGTGGCTCCGAACAACGAGGAGCTCCAGCGCTCACTAACCTTCAATCCGATCTACATCACCAGCGGGATCGAGCTGTCGGACGATCCCCTGGTGCCGCTGCGCTCGGCGGTCTATGCGCTATCCATCGCACACCGGCGCTAGCGCGTCAGGCACACCAGCAAGGGGCATTCTGCAAGCCTTACGGTGACAGAGAGGGCGCTGCCTAGCGCACGGAATATTCTCGGGGTCGGGTATCGGCCAGACGGAGGTTGGGGTGCCACCACGACGGCATAGTTCCCTGCGCGAAGGCGTCATTCTCGGCGCATTGGTCGGCACCAGTATCTGGGCGTGGATCGCGATTGTGGACGCGGTGGTGGGCCGACCGTTCGAAACGTTTGCCGTCCTCGGTGGAATCGCGCGTTTCACCGTGCTCCACTACGTGCTGTGCCTGATCTATGGTGTGGTCGCGGTGGCCGTCGTACACGCGGCAGCGCGCGAGACCAGTCTCGTCGTGGGCGCGGCGTTCGCGTTCTTCGTGCTCGAGTTCGGGTTCGTGATGCTGTCCGCGATTCTGTCACAGATGGGGCTCGGCGGGCTCGCTTGGGTGCGGATTCTGGGCGGGAACATCGTCGGGGCCACCGTGACCTTCCTTGTCCTCTGGACACGGCATCCACTGGCCCGGGGGTTACGCGACGCCACCAGCGCCGAGGACGACTGAGGGAGGATGACTGGCAGAATGGGAGACCCACAGATGACGTCGCCCGCGGTGACCGTGAGTCTCGTGACGAGAATGCTGCACGAGGCCTTCGAAGGACCTCCGGGCCCGTGGACCTACTTCACCGACGCAGCTCCGGGGACCGGCGTATTCGCGACCATCGAGGCGTTGAGCGCCGCGCAGGCCTCACAGCAAGGCGGGCCGGGCCACACGACGATCGCTGGCCATGTCCACCACCTGAGCTCGAGTATCGCGCTCTCGACGCGAGGGCTTCACGGGGAGCCGGCCTCGCGCGACCGCAGTCGCAGCTGGACGGTGACTACGGTCGATGAAGCCGGCTGGGCCGCATTACGCCGGGGATTGCGGCGCGCCTACGACAGCCTGCTGGTGGCGGTAGAGACTCACACGGCGTGGGACGAAGACGCGCTGGGCGTGGCGTTCGGCGCCATCGCGCACACCGCGTACCACCTTGGCGCCATTCGACAGCGAGTCGTATGAACATCCTTTCGAGCCTTCATCAATTCGGTGACTGGGGCCTGCTGGCGCTCCGCCTCGGTGTCGGGAGCGTCTTTCTGGTCCACGGCGGCCAGAAGCGGGCGATGTGGAAGATGCAACCTTCGGCGCAGATGCCGGCGAGCCTGCTCTCGATGTTGAGAGTGCTTTCGATCGCGGAGCCGCTGGGCGCAGTGGCGACGCTCACCGGCCTGCTCACGCAGGCAGCGGCGGCAGGCTTCGTCCTCGTCATGCTGGGGGCGATCCGCCTCAAGATCACGGCGTTTCATAAGGGTTTCAGCGGCGACGGCGGCTGGGAGTTCGACTTTGTGCTGCTGGTCGGCGCGATCGCGCTCCTCTTCCTTGGCGCCGGGAGGTTCGCGCTGGACCGCGTGCTATTCGGGATATAGGAACGTCACTCGTGATTCGACCGTGACGGCGACTCGGGTCCTCGAGCGTCGAGCCGTGGAATTCTTGGCCCACCGCGATAGGGTGATGGCCAAACTCATCAAGCGCACGGGTCCCTTCCGGTTGTCGAGGCCTTCCAACGGCCACTTTGCCGCCCTCGCCGAGAGCATTCTCCACCAGCAGCGCGGAACCGGAGTGGGCTTCGAAGATCCTAACTGACGACCGGTTGAAACTCACGCGACAGCCGACGAGCACCGTCGTCGGGCGATGGAGGTGTTAGTCGCGCGGGCGTGAGCGTGTGGCGTCTATGCCGAGCATCTCCGCGCCGCCCTCAACGCGGTCCTCCAGGTCGGCGAGCAACCCCTCGTCCGAGAGATCGAGGGGGTGCGAATGCTCCCAGTCGTGTCGGGCGACCTTGTGCAGCCGATCCACGACCTCGTCGTCGCGCACCTCGATCGCCAGCTCGCGCCGGCCGTCGAGACTGCCGGCCGCGAAGTTGATCGAGCCGACGATCGCGGCGACCCTGTCCGCGAGCATCATCTTGCCGTGCAGCCGGAGGTGCTTGAGCTTGTGGACCTTGATCCCCACGTCGTCCATGATCCTGAGACCGCCGACACCCTCCACCAGCTTCTCTCGCTTGAGCGCATGGGCCGGACGCGCCATGACATGCACCTTCACACCGCGGCGCGCCGCGCGGACCAGGCGCTCGATGATCAGCATATCCTGAAAGCGCTCGTTCTGCACGAACAGGGTGTGCCTGGCCTCGTCGATGAAGCGGGAAAGCCGATCGCGCCCCGGCCCGGGACACCAGACCAGCTCACTCCGCTCGGGCGGCGTGAAGGCTCCCCGGTCCCAGTCGGTCTCGAAGCATTCGACGATCTCAGCCACCTCGTGGCGGCTGGTCGTGACGACGGCGTAGTCACGCGTCTCGGTCATGTTCTTCGTCGTCCAGTTGAGCGACGCGACGAACGCCGTGTGATCGTCCACCACCATCGATTTCTCGTGCGTCAAATCGAAGGCAGGATTGGCGTCGTTCACGTCGATGCCCGCTCGCTCCAGCGCCTCGCGCGTGGCCTCGTTGTCCTGCTCGCCACTGCGGCGGGCAGGGTTGAGCATCACGCGGACCTTCACGCCGCGTCGCTTCGCCGCCAGGACCGCCTTGAGCAACGTCGGGTCCGAGAAGACGAACATCTTGACGCGCAGCGTCCGCGACGCGCCATGGATCGCCGCGAGGATCGGCGTGACGGCGTCATCCGGGAGGACGATCAGCGTGCGGCTCACGCGGGTGCTCCTCCGGTCGGTTCGGTGGAGTGCGACGCGGATGATCCGACGGGCGAGACCCTCGTCCAGTACAAGTCGGCGTAAATTCCGCTCCGGGCCAGCAGCTCGTCGTGCGTGCCCTGCTCCGCCACGACCCCGTCGTGCAACACGATGATCGTGTCGGCGTCGCGGATCGTGTTCAGCCGGTGCGTGATCGTAATGACCGTGCGCCCCTTCATGAGACGATCCAGACCCTCCATCACCAGCTTCTCCGACTCCGTATCGAGCGCCGCCGTCGGCTCGTCGAGGATGAGGATCGGCGCGTTGCGGATCAGCACCCGCGCGATGCCGATCCGCTGGCGCTGGCCGCCCGAGAGCGTGACGCCGCGCTCGCCGATGGGGGTGTCGTAGCCGCGGGGCATCCGGACGATGAACTCGTGCGCGTTGGCGACTTGTGCCGCGGCAATGATCTGGTCCTCGGTGGCGTCGGGACGGCCATACGCGATGTTGTTGTGCACGGTCCCTCGGAACAGTACGGTGTCCTGCAACACGAAGCCGATTTGGCGGCGGATTCCCTGGAGCGTGTAGTCGCGGATGTCGGTTCCGTCAATCAGGATGCGACCGGCCGTCGGATCGTAGAACCGAGGAATCAGGCTCACGATGGTCGACTTGCCGCTCCCCGTCATGCCTACCACCCCCACGAACTGACCCGGGGCGATCGAGAAGGCGACGTCCGCGAGGACGCTGGCCTCCGGCTTGTAGGAAAAGGCGACGTGCTCGAAGGTAATGGCGCCCTTGAACGGTTGGGGCTCACGGGCGTCGCGGCGCTCCCCGACGCTGACGCCGATGTCGAGGATGGACCGGATCCGCTCCAGTCCGACATTGGTCGCGGCGACGGCGTTGGTCATCTTGGCCAGGTCCTGCACCGGCTTGAAGAACTTGGCGAGGTACGCGAGAAAGACGATGAGCGATCCGATCGTCATCGTTCCGGCGAGGACGAGGCCGGCGCCACGCCACAGCACCATGGCCGTGCATAGCGAGACGATGACGGCGACGACCGGCGACAGGAGGGACTTGACGCGCCGGGCGCCGAGAGCGGCTCTCACGGTGGCGCGGCTGACCTCGCCGAGCCGCGCCGCTTCGATGTCCTGTGCGCCGAAGGCCTGCACCGTTCGCACCGACTCGAGTCCTGTCTGGAGCACGTCGACGATGTCGCTCTGACGGCGCCGCACTTCATGCGTCGCGCGCTTGATCGCTTGCCGGAATCGCGCAACGAACAGCAGTAGAAACGGCGTGATGGCCACGACGATGAGTGTGAAGTCCCAGTTGAGCCAGAACATCAGGCCGAGCATGCCGACGATCGTCATGAGATCGACGAGGATGCTCAACGTAGACGACGACACAAAGTCCTGGACGGTAGCGACGTCGTCCGTAATCGTGCTGAGGATCAATCCCGTCTGGTGCGTGTCGTAGTAGTTGAACGAGAGGCGTTCCGCGTGGTTGTACAGCCGCAGGCGGAGGTCATTGGCCACCCACTGGCCCACGCTCTCCGTGTAGTAGCTGTCGACGTACGACGCGACGCCACCGAGCACGGCGAGCAGCACCAGAGAGAGGGCCGCCGCCGCCCCAAGCGCCATCCCGTCGGCGGCGAGCCCAGGGCCGAGCAGCCGGATGACCCAGTGGGGAACGGGCTGATGCCCGACGGCATAGTCGATAACGATCTTGAGGGGCCACGGGCCTGCCAGCCCGGTGGCCGCTTCGACCAGCATCGCCACCAGGATGATGACGAACCAGCCGCGATACGGGCGCGCGAGATCGAACACCAGACGCGCCGTCCCGGTCGGCGAGCGCGCCAGTCCAACATCACTTGCACCGGCTGCGCGTTTCATAGTGAGCCGAAAATAACGTTCATTGCAGGACCGGGCCACCGCCGTGGCTTCTAGCGGCGAGCCGGTCGCGGGACTAGGCTAGATAGCCCAGCTGGCGTCCCACCAGTCTCAGAAAGAGGTGACACATGAGGTGGTCGTGGCGGATCGGCCGCATCGCGGGGATCGACCTCTACGTGCACATGACGTTCTTGATCCTCCTGGGCTGGGTGGGCCTGAGCTACTACCTGGCGCGGCACAGCGCCAGAGATGCCTTGAGTGGAATCGGGTTCATTCTCGCGCTGTTCGGCATCGTCGTGCTCCACGAGCTGGGACACGCGCTCACGGCACGGCGGTTCGGGATCACGACGCGCGACATCACGCTCCTGCCGATCGGCGGCGTGTCAAGGCTGGAGCGGATCCCCGATCAGCCGAAACAGGAACTGCTCGTGGCCCTGGCCGGGCCCGCGGTGAATGTGGTATTAGCCGCCATTCTCCTCGCGGTCCTCGCGCTCGGCTCGGGACCGGCCCCGTACAGCGCGGTAGGTCAGGCGGGCGGCGGCTTTCTCAGCCAGATGCTCTGGATCAACGTGAGTCTCGCCGCGTTCAACCTGCTCCCCGCGTTTCCCATGGATGGCGGGCGTGTCCTACGGGCGCTCCTGGCGTTGCGGATGGACTACGTGCGGGCCACGCAGATCGCGGCGGCCGTCGGCCAGGGGATCGCCCTCGTGTTCGGGTTCATTGGGCTCTTCAGCAACCCGTTCCTCGTCTTCATCGCGCTGTTCGTCTGGCTGGGGGCCAGCAGCGAGGCCTCGATGGCGCAAATGCGCTCGGCGGTCGGCGGCATCCCTGTGTCAAAGGCGATGATCACGGATTTCCGCGTTCTGGAGCCGCATGATTCCGTGCGACGGGCGGTGGACTACCTGCTGGCCGGCTTTCAGCAGGACTTCCCCGTTGTGGACAACGGGAGGGTGGCGGGAGTCCTGACCCGCTCCGATCTGCTGCACGCGCTGGCCCGGCGCGGCCAGGAGGCGCGGGTGGACGACGTCATGCACCGGGACATCGAAACCGCCGACCCCCGGGACATGCTCGAAGGAGCGCTGGGCCGGCTGCGGCAACGAGGCTCCGATACCCTCCTGGTCGTTCAGAACGGGCAACTCGTCGGCCTGGTTACGAAGGACAACCTGGGCGAGCTGCTGATGGTCCAGCAAGCGCTGGGTAAAGCGCCGTCGCGATCTTGACCGGTGAATCTGCGCCAACGCCTCCTCGTCCCGCCGGGGAAGGGGGTGCGACTCGCCGCCCGGGACTCCGACGACACGCTCGGGCTCGAGAAGGGCAGCGCGACCGACACGATGCTCGCGAAGAACATTGCTCGCCTGGACGAGCTGCAATACCTGATGTATGCGGAGCACCGCCGGGCGCTGCTCGTGGTGTTGCAAGGAATCGATGCCTCCGGCAAGGACGGGACGATCCGCCACGTCATGAGCGGGCTGAACCCCCAGGGCTGCCGGGTGACCGCATTCAAGGTACCCGTCGGGGAGGAGCTGGAGCACGATTTTTTGTGGCGGGTGCACCGCGCCGTGCCCGCCAGGGGGGACATCGCGATCTTCAACCGCTCGCACTACGAGGAAGTCCTGGTCACGCGCGTCCGAAAGCTCGTGCCTAAGGATGCGTGGTCCCAGCGCTACGACCAGATCAACGCCTTCGAGCGGCTGCTCGTGGAGAATGGAACCATCGTGGTGAAGTTCTTCCTGCACATCAGCAAGGCCGAGCAGAAGCGGCGCTTCGAGGAACGGCTGGACGATCCGACCAAGCAGTGGAAGCTCTCGCCGGGTGATTTCGAGGACCGGAAGTATTGGGACGATTACCTGGAAGCCTATGAGGACGCGCTCAGTCGCTGCAGCACCGAGAACGCACCGTGGTACGTCGTGCCGGCCGACAGGAAGTGGGTGCGGGACTTCGCGGTGTCGCGCATCCTGGTGGAGACGCTCGACGCGTGTGACATGAAGTTCCCCAAGCCGACGGTCGACGTAGCGCGCCTCAGGTCGACCCTCTCCTGAGGGAGTTCCAGAACTCGATCGTGAGCGGGTCGATCGGCCGGCCCCCGCGTGTCCGCTGGCGAATTTCGTAGGCGACGATTTTCCGGAGCACCCGGTCCCGCTCGTGGGGTACCCGCTCGGCCAGTCGGGCCCGCTCCTTGCGGTGGGGCTTGCGACCGGGTTCGAGGGCGTCCGCGAGATACAGCATCTTGCCCACGTCGTCCCAACCGGCGTATCCGCAGCTGTGGTAGCGAACCGCGTCGAGCACTCCGCGGTCGGTCTCGCCATCGTTGGCGGCGCGATCCGCGGCCGCGGCGCCGTGAGTCGTGTTCGCCGCGAGGCGCGTCTCGCGGAGCGCATCGTGCAGCCACGCCGCCCGGAGCCAGCGGTCGCGCTCGGCGTCTGACACGCCCATCTGGTCGGCCCATTCCTCGAGCAGCGCCGCCACCCGCTCGATGTGCTTCCGACGGCTGCGCCCGACCCGCGCCCAGCGGGGCAGGTCGTACTCGTGTCGCGCGCGCGGCGACGGGCGCCGCGTCCGAGCCGGTCGCCAGCGGCTGATCGCGCGCCAAGCGGCTTCGAGGAGGTCTGAGAGAAGAATGGGAGAAACGTAGTCGGCTCTCGGCGCGCGTGGAACCGGACGGCCGTGTAACGGTGAAACGACCGCCTACGGGGACCTATCACGAGCTGGCCGGTGATGCTATCGTCTCTCACGTCGCTGCGCGAGACCGGCAATTCACCTGAGTGGAAAGACTACATATGAAGAGGTACGACGACGAAGAAGCAGCAGAGCGAGCCGCGGCGATGTCGGAAGTCGCGGCGCGGCTGCGGAGCCGCGGGATCGTAACGACCGGCTCCGAGAGCCCCGAAGATCTCGTCGACCTGCTCACGGCCGTCGAGCGGTTCGAAGCGACGGTCGAGGCGCATGGCGGGGACTTGATGGTCGACGACCTGAAGAGCGTGCAGCCCGACGATTCCCACTTCGTGGTGCCCCGGCGCGGGGCGCGCGAGACAGTCCGGGCCTACATCGGGCGCATCGACGAGGCGGCGGCACTGTTGCGTCGCCATCCACCGCAGCCTGACTAAGTCCCCCCCTTGATCAGATGAGGCTTCGCGGCCTCGACCTTCGGCAGCGTGACGGAGATTCCCCTCATTGCGTCGGAATCGACGTCCCGTGACAGGCGCTGCACATTTGCGGGTTTTTCTTCCGCAGGCGCTCGGCGTCGAACCCGGGGCCGTGGGGATTGATGCGCCGTGAGCCCAAGGCGGAATGGCACGTGAGGCAGTCGTTTTCCACGTGGCACCCGACGCAGGTCTCGAGACTCTGGCGGGCGGCCTGCCCGTGACCGGCGCTGAAGAAGCTGTTGAAATCATGGTATCCCTGCCGGAGCGGGCCCCGCGCCACGAGGCCGGCCGTGGCGTGACAGGTGGTACAGAAGCCCGCCGTATTGTGGCAATCGCTGCAGCTCGTTTCGCGCGCGTAGGCAGACGCAGGGTGTCGCGTCAGGAAGCCCGGGGGGTGATACCCGCCGGCCCGCGCGGCATCGGGGCGGTGACACTCGAGGCAGTCGGAGCGGGAATGACACGCGGCGCAGGTGGCCGGCGTGGCCACGGCGGCGGCCGCATGCCGCTCGACGTAGCTCCGACCGTGCGACGGCGGGCGTCGCCGTGCGATCACCGCCCCCGTGCCGCGCCCAGGACCGGCAGTCGGCAGTGCAGCGGCGACGCGCGTCGTCGCCGAATGGCAGGTCAGGCAGCTCTCCCGGGTGTGACAGGCGGTGCACTGCTGCGGTGTCCGCGCGACCGTCGCGCCGTGACTCGCGAGAAACCCGGGATCCGCGTGACCCGGCGGGGCTCGGAGCGTGGCACGAATTGCGCTCGAGCGCGGGTCCGCCGCCAGAGCCTGGATCTCCGTGCGCTCTGGTGCGTCGACGTGACATTGCAGGCAGAACTCTCGCGCGTGGCAGGTCGCGCAGTTCGCGCCCGCGGCCTTCGCGGCGGCCCCATGGCCTGCTGCCTCTGCATAGCCGGGCCGGTCATGCGAAGGCGGCGTCGGGAAGGCCGCGACGTTCCCGACCGTGAGCTGCGTCGCCTGCGCCAGCGACACGTGGCAGGTCACACACGCGGTATCGGGTGCCTCGAGATGGGAGGCCCGGATCTCATGACACGTCACGCAGCGTTGGGCGTCGAGCGCCGCGACGGCCATCCACGGAGCGCCCTGGGCCTCGTGACAGGCCACGCACCCCGCCGGTCGCCGGACCGCCACTCGGGCGTGCGCGATGTGATCGAACCGCAGGTTGGAGCGCGCCGGCTCGCGGCGCGGCTGCCACGCCACCCGCTTCTGAACGGTCCCGTCGTGACATGTCGCGCACGAGCTCGAATCGGGCAGCATCGCGGCGCCCTTCTCGACGGCGCCGAGGTGACACGTGGTACAGCTCGCGAACACCTTACGATGTTTGGCGTGGTCGAAGCCCGTCGGCCCTTGAGACGCAAGCTGTCCTGGCCGGGCGAGGAGCCCGACTCCAAGGAAAAGAACGAGCCTCCAACCGCGGCTCACGGCGAGCCCTTCTCCGGCATGTTCTGCACCGCGGGAGGCAGGGCCCTCAAATCCGCACCCGCGCCGAACAGCAGCATCACGCGTGCGCTGATCCGAACCTGATCCCAGCTAAATGCCGCAGGATCCGGCCGCTGGCGATCCTCCGCGTAGCGGCTCCCGTCGATCTGGAATCGGACACGCGACCGGAGACGGTAGTCGGCCGCGAGGCCGATCATGTCGAGCGAGGACTCGTCGAAGCGGAACTCGAGAGGCCGGTACAGCGTCGCCGCGTGGGCGGTGAGCGAGAGCTCATCGCCCATCGTGTAGGTGACGCTGCCTTCGAGGCCGCGGGAAGACGCACCGGGCCCGAACTCCGCATGATAGCCCGCGTCCACGATCCAGCCCGACGTCAGCGTGTAGGTGGCGCCCCAGGAGAAGCGCCACCCGGTGCTCTCCACGGTGACGAGCGGCGTCGCGGTCTCGCTGTTCGCATAGTCGTAGTACTCGCCCTGTGCGCGGAGCTGCAGTGACGTCACCGGCCTGAAGGCCAGAGACCCGTCGACCGCCGTGTACGGCACGGGGCTGAAGGCCCCCCAAATCGTCCACAGGTCGAAGTGCGGGCGGTAGCGGCGCACGCCCGCGGTGGCGCTCACCTGACCACGCGGCGGCGAGTAGCCGAGGATCGCCGACGCGCTTCCCCACCACCCGGCCGCGATATCGTATTCGCCGCCGGCGGTGACGCTCCAGCCCGTACGCGGCCGGATCACGGCGTCGAGCCCTACGCGCTCCGAGACGAAGTAGTGCACCGAGGGGTCTACTTCACGCTCGTAAGACACACGCACATCGGCGGGCCGCGCCGTCCAGCCGCCGGCCAGGCCGGCGACGATGGTACGCTTGGCGGGCCGGAATTCATCCAGCGGATTGAGGGCGGGACTCGTGACCGGGAGCGGCGCGCCACGCCACAGGCCCCACCCGGCGTACCCCGAGAGATCGAGTCCGCGTCGCCGGTCGCGCACCGTCACGCGGCCCCCGTCGAAC
>WNGO01001736.1_pt1 | contig 15732 bp, 9 predicted proteins | sample 5400511 | NCBI WGS metagenome assembly WNGO01 (sample SAMN13153380, study PRJNA577476) | soil metagenome | isolation source: 20 cm soil or saprolite under Garry oak tree replicate 2 | place: USA:California | collected 2016-06-15 | reverse complement strand
CGCTCGTTCGCCGTTAAACTTCCGATTCCGAATTTGGAAATCTTATCAAGGATCGGATCAATCGAGGTGTAAACGTCATCTGGGTCCGCGGAACGCGTGGAATGCAATTTGGGAACAACATGGAACTTTGGCTTGGTAGCGAAGCGCGTTTTCAATGCGTCCCACCAGGGAAGTTCTGGCCCGGCGCCATGCATTTCAATGAAAAGGAACGCTGCCCCAATGCTTGTCCAAACGACCATCAGATCGCTCCAGGCGTGGTAGGCGAGCAGTTGTAATGTGTAAATGGCAGCAAGAATCAGCACAACCCATTTCGTCATGATCCGCAGAAATAACTCAGCCCGCGGATAGATGGTGGCGAAGGCAACAAAAATTCCAAAATGCAGGGCAGGCGAACCGGCGAGGGCGGAACGTTGCCAAAGACCCCAAATCGTTAGCAACGCCGCGGGCGTAACCAACAAAATAAGATAGAGCGCAGTATAGGCGCGCCGCCCAATAAAGCGTTCCACTTCGCGGCCGAATACGAACAGCATGTACATCTCGATGGCGAACCAGAGCAGCCCTGACGGCGCATGCACGAACGCATACGTGAAAAGGCGCCAGACCTGGCCGGACCAGACTGCCGCACTATCAAATTGCAAATAGGCTAAAATCGCCCCCCCTCCGATCGCGACGAGAATAGCCGTGAGAATCGCGGCCGCGACGTGCAGCCCAACCAGCATCGTGGTCACATCGACGGGATAACGGCCCATCCACGCAACCGGCCGATAATCATCGGAGGTGGTGACCCCGAACATGCTTTCAATTAATGCCGCGCACTGTTCTTGCGCAAGCTTGATTCATGATTCGTAAGATTCACGCCGTTGCCGACAGGAAAACGATTTAACCGTTCAACGATTCGACATGGCGAAGCTGTTCATTCATGCTTAAGATGGACACCCTCATTTCATGAAAAATATCGCACCTGCCATATTCCCACCCAATGGAATCGGCGACACGAAGCCGACGAACCAGGCGGTGCTCGATTGGGTGCACGAACTCGGAAATCTGACAAAACCGGAGAACATTTTCTGGTGCGACGGTTCCGAGCGCGAGAATGAATTTTTGATTGCGGAATCGTTAAAGCAGAACGTGCTGATTAAGCTGAACGAGAAAAAGGTTCCGCGCTCGTATTTGCACCGATCCAACCCGAACGACGTCGCGCGCGTCGAGAAGGTCACATTCATTTGTACGCCGACCAAAGAGGAAGCGGGGCCAACAAACAACTGGTCGGATCCGGCAGACACATATTCAAAGTTATATGGACTGCTGAATGGCGCGATGCGTGGGCGCACCATGTTTGTCGTGCCTTACATCATGGGACCGCCCGATTCGCCGCTAACGAAAGTTGGGTTCGAAATTACCGATTCAAAATACGTCGTGCTCAGTATCCGAATCATGACACGCATGGGTAAGATCGCGCTGAAACGCCTGGGCAACGATCCAAAAGCAGAGTGGAATCGTGGCGTGCATTCGCTGTTAGATGTCGATCCGGATCGGCGGTTCATCTGTCATTTTCCCCAGGACAACACGATTATTTCGGTCGGTTCTGGATACGGCGGGAACGTTTTGCTAAGCAAGAAATGTTTCGCGCTGCGCATTGGCTCGTATCTCGCGTGTAAGCAAGGCTGGATGGCGGAGCACATGCTGATTCTCGGCGTTGAATCGCCGGAAGGAAGAAAACATTACGTCGCTGCCGCGTTCCCCAGCGCCTGCGGCAAAACCAATTTCGCAATGTTGATTCCGCCCGCGCACTTCAATGGCTGGAAAGTGACGACCGTCGGCGATGACATCGCGTGGATGGAAATTCGCGACGGGCGTTTGTTCGCTGTGAATCCCGAGAACGGTTATTTCGGCGTAGTTCCCGGCACGAGTTACAAATCGAATCCGAACGCGATGAAATCGATCGAGCACGACACGCTTTATACCAATGTCGCGCTCACTGATGACAACGACGTTTGGTGGGAAGGAAAAGATGGCGCGCCGCCGAAGCATGCCATCGACTGGCGCGGGAACGATTGGACGCCCGATTCCAAGGAAAAAGCCGCGCATCCAAACAGTCGGTTCGCCACGCCGATGCGCAATAATCCTGCTCTCGATCCCGACGTTGAAAAAGGCGAAGGGGTTCCGATCAGCGCGATCATTTTCGGCGGTCGCCGCAGTGACACGGTGCCTTTGGTTTACGAGGCATTCGATTGGAATCACGGCGTTTATCTTGGAGCTACAATGGCCTCAGAAACAACCGCAGCCGCGACGGGCACGGTCGGCAAAGTCCGGCGCGATCCCATGGCGATGTTGCCTTTCTGCGGATACAACATCGGCGATTATTTCCGGCATTGGATGGACATCGGCAAACGTCTCACCAATCCGCCGCTCATCTTCAACGTGAACTGGTTCCGCAAAGGCGAGAATGGAAAATTCCTCTGGCCGGGCTTCGGCGAGAACATGCGAGTGCTCAAATGGGTCATTGATCGCTGCGAACAGACAGGCGGCGCGCTCAAATCGCCCGTTGGCTGGTTGCCGAGCCCACACGATCTCGACTTGGAAGAGCTGGATATCGACCATAAATCTGTCGCCGATCTTCTCGGAATCGATCACGAGGAATGGCAAAAAGAACTCGCCGAGCACAAGATGTTTTTCGACTCGCTCGGGGGGGTGGTTCCGGAAGAATTACAGAAACAACGCGAACAGCTCGTCGCGCGATTTAACGAGTAGAGCTCGTAATCGGTGGGGAGCGCGGGCGCCTCGCCCGCTTTCCCCGGAAAATTTGCGAACTGCTTGACTGGCAGCGAATATTTCCAGTGGGTTCGAAGATTGCGAAAAACAAGCGCGTCACAACGCCGAGCGCGAAGGATTGTATTGAGATTCGTGGGGCGCGTCAGAACAATCTCAAAGGAATCGACATCGATCTTCCCCTGGGGAAATTAACGGTCGTCACAGGTCCCAGCGGCAGCGGCAAATCAAGTCTGGCGTTCGAGACGATTTACGCTGAAGGCCAACGACGTTACGTCGAAACATTCAGCCCGTATATGCGGCAATTTCTCGACCGCATGGACAAGCCGCGCGTCGACGACATCCGCGGCATCCCTCCCGCGATTGCCATCGAGCAGGCGAACCCTGTCAAGAGCTCCCGCTCTAGCGTCGGCACGATGACGGAGATCAACGATTATCTGAAATTGCTCTGGCCGCGCGTTGCTCGAGCGTTCTGTCCGAGCTGCAGCCGGGAAATTCGCCCTGAAACCGCACAGTCAATTAGTCACCAGGTGTTGCACGACTGCTCTGGGAAAACTGTTCTCATCACTTTCTGGGTTCCTGTTCCGTCGAAAACTGACCCGCGGAAGTTCTTCGATTTCCTCCAGCAGCAGGGTTACCTGCGCGTCTGGATCGACAACCAAATCGTACGCGTCGACGTCGATCCAAAGTTCAACCGACTTGGCGCGCGTGTGCAGGTTATCCAGGATCGCATCGCAATCTCGGAGGAAAACCGCGCACGATTAATCGAGGCAATTGAAACCGCGCTGCGCTTTGGGAAGGGCAAGATCAACATTATTGCTCTTTCACAAAACGCCCAACCCCAAACGCCCAATCTTCAACGCCGAACTGATCACGAATCACCGATCACCGATCACGAACTCCCATTCTCCACCGGGTGGCATTGTGCGCATTGCGATCTCGACATTCGCCCGCCTACACCCGGCCTGTTCAGTTTCAACAATCCACTGGGTGCGTGTCCGGAATGTCGAGGTTTTGGTCGTACCATCGCAATCGATCTAAACAAAGCGATTCCAAATCGCGGTCTTAGCATCAAACAAGGCGTGGTGCGCGTTTTTCGCGGTGCCGAGTTTGGCGAATCTCAGAAAGATTTGCTTCGAGCCTGCGCACGGAACGAGATCGATATCGACGTTCCATTCGAAGAAATGCCGAAGGCCGACCAGGACTTCGTCATCGAAGGCGAGAAACGATCAGGCGATTATACAGGAGAACATTACGAAGATGATCGCTGGTATGGGGTGCGCGGCTTCTTCCGGTGGCTTGAAAGCAAGACGTACAAGATGCATGTGCGGGTGTTGCTCAGCCGCTATCGGGCTTACGTCACCTGCCCGAGGTGCAACGGGGGAAGATACCAGCCCGACGCGCTCAATTATAAAATCGTCGTGGTGGTGCGTGACCGCCGGAACAGTCCTCGCACAGCGCCGGCGCAGCTGACGCTTCCCGAATTCCAGGCGCTTTCGATCTTGGATGCCCGCAATTTCCTGACGGCGATCGAGATTCCGTCGAACGATTCGACCGGGCGAATGTTGCGCGACGAAATCTGTGCGCGCCTCAATTATCTCTGCGAAGTCGGGGTTGGCTATCTAACACTGGACCGTTCCACGCGCACTTTGAGCGGCGGCGAAGTGCAACGGGTGAACCTCACAACATGTCTCGGTGCATCGTTGGTCAACACGCTGTTCGTCATGGATGAGCCAAGCGTGGGTTTGCATCCGCGCGACGTTGGCCGGCTGGTACGCGTGATGCACACCTTGCGGGACAAAGGCAATACACTGCTCGTGGTCGAGCACGAGGAACAAATCATTCGCGCTGCTGACAATTTAATCGATATCGGCCCGGGCCGCGGCGAACACGGCGGCGAATTAGTTTGGAACGGATCGCTCGAGGATTTTCTCGAATGTGACGGCGGAAATCTGGGGAGCGCCCGCGCTCCCCAATCACTTACGCGTGATTACCTAACGAATCGCAAATCGATTTCGGTGCCAAAGTCGCGGAGAAAATGGTTCGCATCCGTCAAGGTTGTCGGCGCGCAACAACACAACCTGAAGAACATCGATGTCGAACTTCCGCTGGGCGTATTCACATGTGTCACCGGCGTTTCCGGTTCCGGGAAATCCACGCTGATTCACGATGTACTCTATCGGAATCTGCTGGTCGCGAAGGGGCAGTCGTCTGATCAAGAGGCCGGCGCGTGCAAATCGGTCACCGGCGCGCATCGCATCCGGGACGTGATCATGGTCGATCAGGCACCACTTGCGCGGACGCCTCGGTCAACGCCGCTGCTTTATCTGGGGCTTTACGATCGCGTTCGTGAATTGTTCGCCGCTCAACCGGAAGCAATGTCGCAGGGACTCACAGCGGGGACATTCTCGTTTAATTCCGGCAGCGGCCGTTGCGAGCGTTGCTCCGGCACAGGATACGAGAAAATTGAGATGCAATTTTTGAGCGATCTTTTCGTGCGCTGCGCAGAATGCGAAGGCAAACGATTTCAACCGCATGTTCTGAAAGTTCGACTGCACGGAAAATCAATCCACGATCTGCTTAAGCTCACCGTAAGCGAATCGATCGAATTTTTCGCGCAAATCGGCGAGGACAGGACCCTGTCCGAACCGCTCAGCGTGCTTGAGGAAGTCGGGCTCGGGTACCTGCGATTGGGGCAACCTCTCAACACCCTTTCCGGTGGTGAATCCCAGCGTCTCAAACTGGTCGGTCATTTGCGCGAAACAGAAAACGTCGTGGCATTGGCTTCCGGCCAATTTCCGACCGGCAGGATGCCGATGCCACGCGGAAATTTGTTTATCTTCGATGAACCAACCACGGGACTTCACTTCGATGACGTGGCGATGCTGCTGCAGCTATTTCAGCGGCTGGTCGGTCGCGGTCATTCCATCATGGTGATCGAGCACAATCTCGAAGTGATCAAGTGCGCCGATTGGATTGTCGATCTTGGCCCCGACGCCGGAGACACCGGCGGCGATGTGGTGGCGGTTGGAACTCCAGAGCAAATCGCAAAGGCGAGCGCATCACACACCGGACACTTTTTACAAAAAGTGTTCACACAACCTCGGAAAAAGCTGCATGTCATCCCGAGCCGCAAAGACGGCGAGGGACCTCGCAAAGCAGCACGCGAGTTGGAGGGATCCTTCGCCTACGCTCAGGATGACGAGGTGCAAACAGCCCGAGCCGCTGAGGACGCTCCCAGTTTTCGACTAAATCGGGTGAATGGCGCAATCCAAGTCCATGGCGCCCGCGAGCACAATTTGAAAAACATCGATGTCAAAATCCCGAGGGAACGAATGGTGGTTATCACCGGCCTGAGTGGCTCCGGGAAATCTACGCTCGCATTTGATATTCTCTTCGCGGAAGGACAACGGCGTTTCCTCGACAGCATGTCGCCCTATGCACGGCAATTCGTGGAGCAGCTGGAAAAACCGGATGTCGATTTAGTCAGCGGACTGCCTCCCAGTGTCGCGATTGAGCAACGGGTCACACGCGGCGGAGGTAAATCGACGGTCGCGACAGTGACAGAGGTTTATCACTTTCTTCGGCTGCTTTTCGCAAAAACCGGGACGCAGTTTTGCCCGGACTGCAATTTGCCGGTGGAGAAACAAAGTCTCGCTGCCATTACCAAGCAAATCGAATCAACAGCGAAACGCGGACCGGTGAGAGTGCTTGCGCCATTGGTCAAGGCTCGAAAAGGTTTTCATACCGAAGTCGCGCGATGGGCGGAACGCCAGGGATTCGATACGCTGTATGTGGATGGGAAAGTGGTTGCTGTCCCGGATTTTCGAAAATTGGAGCGATTCAAAGAGCATACGATCGATGTAGTCGTTGGTCTCATCGATCGAAAGCGAATTGCGGAGACGCGCGACGTCGTTCGTCGGGCACTGGAGATCGGCCGCGGCACAGGTCGTCTGCTTGATTCAAAAAACAGGCTCTCAGTCATGAGCACCGAAATGAGCTGCCCAAACTGTGGCCGCGCATTCGAGGAGCTCGATCCGCGTTTGTTTTCGTTTAATTCGCCTCACGGCGCGTGTGAAGAATGCGGCGGATTCGGCGAGATCTGGGATCAGGATCTGCAAACGGCTGCCAACCCAGACGGTGAATCGGTTCTGGAAGCAGAGCTCGCCGCCGAGCGCGAATCGGAATGGATCGACGAAGGCGAGGCGCACGAATGCCCGAGTTGTCACGGCTCGCGTCTGAACGCCGTGGCGCGTCACGTGCGTGTCCAGGGTTATACAATCGATCAATTCACGAATCTTTCGGCCAGCGAAGCGGCTCGCAAGGTTGATAGATTGAAGTTCCGGGGAACGCATCAAACAATCGCTGTCGGTCTCGTTCCGGAAATACAGCAGCGATTGCGTTTCATGGAGAAGGTGGGCCTTGGCTATCTTGCGCTTGGGCGCTCGGCGAAAACTTTAAGCGGCGGAGAATCCCAGCGAATCCGATTGGCTGCGCAGTTAGGCTCAAACCTCCGTGGCGTCCTTTACGTACTCGATGAGCCGACGATCGGTCTCCATCCGCGCGATAACCTGCGCTTGCTGGACACGCTCACCGCGCTGCGGAACAAAGGAAACTCACTCATTATTGTCGAGCACGATGAGGAAACCATGCGGCGAGCCGATCACATCGTCGATCTTGGACCGCGTGCAGGAATTCACGGCGGAGAAGTCGTGGCGAGCGGCACGCTGCGCGACGTGGAAAGGAACTCAGATTCAGAAACGGCGCGCTGCCTGAAATCGCCATCTCACCATCCCATCCGCGGATCGCGCCGGTCGTTACGCGATGTTGGAGACTGGATCGAAGTCCGCGGTGCGAGCGCGAATAATTTGAAAGATATCGATGTTCGTTTCCCTCTTGGCAGGCTTTCAGTGATCACCGGAATTTCCGGCAGCGGCAAATCCACCTTGATGCACGAGGTAATTTGGCCTGCGGTGTGCGAGCAGCTGAAACAAAGAAAACGCGCGGGAAATGGCGATCTATTCAAACTGGTTAGCGGCGCGCAAGAGATCGAAGCTGTTTATGAGGTCGATCAATCACCCATCGGTAAGACATCGCGCTCGACGCCGGGGACCTACGTCAAAGTGTTCGACGAGATCCGGAATCTTTACGCGCAATTACCTGTCTCCCGTGTGCGCGGATATTCTGCCAGTCGATTCTCGTTCAACGCCGAAGGTGGTCGTTGCGAGACTTGCAAGGGTCAGGGCGTAATCAAACTGGAGATGAATTTTCTGCCGCGCAGCTACGTGCCATGCGAAGACTGCGGCGGCAAACGTTACAATCCGCAAACGCTTGAAGTACTCTACAACGACAAATCGATCGGCGATGTGATGGAAATGACGATCGAAGAAGCGGCCGAATTCTTTTCGGCGCACCCGAAAATTGCGAGGCCGCTTTCTTTGCTGGTCGATACGGGATTAGGCTATCTCAAGCTGGGACAACCGAGTCCAACGCTGAGCGGCGGCGAAGCGCAGCGACTGAAGCTAGTCACACAACTCAAGCGTGGTGTCGGTCGGGCGGCCGACGAGCGGATCCGCAAAATGCGCAAACCGGGCTCGACATTGTATTTGCTAGAGGAACCCACGATCGGCCTGCACATGGCCGATATTGAATTGCTTCTCAGCGTGCTGCATCGGCTCGTCGACGAAGGAAACACGGTAATTGTCATCGAGCACAATCTCAGCGTGATCGCAGAGGCCGATTACATTGTTGATCTTGGCCCAGAAGCTGGCGCGGATGGAGGCGAAGTCGTCGCCTGCGGGACGCCGGAACACGTTGCAAAGAACCGTGTCAGCCGCACCGCGCCGTTTTTGCGAAAGATTTTGGACGCATCGCGCGCCAAAACAGCACGGTCATCCTGAGCGAAGCGAAGGACCACACAATCGAAGCCGCCGTTACTCAGAGGAGACTGCGTGGTCGATCACCTTTTGGGAGGTCCCTCACATTCGTTCGGGATGACGCGCGTTTTCGTTGCGAGTCTTGCGGACATCACGGACAATCGGCGCAATGCTCGCATATTATCTGCACAATCTCGATCCGATTATCTTTCGCATTTACGATAACGTTGGGCCGCGATGGTACGGTCTGGCCTATGTGCTTGCATTTATCTGCGGCTATCTGTTGTTCCACTGGCTGGCCAAACGCGGATACGCAGATCTGCCCCCGCAACGTGTCGGCGACTTCATCACGGGCTGCGCGTTGTTTGGCGTAATCATCGGTGGGCGCCTCGGCTACGTTTTCTTCTACAAACCCGAAATGTTGCGCGAGCCGCTGTCGATCTTTCGCGTTTGGGAGGGCGGAATGTCCAGCCACGGCGGAATGCTTGGTCTGTTGCTTTTCACTTTGTACTACGCGTACCGACACAAAATCTCGTGGACAAATCTTGGCGATAATCTGGTTGTGACCGCGCCAATTGGTTTGTTCTTTGGGCGCTGCGCGAATTTCATCAACGGCGAACTTTATGGGCGGATGACGAAAATCCCCTGGGCGATGCAATTCCCCAAGGAACTATTCGATCATCCTCAGGAAGCCGAGCGCGCGGTCGCGACATGCGTTCGAATTGATCCATCGCTCACCACGCCCGATGCAATCGTCGGCGCAGTTCGCCAACCGCAAGTAGCGACTGCGTTGCGCTCAATCATTTCGCCGCGCCATCCCTCCCAGCTCTACGAGGCTTTTTTTGAAGGAGTCGTTCTTTTCGCGATTTTGTGGTTCGTACGTACGCGCAGGCGTGAGCCGAATGGCGTTTTGACCGGATTGTTCTTTATTTGGTACGCGATTTTTCGGATCGTAATCGAATATTTCCGCGAACCCGACGCGACACTGGTCGGTCCCTTCACGCGAGGCCAATTTTTTTCGTTCTTCCTGATTGCGATTGGTCTCGGGTTTGTTGCAGTAGCAAAAATGCGACCGACCTTCCCAAAAGGAATGATGAAGCACGAATAACGAATGACGAACTAATGTCATTTCCGCGAATCTTGCTTTCGTTTCTCCAAAACGGCGTTATTACTTAACCCGGTGAAGCGGGAATGCTTGTTCCGGAAATCGTAGCGGCCGGCGGTGGTCTCCTTTTTGCGTTCGATCACGCGACGATCGCAGGAAAACTCGTTCTCACTCTTCTAGCCATCGTTTCCATTTTCAGTTGGTCCATCATGATCACGAAATTGCGCGTGATCCGGTTTGCCCGAAAACAGAACGCGCGTTTCCTCGCCGCTTTTCGACAGGACCGGCAGCCGCTGCGCCTATTTGAGAAAAATGCGCGCTTTCCCGGATCGCCAGTATTCAATGTGTATCGCGCGGGCTGCGAGGAAATGACATTTCATTTGCTCGGATCGCCTGAGGTGGACGACACCTTTCGGGCGCGACTGGGAATCGCTGATAAGATTTCGCCGGCACAAATGGGTGCGGTAAACGCCGCGATGGAACGAGCCGTGGGCGAAACAGCGCTTTCACTCGAATCTCAGATGATTTTGCTTGCAACTGCGGTAAGTGGTTCGCCATTTCTCGGCTTGCTTGGCACGGTCTGGGGCGTGATGGACGCTTTCACCGGCGTGGCCGAGGCAGGCTCGCCGAATCTCGTCTCGATGGCGCCCGGTGTATCCGGCGCGCTCATCACGACAGTGACCGCGCTCTGCGTCGCGATCCCAGCGATGTTTGGATATAATTTTCTCGTCACCAGCATTCGCGGGATCATCGTCGAGATGGACAATTTTGCCGCTGAGCTCGCTTCGGAATTCGAGCACAAATACGTCGATCATGGTTCACGCCTGCCCGCTGTAGCCTCGGCGCAGGCGGGTGACTCGGCGTTTCGCCGATGAGACGCTACTCCCAACGACAGAATCTTTCGACGCTCAGCGAGATCAACATCACGCCGCTGCTCGATCTGGCGTTCGTGTTGCTCATCATCTTTATGATCACAACGCCGCTACTTGAAAGCAGCATGAACCTCGTGATTCCATCCAGTGGCGCGACGAATCCGCCGATCAAGTCATCACAAGTGCAAATTGTCTCGATCGACCGTAGTGAGACGATTCGGTTTAACAATCAGGTAATCGATTTGAAAGCACTTACGGCGCGACTAACGGAACTGAAACAGATCAATCCAGACATCGCCGTTGTGATTCGACCCGATCGCGACTTGCCTGTGCAAAAATTAATCGCGTTGATGGATGCGCTAAAGGCGGCGCAGATTACGAAGGTTGGTATCGCCACAAGGGCTGAGTCGAAATAGATGTCGAAGAATCCGCGGTTTTGGCGAAACGTCACGTTAATTGCCGTTGCGCATATCGCACTCATCGCAGGATTGATTCGCTGGAGTTTAGCAGCGCGAAGCACGCCAGATGAAGAGAGCTTGGTTTGGCTGAGTGCGGGAGATCTCGAGCCTGGGAGATCAGATAATAGCGTGGCGTCCTCCTCAAAGATTTTGATCCCTTCTGTTGAGCCAGAACCTTTGAAGCCGGACGAAGAAAAAAAGGAACTGCCACCTCTAACTCAAGCAAAGAGCGAAATCGAATTGCCGAACCCAACGCCGATGGAAACAGCTGTGCCAAAGGCAATGGCAAAGCCGAAGGCAACACCAAAACCCCTCCCGAAGCCAACACCCAAGTCGACTCCTAAAAAAACTGTGCTGGCGAAAGCGACCAAATCATCGACGCATCCCAAGTCGAGTCCGCCAAAATCTATTGGAGACCAAACCGACGCGAGTAATGAGAAAAAGAAGAGTGCGAAAATTGTGAGTGGAAAGACTGAATCGTCATCGGATAAGGGCAGTGACAAAACTGGTTCAGCCCGCAAAGGTGGCAGTGCGGGCGGGGGAAGCAGCGCATCCGAATTCGGCTGGTATGGCGACATGCTGCATGATCGTTTCTACAGTGCATGGATCCAACCGACGAGCACCGTCGCTTCCGGCGCCAAAATTTCAACGCTGGTGAAAGTTCGAATCGAAAAGGACGGTCACGTCTCCAAATTCGATATCCTTAAGCCTTCGGAAAACGTTGTCGTGAATGAATCGGTTGCAGCAGTTGCGAAACGAGTGACTGAAGTTGACCCGCCACCGGTCGGGCTTGGCACTGGCAATCACTACGACGTAAAAATCAATTTCGAGCTGAATACGAGCCAGGAGACGGCGAAATAACGAATATCTCACCCGCGCTCGAGATCGACGGATATCCGCGATTCAACGGCGATTTTCCGAAAATTTGTCCTCGATCAAGCGGTGTAAGTGTTCAGATATCGCTGGATGATCGAGGCGCTTGACGACTTCATCCAGAAATCCAGTCACAATGAGACGCTGGGCGACCGGAACTGGAATACCGCGGGTGCGCAGATAGAAAAGCTCGTCTTCGTCGACTTGACCGGAAGTCGCCCCGTGGGTGCAACGGACGTTGTCGGCGAGAATTTCGAGGCCAGGCATCGAATTGGCTTCTGCGTCGTCACTCAACAGAAGGTTGCGAACCTTTTGATACGCATCGGTGAAATGGGCATGCGGCTCTACTCGGATCAGTCCACCGAAAATTGTGCGGGCGCGATCGTCGAGGGCATTTTTGTACAGGAGATCGCTCGCGGTATGCGGCGAGACGTGGTCCTGCAACGTGCGCGCATCGAATTCCTGCTGGTGTTTGGCGACCGCGACAGCAAGCAGATCGCTGCGGCCGCCTTCGCCGGTGAGTCTGCTGAGACTTTCGAAGCGCGAATATCGCGAGCCAAGATTCAAGTTCAGGCTCATCGCCGAGGCATCATGATCGACCGTTGTCGTGTTCATTTGCAGCGCGATGACATTGTCTGCCCAGTTTTGAGCACACACGTAGGTGACCTTCGCGCCGGGGCCGGCGACGAGATCGTTTACGCCGCACGCAAAACCGGATGCATGTTCATTCACCGAGCGGAAATGTTCGATCACCGTGACTTTGGCAAGCTCGTCGGTGACCAGGAGCAAATGCGGAAACACGGAATCGTTTTCAGTGTTCAGCCAATGGAAAATCTCGATTGGTAGCTCGATTTCGACGCCGCGCGGCACGTAAAGAAATGTTCCTGATGAAACCAGCGCCTGATGCAGCGCCGCGAACTTAGCCGATCCAAGAATGGCTGGCTGCGACATGAAATATTTGCGGAACAAATCGGCGTGCTCAACCATTGCTCGCTCGAGCGGTTGGAAAATGACGCCGCGCTTTTTCAGCTGATCCGAAATCACGTCGCGCTCCAGAAGCTCGTCACCAGCGAAGATCATGCGGCCAGCCACTTCTTCGAGTCCGCGTGATTGCTCGAGAATAGTTGCGCGCTCTTTCTCAGTTAACGTGCCACCGTACTTGAACGGGCTTAGATCTAGAAGACTTACATTGGCGAATCGCCATGCCTGATCTTTTCGAGTCGGCTTGGGTAGTGATTCAAATTGCATCCACGCCTCACGCTGCTGGTCCTGGAACCAATCCGGACATTCGCGTGTCCCACCAGGGCCGGAAAGAATTGGCGCAGCCTCCTTCTCGAGTGTCGCTGTCTGGTTTCTGGTCATTCCGATATAAGACACCCAGGACCCATGGGTCCCATGGTTAGGCTCACGTGCGGCGGGTACGGGATTATCCAACCGAGCCTTCCATCTCCAGCTCGATCAACCGCTTGAGCTCGACGCTGTATTCCATTGGGAATTGGCGGACGAGATCGTTGACAAAACCGTTGACGCTCAAGCTCATTGCCTGGGCCTCACTGAGGCCGCGCTGTTGCATATAGAAAATTTGCTCCGTGCTCACTTGGCTGACGCTGGCTTCGTGTTGAACGGCGTTGCCTGTCCCTCGCACGGTGATCGCCGGATAGGTGTCGGTTCGCGAGGTCGCGTTGATAAGCAACGCGTCGCATTCGGTGTTGTTTTTGCAATTCTTCAGATGCTTCGGCACATGGACCAAGCCGCGATAAGTGGCGCGACCTTTGCCAATGGAGATCGATTTGGAAACGATGTTGCTGGTTGTCTCGTCGGCAGCGTGGATCATTTTCGCTCCGGTGTCCTGGTGGTATTTCATCGTGAGACGCGAGCCGATGTTACAATCGATCCATTTTACTTCGGCGTTTTCGTGAGCGAGACCGCGTTTGGTAACGAGGTTGAACACGTTCGACGCCCAGTTTTGCACGGTGATGTACTGAATCTTCGCCCCCTTCAGCGCGACCAATTCCACGACCGCGCTGTGCAATGTGGGCGTGTTAAATTTCGGCGCAGTGCAGCCCTCCATGTAAGTCACTTCCGAACCTTCATCGGCAATGATGAGCGTGCGCTCGAATTGGCCGAAGTTTTCGGCGTTGATACGGAAGTAGGCCTGGAGCGGATGTTTCACTTTCACTCCGGGCGGGACGTAAATGAACGAGCCGCCGCTGAACACAGCAGAATTCAGTGCGCTAAACTTATTGTCGGCGATCGGAATAACTTTGCCGAACCATTTCCGGAAAATTTCCGGATAATTCTTGAGTCCCTCTCGCGAGCCGACAAAGATGACGCCTTGTTCGCCGACGGCTTTCTTGATGTTCGAATAGACCGCTTCGCTGTCAAACTGCGCTTCCACGCCCGCGAGGAATTTCCGTTCCTGCTCGGGAATGCCTAGCCGTTCGAACGTGCGCTTGATGTCGTCCGGAACTTCCTCCCAACTACGTTTCGGTTCGGTGCCGGGTGAGAGGTAATAGCGGATTTTATTAAAGTCGATTGCTTCTAGATCCTTACTTGCCCAATGCGTTGGGAGTGGTTTTTCCAGAAACGTTTTCAGGCCGCGTAAGCGATACTCGCGCACCCAGTCCGGATCATCCTTTACGTCTGCGATGTAGTGAACGGTTCGTTCGCTGAGCCCGACGCCCGCATCGCGCACGTGAACTTCCGGATAAAAAAAATCTCCTTTGTTTCGATCGATATCGACTGCAGAATTTTCTGTTTTCATTGTGAATTGTCCCAGTTGTTACCTATATGCCGGCTCAGTTGCACCATCGCGTGCCCAATCGTAACCTCTCTCTTCGAGTTCGAGAGCGAGTTCTTTCCGTCCGCTTCTAACGATTCGCCCCGCCACCATTACGTGGACGTGATCGGGTACGATGTAGTTCAGGAGGCGCTGATAGTGCGTAATTAATAATATGCCAAGATTAGGGCCGCGCAATGAGTTTACCCCGTGTGCGACGGTCTTGAGCGCGTCGATGTCCAAGCCGCTGTCCGTCTCGTCAAGAACTGCGTACTTAGGCTCTAACACCGCCATTTGTAGAATCTCGGTGCGCTTCTTTTCGCCTCCGGAAAAGCCCTCGTTGACTGCCCGCGACGTGAATGAACGATCCATCCCGAGCAACTCCATCTTTTCATAAAGCTTCGCGTAGTAGTCGGTTGCCTCGAGCTCTCCGCCTTCCGGCAGGCGCGATTGCAAGGCCGCGCGGAGAAAGTTTGCGATCGTCACGCCTGGAATTTCGCTCGGATACTGGAAGGCCAGGAAAAGACCGCGTCGCGCGCGTTCGTCGGGTTCAAGTTCCAGAAGGTCCTCGCCATCCATCAATATTTTGCCCGCGGTGACGCGATAATCCGGATGGCCGGCCAAGACCTTGGCCAGCGTGCTTTTTCCTGAGCCATTTGGGCCCATGAGCGCGTGCACTTCACCGCGCGGCACACGCAGAGTCAGTCCTCGAACGATCTCCTGATCGCCCACAGCGATGTGTAGCCTCTCTATGTTTAATTCCTTCATAAAGCCGAACACTAAATATACGCTGATTTGGGCGATTTGCGAACGGCGATCCAGCATACGAAGCCCGTGCCCGCGAGGGCTTTCGGGGTTTACGTGGCTACCCCGCTTGGATTCGAACCAAGAATAACGCCTCCAAAGGGCGCTGTGTTACCGTTACACCACGGGGTACGAGGATTTGCGATTTTAGATTGGCGATTTTCGATTCAAGCGCAATGTCCAAAATTCAAGTGTG
>WNGO01012292.1_pt1 | contig 15736 bp, 15 predicted proteins | sample 5400511 | NCBI WGS metagenome assembly WNGO01 (sample SAMN13153380, study PRJNA577476) | soil metagenome | isolation source: 20 cm soil or saprolite under Garry oak tree replicate 2 | place: USA:California | collected 2016-06-15 | reverse complement strand
CACGGTCTTGCCGCCGGTGTTCGGACCCGAGACCAGCACGGTGCACTCGTCGGGCGCGAGCACGAGATCGAAGGAGACGACTGCCTCACCCCCTAGCCCCCTCTCCACTTCGTGGAGAGGGGGAACGAGCAGCGGATGGCGGCCCGCTCGGATCTCCAGAGTTCCCGGCCCGATCGCCGGCGCGAAGCCGTTCACTTCCACCGCGTAGCGCGCGCGGGCGCACAGGTCGTCGAACGCGACGCACATCTCCCACGCGGCGGCGACGGCATCGCGCTGCGGGCGCAACAGCTCCGTCAAGTCCCGCAGCACCTGCAGGATTTCCCGCTGCTCCTCCACCTCCGCGGCGCGCAGCGCGTTGCCGAGCTCGATGACCTCAGGCGGCTCCAGGAAGACGGTGGCGCGCGTCGCCGACTCGTCGTGCACGATGCCCCCGATGCGCGCCCGGGCGGTCGAGCGGACGGGGATCACGTAGCGGCCCTCCCGCACGGTGACCGCCGCATCGGGCGCGCGCTCGGTCGGATCGAGTGCGGCGAGCATGGCGTCGAGCTGCTTTACCAGACGGGCACGCGCCTCCCGCACCGCGCGACGGGCGCGTGCGAGGGCGCGGGACGCGCCGTCCTGCACCTGGCCATCCGCGTCGAGCGAGACGGCGAGCCGCTGTTCGAGCTCCTTGGGGGGAGGATCGACTCTCAGCGCGGCGGTACGCGGCGCGTCGGCGCCGAGTCGGGCCAGATCGCCGGCCACGACGCGGGCGGCGGCGAGGGCGCGTCCCACCTGCGCGAGCCCGGCACCCTCGAGCGCGCTCCCCGGGATGCCGAGCAGCTCGAGGGCGGGGGTAAGATCGGGGACGGGCTCGGCGCGAATCGCGTCGTCGGTGAGGAGCAGGGCCGCGAGCTCCGCGACCTGCGCGAGCGCGGCGCGGATGGCGTCGGGATCGGTGGCGGGGGAGCGGCGGGTCACGCGGGCGGCGCCGAGCGGCCCGGCGGCGTGCGCCGCCACCCGCTCCAGCGCGGCAGGGAACTCGAGTGTCTCCAGCACGGAGGGCGCGACCCCTCCCCCGACTGTCATACGGACGCCGCCAGCTCCTCGCGGACGATCTGATTCACCAGCTTGCCGTCCGCCCGGCCCTTGAACTTGGGCATCACCTGTCCCATCACCTTTCCGAGATCCTTCGCGCCGGCAGCGATCGCCTCCCGTACGGCGCGCCGGATCTCGTCGGCGTCGACCGCGGCGGGCAAGAACTCCTCGAGCGCTTTCACCTCGCCGAGCTCGGCCTCCGCTCGGTCGGCGCGCCCGGCGGCGGTGTACTGCTCGGCCGCTTCGCGGCGGCGCTTGATGCCGCGGCGCACGACGTCGGCTGCTTCGTCATCGGAGACGGGGTGTTGGAGCTCGAATTCGCGGTTCTTGAGGTCTGCGAGGATGGTGGAGAGGAGGAGCGTGCGCCCTTGATCGCGGTGTTTGCGGGCCTGGTTCATCGCGGCGCGGAGCCGCTCGGGCAAGCTCGCCACGTCAGGCCGGGTGCGTGCGCCGGCTGGTGCGGCGCGCCGCGTCCATTTTTCGCTTGCGCCGCTCGTTCGGCTGTTCGTCGTGACGGTGCTTGCGCAAGTCGGCCAGGATTCCTGCCCTCTCACCCTCTGGGTAACTGTGACGGACACAAAAACTTAGCCCCGCCGATTGGATGGGGCAACCCGTCCGCGCCCTCATCCCGGTGGCCACGTCATCGGCCGGCCGCCGAGCAGGTGCAGGTGCAAATGGAACACCGTTTGTCCGCCGGATGGGTGGGGATCACGAGGACGTGCGTGGGCGCCTGCGGGTTCATATCCTTGAAGGCCAGCAGGCCATCGCCGCGCTTCACGATCGCCGCCGGGACCTCGCCGGCGGCGATTTTGCAGAAGATACAGCCTCCGGGCATAGTCCCCCTTCAGTTAGCGGCCGAACGCCTGGCGCAGCTGCTCCCAGAACTGTTTCCCGCCGTGCCCTTCCGCCGGCGGCTTGCTCTCGATCTTGGCGAGCTGCTCGAGCAGGGCGCGCTGCTCCGCGGTCAGCTTGAGCGGCGTCCAGACGTGTACCCGCACGTGCAGGTCGCCGCGACCCCCTTCCCCCACCCGCGGCAGCCCTTTGCCGCGCAGGCGGTACACCGCGCCGGTCTGCGTCCCCGGTTGGATCTCGAGGGTCGCGTCTCCGTACGGAGTCGGGATCGCGACCGCCGTGCCGAGCGCCGCCTGGGTGAACGAGACCGGCAGGTCGTAGACCAGGTCGTCCCCATGGCGCTCGAACCGGGAGTCCTCGGCGATGTCGAGCACGGCGATCAGGTCGCCGGCCGGACCGTTGCGCGCCCCGGGAACGCCGTGTCCCCGCATGGTGAGATAGTGGTGGTCGGCCACGCCCGCGGGCACGTTGATCTCGAGCTCCTTGTCGGCACGAACGCGTCCGTCCCCCTGACACTTGGGGCACGGTTGCTGAATCACCGTGCCCTCTCCCGCGCAGCCGGGGCACGGCGAGACGGACACGAACTGTCCGAACATCGAGCGCGCGGCGCGGCGCACTTCGCCCGTGCCGGCGCAGGTGACGCAACTCGTGGCCTTGGTGCCGGGCGCCGCCCCGGTGCCGCCGCACGCGCTGCAGCGCTCCAAGGTGCGCACCTTCACCTTCTTGGTGGTGCCGCTGGCGACCTCGGCGAGCCCGAGTTTCAGCGTGACCTTCAGGTCCTGGCCGCGTTGGCGCTCCCGGCGGGCGCGCTCCGCGCCGCCGAAGAAGGCGTCGAACCCGCCCAACCCACCGAAGTCCCGCATGAAGATGTTGAGCGCTTCGGACAAGTCGAAGTGGGTGAACCCCGCCGCGCCGGCGCCCGCGCCGCGCTTCAGCCCCGCTTCGCCGTAGCGGTCGTACGTGGCGCGCCGCTCGGGGTCGCGCAGGACCTCGTAGGCCTCGGTGATCTCCTTGAATTTCGCTTCGGCGGCTTCCTTCTCGCCGGGCGCCACCCGGTCGGGATGATGCTTCATCGCGAGACCGCGGTAGGCCTTCTTGATCTCGCCCTCGTCCGCGTCGCGCTTCACCCCCAGGATGGTGTAGTAGTCGCGCTTCACTCGAGCAGCTCACCCACGAGACGGCTCGTGTGATCCACGAGCGCCACGATCTTGTCGTACGGCATGCGAGTCGGGCCCATTACGCCGATCACCCCGGCGAGCGGGCCGAGCCGGTACGATGCGGTCACCAGCGTGAACGGCGCGAGGGTTGCGTCCTGGTGCTCGCTGCCGATCGTGATGGTGAGCCCCTGGCCGAGCCGCCCGGCCAGCGCCTCACGCAGCACGTCACGGCGCTCGGTCACCTCCAGCAGTCCTTGCAGCCGCTTCTGGGTGGCGAACTCCGGCTGGCCGGCGAGCAGCTGCGCGCTCCCGAGCACCACGCCCCCGCCGGCCCCCCCGGTGGCGGGTACGTCGAACAGGTCGTCGGCTTCCTGGATGAAAATGTTCAGCAGCTCGCTCGAGTCGACGTCGGGCGCGGCATCGCGCAGCCGCTGGGACAGCGTCGTGCGGATCTCGCGCAGCGTCAGGCCCGCGAGACGCTCGTTCAACACCAGCGCCACCTGCACGACGATCTCGGGCGCCATGCGCGAGGGCACTTCCACAAAGATGGTGCGCACGACGCCGCTCTTGAGCGTGAGCACGAGCAGCAGCCGGTCCGACCCCGCCTGCAGCAACTCCAGGCGCTCGAGCACCGCCTCGTCGAGCGTCGGGCCCACCGCCACCCCCAGCTCTTTCGTGAGCACGCCCAGGACCTGTGCCGCCCGCTCGAGGATTTGGTCGACGGCGTTGCGCTCCGCGAGCTCTTCGCGGATCTGATGCGAGTCGGACGCCGAGACCTGCGACAGACGCATGAGCGAGTTCACGTACACGCGGTAGGCGAGATCGGTGGGGATGCGTCCCGCGGAGGTGTGGGGATGGTAGAGATACCCTTTCTCCTCGAGGTCGCTCATGGTGTTGCGAATGGTGGCGGCGGAGAGCGTGTGGCCGAACTTCTTGGAAATAGTCCGACTCCCCGCCGGCTCGGCGGTTTCGACGTAGGTCTCGATGACGGCCTCGAGCACCTGGCGCTCGCGCTCGTTCAGGGATGCTACCATGTCACCCAAGCTATTACCTGCTAACAATTTAGACCGCTCGCCCCGCACTGGTCAAGTCGTGGACGAGGGCGTCGAGGCGAAGCCAGCCCTCGGCGGTGCACACCAGCCGCTGCTCCCTGATCTCCGCCCATCCCTGCTCCACCCAATGGGCGGTAGAGGGCGGTAGAGGGCGGTAAAGGGCGGCAAGAGACAACCCCCGATCGGTGCGCAACGCGAGATACAGCCGCTCCAGTTCCCGCTGCTCCTCGGTCAGGACCTCCTCGGCTTCCACGGCCGGCAGTCCGGCGGCGACGGCGCGGCGATACGCCTCCCACCCGGCCAGATTCCAGCGGCGCACCCGCCCGTCGAACGAGTGCGCCGCGGGCCCGAGCCCCAGATAGGCGCGACCCGACCAGTAGGCGGAGTTATGGCGCGAGCGGAACCCGTCGCGACACGCGTTCGAGACCTCGTAGAACTGATAGCCGCAAGCCGCAAGGCGCATGTGGGCAAGCAGGTACTCTTCGGCGTAGCGCTCGTCGTCCGGCACAGCGGCGGCGCCGCGCGAGATCCAGCGGGCGAGGGGAGTCCGCTCCTCGACGGTGAGCCCATACAGAGAGAGGTGCGCAGGGCGCAGGGAGCAGGCGAGGTCCAAGTCGCGCACCCAGTCGCGCTCGAGCTCCGCAGGAAGCGCAAAAATGAGATCGAGCGAGATGTTGTCGAACCCCGCGGCACGGAGCGACCGCACGGCGGCGCCGATGCGCGCCGAGTCGTGTGAGCGATGCATCCACTTCAACACGCCATCGTTGAAGGACTGGGCGCCTAAAGACACGCGGTTCACTCCAGCGTTCTGCCATCTCCGAGCATTCTCGGACGTCACGTCCTCGGGGTTCGCTTCGAGCGTCACCTCAACGTCGTCGCGGGACGACGTCACGTGAAAGGCGTCACGTAGAGACGTGAGCAGGGCCGAGATCGCCTCGGGAGGCAGAAGCGATGGCGTGCCGCCGCCGAGGTAGAGGGTGTCCAGACCGACTGCTTCGGTCTCCCCGGGCTTGCACCCGGGGTCAGTTGTCCCAAGGAGTTTCAGTTCCTGCAATACCGCGTCCACATACTCCCGCGCCGGGATGCGCTTGCGCACCGCGATGGAGAAGTCGCAGTAGGAGCAGCGGCGTTGGCAGAAGGGGACGTGGAGGTAGAGGTGGGGCACGGGGGAAACCTAACGCGGAAGTCGGAAGGCGGAACGCGGAACAGCAGTGGAAGGTCGCTCGCGGCACGGACGCTCGGGTTTCTGTTCCGCGTTCCGCGTTCGCACTTCCGCGTTCACGCGAGCCCAAACACCATCCCCGGCCGTTGCTTCACCACCCCCCGCATCTCGAGCTCCGTCAGCGCCGTCAGCACCGCGCCCGTATCGGCCCCGGCAGTGGCCACCAGCACGTCCACATGGCGGGGCTCGGTGCAGAGGGTGTCCCATAACGAGCGCTGCAAAGCGCTCAGGTCCGGTGGCGGAGTCCTTCCGGGTGGAGTACCCCCGGGCGGATTCGCGTCGGCCACGCCTTGCGCCGCCCCCGGCAGCCCGAGCTCCTCGAGGACGTCCGCGGCCGCGAGCGCCGGCTTTGCGCCTTGCTGGATGAGCTTGTTGCAGCCGAGCGAAGTGGGGCTCGTGATCGGCCCGGGCACGGCGAGCACGGCGCGCCCCTGGTCGAGCGCGCAGTCGGCGGTGATCAGGGCACCGGACCCGGGTGCGGCTTCGATGACCACGGTCACCCCGGCGAGGCCGGAGATGAGGCGATTGCGCTTGGGGAACGCGCCCGCGTGGGGCCGCTCCCCGGGCGGCAGCTCGGTGACGAGGCACCCGCGGGCAACCATACGCTCGTACAGCACGCGGTTCACCGCCGGATAGATGATGCCGAAGCCGTTCCCGAGGATGCCCACCGAGGCGCCGCCCGAGTCCAGGGCGGCCGCATGCGCGATCGCGTCGATGCCGCGCGCCATGCCGCTCACCACGACCACGCCCGCGCCTGCCACGCCCGCTGCGAGCAGGCGCGCCGCCTCCGCGCCATAGGGCGAGTGGTCGCGGCTGCCTACGATCCCCGCCGCCGGGCGGGTGAGCAGCGCCGCCTCACCCCAGACAAAGAGCAAGGCGGGCGGATCGGGGACCTCGCTCAACAGCGGTGGGAATACGGGGTCGTCGGGAAGGAGGACGCAGGCACCGAGGCGATCGAGCTCGTCGAGGATCTCATGGCCCGCCCGCGGCGAGCCGGCGCGCACCGCCGTGGCGGCGGCGCGGCTGAAGCCCGGGAGCGCGGCGATCGCGCCGTGCGGGGCGTGCAGCGCCGCCGCCGCGCTCCCGAACGCGGCGATGAGCGTGCGCAGCCGCGCGGCCCCGATCCCCGGGACCTGCGCGAGCGTCAGGTACGCTGCTACTTCGTCGCGGCTCCGGCCTGGAGCGACTGCCATAGAGTCTCGAGCAGATCCGGCACGCCCGCTCCCGTCACCGCTGAAATCGCGACCACGGGGGCGCCGGCCTGCGTGCGGATCGTCGGGAGCGGGGAGCCGGGAGCGGGGAGCAGGTCGAGCTTCGTCAGCACGACGACATGCGGCTTCGCCGCGAGCTCCGGCGAATACGACGCCGCTTCTTGCAGCAAGAGCTCGTAGGTCGCCTGCGGATCCGGACTGTTGACCGGCACGAGCACCGCAACGAGCCGGGTCCGCTCCACGTGCTGCAGGAATTTGAGGCCCAACCCCTTGCCCAGGTGCGCCCCCTCGATGATGCCGGGAATGTCCGCCGCCACGAACGTGCGGTGGTCGGACAACGCGACCACCCCGAGGTGGGGCTCGAGCGTCGTGAAGGGGTAGTCGGCGATCTTCGGGTGAGCGGCGGAAATCACGGAGAGCAGCGTGCTCTTCCCCGCGTTCGGCTCGCCCAGGAGCCCGACGTCGGCGATCAGCTTGAGCACCAGCTCGAGCTGGCGTTCCTCGCCGTACTCACCCGGCTCCCATTCGCGCGGGCTGCGATGCGTCGGGGTGGCGAAACGCGCGTTGCCGCGACCGGCCCGCCCGCCCTTCGCCACCAGCAGGGTATCCCCGCCGGTGAGCACCTCGCCGATGAGCTCGCCCGTCGCGGGGTCGCGCACCTCGGTGCCGGGCGGGACCGGGAGGCGGCCTTCCACTGGGTGCGATAGCGGTAGTCGAGCAGCGTCGCCAGGTTCGCGTCGGCCCGCACGAAGACACTACCGCCCACTCCGCCGTCCCCGCCGTCAGGCCCGCCTTTGGGGACGAATTTTTCGCGGCGAAAGGAAGAGGCCCCCGCACCCCCGGGGCCTCCGACAACGTGCACAACAGCTCTGTCGATGAACATCCCCACCCCTAACGCGGAACGCGGAACGCGGAACGCGGAACAGATCCGCGGCCTCCGCGTGCCGTACGAATCGACGCAACAGTGATGGCCACGAGTTGCTCCGCTTCGTGCCGCAGTTCGACGACCCGCTGGGACGCCACGACCTGCGCCTCCACAAGCAATTCGAGCCAAAACGAACTCTCATCGGCCTCTTCCTCGACGATTCCCATTTTCGCGAGGAACTCTCTGCGAGACCGAGCGCGACGAGCCGATCGGTAGTTCGCGGCCACGGACGTTCCAGCGCGGAGCAACTGGTGTCCGATGACATCGGCAACGCGGTTGCGTGGCAGTTCCTGGATGAGCCCCACGACGTCGACGGCGAATGCCTTTGTTCTCTCCACAAGATCCCGCCGCCGCAAGACACCCTCATTCTGTTCCGCGTTCCGCGTTCCGACTTCCGCGTTCACAACATCCTCCGCTTTACATCGAGCCATTGCTCTGCGGCGACCCGTCGCTGCTCGGCCTCGAGATCCTCCTCGATCAACCCAAGCACCGCTTCGATCTCTTCGGCCTCCGCTCCCGTGTTCAGCGCGCCCCGCAAGTGCGAGTGCAGCTGCTCCGCGGTGCCGAGCACGGCGGTCGTCGCCACCGTGCACAGCTCACGCCGCTTGAGGTCGAGGCCCGGCCGCCCGATCACCTTGCCGTAGGCGTCCACCACCACCAGGTCCTCGATTGCCGGGTGCAGCGCGCGCAGGTTCACGAGCAGCTTGTGATAGGCACGCCCGTACACCGCGCGGCACACCGCCGCTCCGCGCGCCGTCCACGACTCCCAATCGGCGTGCGCCAGGTCTTCCGCGCCGTCCCCCTCGACCGGCGCGGGCCCGCCCACGGCACGCCACGCCCCAAACGCCACCAACGCCAGCGGGTAGCCCACGACCAGCATGCTCTGCAGCAACAACTCCTCGATCCACAGCCCCGGGACTCGCGCGTCGCGCGCGGCGGCGAGCCGCGCCTTGAGCTCGGGCGGGTTCCCGCGGGCCACGGCCGCCGCCACGCGCACCAGCGCCGCGGTCTGGGCCTCGAGCGCCGAGCCGGTTCCGTCGCTCATACTACTCGTCTCCCGTCCCTCGTCCCCCATCCTTTCATTGCTCCAGTCCTCCATTTACCCGCAACTCCCCCACCGTCTCGCCGCGGGTGTTCACGTTGGGTCGAGCGGCGAGCGAGGCCGGACGGGGCCGGAGACCCAGCGCTTCGAGCGCAGCGGCCATGGCAAGCGCCGAAGCAATCGCGTGTCCATCGATGACTTTCAGCGCGACGCCGAGCCCTTGCTGGGTGAGCAGGGCGCAATACACGCCCTCGGCACCGACCTTGGTAATCACGCGGCCGGGGTGCGCTCGCATCATCTCGGTACAGGGCCGGCCCTCACCGGCGATGAGCTCCGGATGCCTCAGCATCGCTTCGCCAATTCGAGATGCGGGATGCGAGATGCGGGATGCGTCGGTGTCAAACGCATCCCGCATCCCCCATCCCGCATCCCGCCCCAGTCTCGCGTACGCCAATGCCATGTTTCGTAACGGGAGCCCATAGCACACGACCCCGCAGCCATCCACGGCGGTTCGGATGTCGGCCACCGAGACGTCCGTCCAGCGGCTCACCTCCGTCAGGCAGCGTTGCTGCACGGGGTGCTCGAGGCGGGTGTAGAACTCCGTAGGCCAGCCGTGGTGACGCGCCAGCGCGAGCATGCCCGCATGCTTTCCCGAACAGTTCGAGTAGACAGCCGTGAGGCGTATGCCGCGACTCTGGTAGTCTTGGGCTACACGATCGGAAAGCGGCGGATGGGGGCCGCACAGCAGATCGCGCTCCGAGCACCCGATCTTGCCGAGCAGCTCGCGCACGCGTGCCACCTGTCCGGGCTCGCTCGAGTGCGAGGCACACGCCAGCGCCAGCTCCTCGCTCGTGAGCCCGAACGCCTCGGCGGCACCGTCCTCCACGAGCGGCAGGGCCTGGAACGGCTTCGCCGCCGAGCGCCAAAACGTCACGAGCTCGGGATCGCCCGTGCGCGCCACGAGCCGGCCGGCCGAATCCACGACGGCTGCGTGAACGTCGTGAACCGCTTCCACCCAACCGCCACGGAGCTGCTCAACGCGCATCGCCACCCCCCTGCCCCCCACGCCGCCCGGGAAACGAGAAACGGGAAACGGGAAACGTACCGTGCGGGTCCGTGCCAACGTTTCCCGTTTCCCCTTTCCCGTTTCCCGCTTTCAGCGACAATGCGATTCCCGAGAGCACGAGCACGCCGCCCACGAGTGCCGTCGGCGGAGGGACTTCATGAATGGAAGGCACCAGCCAGGCAATCACGCTCGCCCCCACCGGCTCCCCCAGCGCCGCGACGTTCACCGTCGTCGCGCGGAAGTGCCGGAGCGCGTAGTTCATGCCGGTGTGTCCGATCAGCATGGGTCCAGCAGCCATCGCGCCGAACACCGCCCAATCGCGTCGCGCGAACCCTATGAGGGGCGCAGCGTGCGCCAGCGCGAGCAGCGCGAGGACCGCCGCGGCCACCGCGTACACGCCGGTCGCGTAGCGCCAGATCCCGACCGTTTGGCGGACGCGCCGCCCGATCACGTAGTAACCCGCGCCGGTAACGGCGCCGAGCAGCGCCAGCCCGTCGCCTCCCAGGGCGCCGAGCGAGAGCCGCGCGTCGCCCAAACCGATGAGGCTCGCCCCGATCACGGCGAGGGCGATGCCCCAGCGTTCGGTGCGCGTCGGATGCTCGCGCAGCCAGGCGACCGCGAGGCCCCAGGCGAAAACGGGCTTGAGGGACACGAGGACGACCGAGCTGGCGACGGTGGTGAAGCGGAGCGAGGCGATCCAGGACCAAAAGTGGAATGCCAACAGCAGGCCCGACAGTGCCATCAAAGGGAGCAGGGAGCGGGGAGCAGGGAGCAGGGGTGGAGGCGTACCACTGCTCCCCGCTCCCGGCTCCCGGCTCCCGCGCAGCGCGAGGATCCCGGTTACGGGCAGGGTGAGGGTTAGGCGCCAGAATGCGATCGCCAGCGCCGGCGCGGCGGCGAACCGTACGATGGGCCCGGCGTAGGTGGTGGCGAGCACCGCCACGATCAGGACCAGGAGGGGAGACATGCGCGCGAAACCTCACCCCCCTACCCCCTCTCCGCAATCGGTTGCCCTCTCTCCGCACCGCCCCCAAATTGCGCGCTCCATGCGGCTCCGGCTCGCGTTGCTCGTCGTGACATGCTGCCTCGCCCTCACAGGCGGGGCTACCCTCGCGGCCCAAGGCCCGTCGCCATACCTCCCGCTCAGCCACTGGGCCACTCCCTATATCGAGCATCTCATCGCTCGCGGCGTGATCGCCGATCCGAGCCCTTTGAGCCGGCCGTTCGTGCAGGCGGACGTCGTGCGCGTCCTCGGCGCTGCCGACACCACGCGCGTGGGAGGCGCGGAGCGACGAGTCGTGCGCGCTATTCTCGCCGCCCTGGGGCGGCCGCCCGGCGATGCCAAGCCGTGGGCGCGAGTGGACGGTGACGTGGCTGCGACGGCCGCGAGTCACGCGCGGCGCGACCCCCTGCGGGCGGCCGGACCGGGGCACGGGACGGCAGCCGGTGGCCTCGCGATCCAGGCGCTGCTCGGCCCCGTGGCGGTCGTCACCCACCCGTACTTCGACACGCGACTCAAGTACGACCCCGATTACGACGGCAAGAAGAACCGCCTCATCGCAGGGCGGACCGCCGAGGCATACCTGGACGCCCGCTGGCGATTCGGTGAGCCGACGCATCCAGCTCCAGGGAATCGTGACCGAGCTGGACGACCTGCCCGACTCCTCCGGCGCGTTGAACCACCGGTTCTTCATCGCACACCGTCTGCTCTGGCGCCCGAGCAGCGCCACGACCCTCGCGTTCTGGGAAGGTGAGATCGCCGCGGGTCCGGCCCGCACGCTGGAGCCGTGGTTCGCCAACATCCTCAACCTTGGCCTGCTGGTCGAGTACGACCGCAACGTCAAGGTCAACAGCCTGCTGGGCGTGGACTTCGAATCTCGGCTCTCCGGCGTGAAGCTGTTCGCCCAGGCGCTGCTCGACGACATCCAAGTCGATCGCCAGTCGCCGAGCGATAGCGAGCCCCCGTCGTACGGCGTCACGCTCGGTGCGGAGACGGTGGTGCACGGCGTGGTGATCACCGGCTTCTACACGCAGGTTGCGAACCTCACCTATCGCACCGGGAATCCCGCAGAGGCAGTGGAGAGCCGGCTCGTGGGTTTGGGGCGGAACTTCTCGGACTACGACCAGCTCACGCTGCGCGCCGGCCTGCTCGCGGGTCCCGGTGTGCTGCTCCAGCCCGAAGCGACGCTGCTGCGTCAGGGACAAGGCGACTTCCGTCTTCCCTATCCGCCCGTCGCGGCCTACGGCACCACGCCCACGCTGTTCGCCGGCGTGGTCGAGCGCACGGTACGTCTCGCGGTGGGGGCCACGTGGCAGCGCGGCGCGTGGGGACTGTCGGGGAACGGCGGCGTGCATTTCCTTCACAACGCCGGCCACGTGAGCGGAGTCAGTCAGACCAAGTGGGTCGGAGCCGTGACGCTGGCCTATCGCTTTCATCTGGAAGGGGTGCTGCCGTGAGCATCCCTACCCCCGACCCCCGCCTCACCCGCGACCATCTCGAGCAGCTGTTCGGGAAGATGGCGACGGGTCGGGTGGTCGTCGTCGGTGACGCGATGCTGGACATCTACCTCGCCGGCGACGCGGAACGGATCTCTCCGGAAGCCCCCGTCCCCGTGGTCACGGTGCACACCCGGCGCTCCGCACTGGGCGGCGCGGCCAATGTGGCCGCGAACGTGTCGGCGATCGGGGCCGAGTGCCGGCTCGTCGCGGTGATCGGAGACGACGCGCGGGGCGACTCGCTGCGCGCCGAGCTGGCGCAGAACCGGCTGCCCGACCGCCACATCGTCGTCGCCGCCGCGCGGCCCACCACCTCCAAGACGCGCGTCACGGCGCGCGGGCAGCAGGTGGTGCGGATCGACGAAGAAGTCGAAGACTCGATCGCGCCGCGCGCCGAAAACCAGCTGCTCGGCCAGCTCGACGCGGCCATGGCGGACGCCGATGCGGTGCTCATCGAAGACTACAACAAGGGCACGCTCACGCCGGGCGTGATCGAGCGGGCCATGACCCTCGCCAAGAAGCGCGGCATCCCGGTGGTCGTAGACCCCAAGTTCAAGCACTTCTTCGCCTACCGGGGCGCCACGCTGTTCAAGCCGAATCGTCGCGAGCTCGAACAGGCCATGGGCGCGACGCTGGACCTCGCGCACCCCGACGCCCTCCCGACATCGCTCGACAAGCTCGGCGTGGACAATCTCCTGCTCACGCTGGGCGCCGAGGGCATGGTCCTGGTCACCAAGGACCGGCAGCTCACGCGCATTCCGACGATGGCGCGCGAAGTATTCGATGTCTCCGGCGCCGGAGATACGGTGACGGCGTGGGTGGGGACCGCGCTCGCCGCGGGCGCCTCGGTGCGCGAGGCGGCGCAGGTGGCGAACTACGCGGCCGGCGTGGAGGTCGGGAAATCGGGTGTCGCCACCGTGTCGCCCTGGGAAGTGCTGGCGATGCACGAGGCGCATTACGACCAGCTGGGAAAACTGAGAAGAGGGGGATTGCTGTAGAGACGGGATGCGAGATGGGGGATGCGGGATGCGTGGCGCCGACCCATCTCGCATCCCGCATCCCGCGTTCTTCTACCGCCAGTTCACCCCGACCCCTATCACGACCCCGTCAACCGTTTCCTTCCGCGTCCCGCCGCCCAGCACCGCATGGTCAATCCGGTACCCGAGGCGGCCCTCGAGCGGCGCCCGCGACAGCCGGAGGATCATCCCGGCTTCGCCGCCCTGCGCGTGGTCGAAGGACTCGGGCACGTTGACGTCCGCTGCCAAGACGCGCCACAGCTCCGCGTAACCGCGCACCGCCGACCCCACGAACGCCGTCGCCGCGCGCGCCCGCAGCTCCCAGAAGAGCCAGCGCTGCGTCCCCCCGGTCAGCGTGTACGCGCGCGCGTGCGGTCCGGTCTCGAGCGTCAGCCAGTCGAGCGGCCGGACGCCGAGCAGCACGGTGCCTTCCACCAGATCGCGAGACGGGCCGATCGAGCCGTCAGGGGCGAGCGACCCCTGGAGATAGCTCACGCTCAACTGGAGCCGCCGCAGCGCCAGCGTGCCCTCACCCAGGAACGCCGAGCCGGCGAACTGGTCCGCGGCCGGCGCCTCGCTGCGGAGGCGGGCCCGGACGAGCGATGCGCTCATGGTGGGGCGGAGCGTTTGCGCCCGCAGCTCCCCGGCGACGAGCGGGGCGGCCACGAGCGCGAGCCGGACGAGCCGGACCCTCATGGACCGCGCGGCTGAATCGCCGTCGGCTCATTGGCCCGGACCACCACGCGGACGTCCCGCCGGCGGCGGGCGTTCTCCGCCGTCGTGGTGGACACGCGCTGCTGCCATGCGTCCCGCAGCGCCTTGTTGGCGCGGACGTTGGCCGGGAGCGGCCGGCCCGGCCGGTGCAGCACGAAGCCGACCAGGCCGGCGACGCCGATCGTCCCGGCGACGGCCATGCGCGGCCCGCTCTGCGTGTCCGTGCCTCCGACGACCGCGGGGAGCAGCGCCACTACGCCCGACAGGAGCGCGCCGCCCATGACGGCCCGCGTTGCCGCGCCGCTCCTCGCCCGCTCGGGCAGGAACTGGGCAGCCGCGGGCGGGGGCGGCAACGGGAGCGTATCGGGTCGGGCCAGCCGGAGGTCGAGGGGGATCTGCACGATGCCCGCCAGCTCCCCGGTCGGCGCCCGGGAGGCGACACGCAGCAGGACGCGGTTGATCGCCGGCAGCGCTCCCGCGGCGTCCAGTCCGTCCCATTGCACGTTGAGGCTGTCCCCGATCGGGCCGGAATACAGGGGACGAAATGGCGCGCCGTCCTCGTACCGCAGCGTCACGTCCACCAGCTGGAACGAGCTGGCGATGATCCAGATGCCGAAGGCGCCGGGGCCGGGCACGATCGTCGTGTCTCCCGGCAGCGCGATCGCCACCGCCTTAGTCTGCTGGCGCACGCCGTCGAACAGGCTCGTCACCTCGGGCGGAAAGACGAGTCGGCTGGGGCGATAGCGCGGGTCGAGCAGCACGAGACGCCGGAACACGGCCGTGGCCGAGTCCCGCCGCCCGCGAAACAGGTCGGCGGCGCCCAGGTACACGAGGCCCTCGGCGCGCGCTGCGAGCGGTGCGCCCGCCGCGCTTGCCTTCGCGAGATCGCGTCGCAACGTCCACGCGGCCAGATCGAACTCGAGGGTCTTGTAGGCGCGCACGCCCGCAGCGAAGAGACTGTCGGACGACTGGGCCCTCAACGCGCTCGGCGCGGCGACCAGCGCCCCCATGAGCCCGCCCAGCCACGCGACGCGACGCCCCCACCTCACGGCTTGAGCTCCGACAGCACGATGTCGGTGATGCGGAGCTCCTGGTCGGAGGCGACCCGGATCGCGACCTCGTAGGGCTGGAAGCCATCTCGCACGACGCGCAACCGGTGCGGGCCGGGAGCAACCTGGACGTCGGCCCGCGGCGTGTTTCCGATCAATTCACCGTCCACGTACACCTGACCCCACGGCGTCGAGTTGATGAACAGGCGGCCGGCAGCCGCGGACGACGCGACGCCTTTCGCTGCCGGGAGTGGGCGGGCGCGGCGCGGCGCGGGGGCACGGGGGGGGGCGCTCGGCCGGCGCACCGGTGCCGCGGGCGAGACAGGCACCCGCTCGACCGGTGCCGGCCGCGCGGCCGCTGCGGTGTCGAGCGGCACAGCCGCGCTGTCGGCGAAGGCAACGGAGTCGACTGCAGGCTTCAAGTACTTCTCATCGAGGCCGGCCGTCGAGTCGCTCCTCGACCCGGAGCTCAACAGCCACGGGGCGGCGACTGCGCCGAGCACGAGGAGCGTCACCACGCCGGCAGGAAGCCAACGCAATCTGGCTGGAAGCCAACGCCATTTGGAGGGCGGCGGCGGATAACTCGGGTCGTACACACCCCGCTCGTCGTCGTCCTCGTCATCCTCGAGGACATGCGGAAACGAGCCGCTCGAGGACCGGGGGGCGGAAGCGCCCAGCGCAGCGGCAAAGTCGGCCACGCTCGGGAACCGCGCCTCGGGGATGGGATTGCGGGCGCGCTCGAGCGCCCGGGTAATCTCCGGCGGGATCCGCGCTCGCGCCTTGCTGAGACAGGCCTGCAGCAGAGCCGCAAGCGAATATTGGTCCGCCTCGGGCCCGCACCTGCCCTCGGAGACCTG
>WNGO01003017.1_pt1 | contig 15738 bp, 16 predicted proteins | sample 5400511 | NCBI WGS metagenome assembly WNGO01 (sample SAMN13153380, study PRJNA577476) | soil metagenome | isolation source: 20 cm soil or saprolite under Garry oak tree replicate 2 | place: USA:California | collected 2016-06-15 | reverse complement strand
GATCGCGCAAAGCCACGTTCTCCTGGAGGGAGTGCCGGGTGTCGGCAAAACCCTGCTCGCCAAGACCATCGCCCGCCTGCTGTCCGTGCAATATGGCCGCGTGCAGTTCACGCCGGACCTCATGCCGGCGGACGTCGTCGGCACATCGATGTACGATCTGCAGTCACGCTCCTTCCGCGTCCGGCAGGGACCGGTCTTCACCAACATCCTGCTGGCGGACGAGATCAATCGCGCGCCCGCCAAGGTCCAGGCGGCCTTGCTGGAATCGATGGAAGAGCGCGGCGTCAGCCTCGAAGGCCAGCAGCTGCCATTGCCTGACCCATTCATGGTGCTGGCCACGCAGAACCCGATCGAGTACGAGGGAACCTACCCGCTACCCGAAGCGCAACAGGATCGCTTCCTCTTCAAGGCCGTGATGGCCTATCCCAGCCCGACGCAGGAGCTGGAGATGCTGCGGCGGTGGGATGCCGGCATCGAGCTGAGGGATCCGGCGCGCGCCGGTGTCGAGCCCGTGCTGGATGCGGCCGCCATCATCGAATGCCGCGAGGAAGCCCGCAAGGTTACGGTCGAGGAGAAGGTGCGACGCTACATCATCGAGCTGGCGGTCTCCACCCGACAGGCGGCCGAGTTGGTGCTGGGGGCAAGTCCGCGGGCTGAGGTGCTCCTCATGCTCGCCGCCAAGGCTGCCGCGGCGTTTGACGGGCGCGACTACGTGACGCCGGATGACGTGAAAGGGCTGCTCCGCCCCACCTTCCGCCATCGGCTCCTGCTTCGGCCCGAGGCCGAGGTGGGCGGGCAAACCGCCGACAGCCTGCTCGACTCCGTCATCGCCCGAGTGACGCCCCCGCGCTAGGGTTCACGGGTGACGCTGGTTCCCCAACCGCGTCTGCTGATCGCCCTGCTGCTGGGGGCGGTCCTGATCCTGCTCGTGCTGGTGCATCCGGTTTTTCTCATCCTCTTTCTCGCCTACTACGCGGCGCTGCTGGGATTTGCTCTGGCCGACGGGGCGCGGCTGCCGAAAAAGTCCGGCTTCATGGCGAGCCGCGTGCTACCCCAGCCGTTTTCCCTGGGTGAAGTCCAGTCGGTCCAGGTGCTGGTCGCCCACTCGGAGGCGGCTGGCTTGCTTGCCGAAGTCGCCGACCACGTGCCTGCGGACCTACAGCCGGATCGCCGGGTCCTGACCGGCGCGTTCGATCGCGAAGGCCTGCTCGGCGTCGAGTACACCGTGCGGCCGCCGCATCGCGGTCGCTACCCGTTCGGTCCGGTTGACCTGCGTTGCTGGAGGCGCGGGGGCTGGCTCATCCGGCAGGTGCGCATCAAGGCCGACGAGCCGGCCGCGGTCTACCCCGACGTGCTCGCCATCAAGCGCTACGAGCTGATGCTGCGCCGCGGCATGCGGATCATGATGGGGCTCCGTCGCGCCCGTCCGCCGGGAGCGACGACCGCGTTCGCGGGATTGCGGGACTACCTGGCGGGCGATGATGTCCGCCGGATCAACTGGAAAGCCACAGCGCGCCGCGACAACCCGGTCGTCATGGAGGTCGAAGCCGAGCGCGGCCAGCAGGCGATCATCGCGCTCGATTGCGGTCGGTTGATGACGGCCCCCGCCGGGTACCTCACCAAGCTGGATCACGCGGTCAATGCGGCGCTGCTCCTGGCCTGGGTGGCGCAGAGCCAGGGCGACAAGGTCGGCATGCTCACCTTCAGCGACGGCGTGCGCCGTTTCGTGGCGCCGCAACGTGGGCCCGCCCAGGTGACCCAGCTGAACAAGGTGCTATACGACGTGAAGGCCGAGTACACGGAACCGGATTTTTCTGAAGCCTTCGCGCAGCTGGCCCTGCGCGTCAGCCGCCGCTCGCTGGTGGTCGTCCTCACCGACGTGCTCGACCCGGAAGCGTCGCGCGATCTGGTGGCCCATGCGATCCGCTTGAGCCGGCGGCACCTGGTGATGGTGGTCGCCATGTCCGACCCCGAGGTGCTGGCGGCCCGCGACGCGCCGATCGAGCGGGTCTCACGGGCCTACGAATGGGCGGCGGCGGAAGAGTTGCTCGCCGCGCGCCGGGCGAGCTTCGAGCAGCTGCGCCAGGGCGGTGTCCTCGGGCTCGATGTGGAGGCCGGCCGGCTCAGCCCCTCGCTGGTCGAACGATCGACGAACTGGTTCGGGAGCTCGAAACCGATGCCTACGGCATGGCTCTCGGCCTCGGCTTGGACGCCGCGTCGGCCGAACACATCCTCCTCGAGGCGTTTGGTGATCTGGCGCCCTCCTTGCCGAGAATGGCCGGGGTCGGCCAGCTGCGGAAGAAACTCTGCGCGCGCGTTCGTCGGCGAGCGCCGCGTCAGGAATGGCTGTCCGCGACGAGCGATCCAGCGGAAACCCCGGCTGGGGCGGTCAACGAAAGCCTGCACCTCCGCATCGTCGACCTCGTCGAAGAGCATCAAGCCGACGATCCGGTCGGGAGGCGCCGGGCGGTGCTCGTCGGCTCCATCGGCGTCGCGCTGCTGGTAGCAGGCATTGCCTTCCTTCGGGTTCATGCCGATGCGTTGGCCGCGGCGCGGCCGGCCATCAATGAGCTGAGCCCGGCGGCTGCCGCGACCGGTGTGCCGCTCGACGGCGACGTCAGGGTGAAGTTCGACCACCGGCCCGAGGGTACCCCGACGCTGCGGTTGGAGCCGCCCCACGCGCTCTTGGAGTCAACGCACTGGGACGGCAACATGCTGGTGGCGGTCTACTCAGGGCTACACCTTTCCACCCGCTACCAGCTCGTTCTTCAGGCGGATTATCGGAGCCGGCTCAAAGACGTTGGTCATCTCGAAAAGCGCTGGTACGTAACCACCCGCGGCTATCCGGTGCTGTCCGCGCTCACCCCGGCGCAGGGCCAGACGCGGGCGCCACGGATTGGAAAGATCTCGATCGACTTCAGTTATCAGCCGCCGGCAAGGGCGCGCCTCATCATCACGCCCGCCGATGGAATCCTGGCGCTCGGTGATTGGAGCGGGACAGCCTACACGGCCAGCTACAGCGGACTGAAGCCGCTTACCCAGTACGAAGTCACGCTGAGCCTCGACTACGGCGCGGCCGCCGCCGGCACGCAACGGCAGTGGTCCTTTTCGACGGAGCCCGGCTGGCCGCCAAGCGGCACAGCGGTCATCTGGTACGCGACGCAACCACCCTGGAACCCAACGGATCAGCGCTTGCTCGCGGTCGACTGGCAGGGGAACCCCGCCGGCACCATGTATCCAGGGTCGACGCTACTGCAGCAGACGCCCGACGGATCGTCCGTGGTGACCCCGGACGGCGGCTCCATCGACGTCAACGGCGCCGTTCCCGCCGCAAGGCCCGCCTACGCGTCGACCGCGTTCGCCGCCGATGACAGCGGGAGCGTCTGCAAAGTCGTGGGAACCGGCCCGTTCTGGCTGGAAGCCGGCCCTCTGCGCGGGCCGTCGCGCCGCGTCGTCCTTCTGGGTTCCGGAGGCGGGCGGGTCGGCTTCGACATCCTTGCCTGCAGCATGACCAGCGACCGCGCCGTGATCGCGGATAACGGGATGGGAGGCACGGCCGCGGTCCGTGTGATCGCGCTGACGACCGGACGCCTTGTGTACCAGCGATCGTATGGCGCGGCAGGCGTCAGCTTGATCAGCTCGCGCGACGGGCGGTATCTGGCGGAGCAGACGACAACCTTTGACGCTCAGAGCCAGCTTGCGACGGCATTCACGGTGATTCGGCGCACGCTCGACGGGCGCGCGGTGGCTCGACTGGATAATCGGCGGGTCCTGCGATTCTCATGGGATGGGACGCGAGTGGTGACGGTGCCCATTCTGAGCGGCAGCGACGTGACGCTCCTCGAATGGCAGACCGGTAAAGTCCTGTGGCGGCTGGCCGGTGATCCCACCATGGTCGGCCGTCCGGCCTTTGCGATGGCGCAGCCGAACGGCACCGCCATGGCGATCGGGGTCGGGGGCGCGGATCGTAGCGGTGCGCTCGACCAGCTCTGGATCGTCGCTGCGGACGGACAGGCGACGCAGGTCGTGAAGGGGTTGCTCTACGCGGCGTTCACCGGCGCCTTTTGAGGCGGCCGGCCCGTCAGGAGCAGGTAGCCGTAGAGAAGAACACCGGTCGTCAGGCCGACGGCCACCTTGACCGCGGTGGGTGCGTCCGAGGGGCTGAGGTTTCCCTCGATGATGCCGGCGATGATCAGCAATGGCGCCAGGCCTGCCAGGATGATGACGGCCTTGCGCGCCGCGAGCACGAGCGCATCTCGGCGCCGATACGGACCCGGTAAGAGGATGGCCCAACCCATCATCAACCCGCTGGCGCCCGCCGCCACCACGACTGAAAGCTCGAGCACGCCGTGCGCGATGACGAAGTCGAGCAGCCCGGGCGCGATGCCGTAGGCGTTGGTCAGGCCGAGGAGGCCGCCCAGCTGGATCCCATTGGTCATCAGCACGTAGACCGTCGGCAGGCCGAGTAGCACGCCAAACGCGAAGGCCAGGATCGATACCTGGATGTTGTTCGTCATGATCACCCCCGACATCAGCGCTCGCGTGTCGGGCGTGATCTGGGTCCAGAGCTGATGGTTGTGAACCCCCTGCACGATTTGCGCGGGGACCAGAGCGTACGCCAGCTTCGGGTCGAGGCTGACGGCGATGAAAGCGATGACGGCTGGGCCGAACAAGAGAAGCGCGGCGGCCATCAGGTAGGGGGCCGCTTCCCGGTAGGTTTGCGGCAGTATGCGTCTGTAGAAGACGGCGATCCGCTCCCCGAGATTGCCACCCTGCCGATACACAGCGGCGTGACCACGGGCCACCAGGCCATTGAGATATCCGGCAACCGGCTCAGTAGGCCAGTCGCGTTTGGCGCGGGCAAAGTCGGCGGTCGCGCGGCGATAGAGCGCGGCCAGCGACAGAACCTCGGTGGGCAGCAGCCCGCCGACGCGGCTCGTCCCGGCACGCTGCAACAGTTTCTCCAGGCGGTCCCACTCGGGCCGCCGCCGGGTCACGAACTCATCGGCGCGCATCTATCCATGATGACGCACGGCACCCTGAAATCTCTCCACGAAACGGGCGTTACACTGCAGGCGTGCAGCCCCCGGATGCCTCGGACGACCTGGTTGTCTCCACGCCCGAGCGGGTGGCGTTCCAGTACGAGATCGCGGGCATCGGCAGCCGCTTCCTGGCGCAGTTCATCGACGTGCTGGTCATCACCGTGATCCAGATCGTCATCACCATTGGAGCCGCGGCGCTCGGCGGCATCTTCAATTCGATCCAGGTCTTCGGGTTGGTGGAGGTGATCCTCAGCTTCATCCTGATCGCGGGCTACTTCCTCATCAGCGAGGCCGCCTGGAATGGGCAGACGCTGGGAAAACGGTATGTGCGCCTGCGGGCGGTGGGTGACCACGGGGAGCCGCTGACGATCGGCCAGGCGGCGATCCGCAACCTGGTTCGGGTGGTGGACTTCCTGCCCGCGTTCTATGCGATCGGCATCGTGACCATGTTCAGTAACAGCCGGGCCAAGCGGCTCGGCGATTTCGCGGCGGGCACCCTCGTGGTGCGCGACCGTGAGCGGATCAGCCTCTACGACCTGGCCAGCACCGCGCCGCAGGCCGCGCCCCAGCCAAAGCCCGTCGCCTCCATCTGGTCAACCCCTGGCGCCGACACGCCGGGAGCCGGCGAGGCGCCAACGGCGATCGACCGACCGGTAGACCCTACGCTGCGCCGCCTGGTGGTGGCCTATGCGGCCCGGCGCGAAATACTGCCCGCCGCTCGCCGCGAGGCGCTGGCCAGGAGCGCGGAACCGGCGCTACGCGCGGCGCTTCCGGATGTCGTCGCCGCCGCCGGTCCCCTGGCGGCGCTCGACCAGCTCGCCGAACGCGAGGGAATCTCGACCATGCGACCCGTGCACCGCAACGCCTCGAGTGCCATGACCTGGGGCGTGACGACGCTGATCTTCTTCTGGATGCCGATTATCGCTATCCCGACCGGCATCCTCTCGATCGTGTTCGGTGGCGACGCGGTGAAAGCCATTCGAGGGCAGCCCCAGAAGTATCAGGGCGAGGACAAAGCTCGCACCGGCCGCCTGCTCGGCATCATCGGACTGACCATCTCGGTCATCCTGCTGCTGATCTTCGTTCTCGCCGTCGTCTTCGGAAACAGCTAGAGGTGCTGCCGCCCGGCGATGCCGGTGTCGACCGGGTGCCACCATTCGACAGTGGGCTCACCAAGCTTCCAGCACAGACAAACGGTCTCACCCTCACGCTGGTGCAGGAAATCGATCAACCCGATCGAGGCATCCCGCAGCACGATGCCCCACTCCTGCAGCTGGCGCGTGTCGCGCTCGAGGGTCCTCTGCAGCTCTGACAGGTGGCGGGCGGGGAGGCCTCCGCCGTTGTGTGAGGCTTTCTCCCTGACGGCCGCCACGGTCTTGTCCTTGGCGAGCGCTTCCTGGGTGGTGCGAATGCGTTCCAGGAGCGGCCTCACTTTGGGCACCAGGGCGTTGGCCTCTTCGACGCTGTAAAACTTCTCTGCCATGCGCTCTGCTCAGGCGGCCGAGATGGGTGCCATGGCACGCAAGCGGGCGACCATTCCTGGCAGCCGATCAAGAACGAGCTCGATCTCGCTTTCCGTATTGTTCTTTCCGACCGACAGTCGCAGGCTGCCAAGGGCACGTTCCCGCGGGTAGCCGAGGGCCAGGATGACGTGACTCGGTTCGAGCGAGCCCGAGGTACACGCCGATCCTGAGGAGGCGGCGAAACCGTCCATGTCGAGTTGCAGCAAAAGCGATTCCCCCTCCACGCCCTCGAACAGGAAGCTGGCATGGTGGGGAAGGCGGTGCACCCGGTGACCGGTGAGTTCGGCCCCGGGGATACGGCCGAGGACGCCCTCGATCAGGCGGTCGCGCAACGCGGTGAGGTGAGCGGTGTTCCTGGCCATGTCGCGCTGCGCGATGCCGATGGCTTTGGCCAGCCCCACGATGCCGGCAACGTTCTCCGTCCCGGCGCGGCGGTTGCGTTCGTGCCCGCCTCCCAGCATCTGCGGGAGCAGCCGCACGCCCGAGCGAACCACCAGGCAGCCCACGCCCTTGGGACCGTGCAGCTTGTGCGCCGACATGGAGAGCAGATCGACCCCGAGCTCATCGACGCGTGTCGGAATCTTTCCGGTGGATTGCACGGCGTCGGTGTGGAAGTAGGCGCTGCTTCGCTCGCGCGTGACCGCGACCAGCTCGCCGATCGGCTCGATGGTGCCGATCTCGTTGTTCGCGTGCATGACACTGACCAGGATCGTGTCGGGCCGGAGTGCCCGGCCCAGGTCGGCCGGATCGACCAACCCGGCGCGGTCGACCGGCAGCCGCGTCACTTCGAAGCCGGCTTGCTCGAGCGCGTCCGCCGAACGGAGCACCGCATCGTGCTCGATCGTGGAGGTGATCACGTGCCGTCCTCGGTCGGCGTTCCGCTGCGCGATCCCCTGGAGCGCGAAGTTGTCGCCCTCCGTTCCGCCAGACGTGAAGATGACCTCTTTGGCCGCCACCCCGTAATAGGCGGCGATCTCGTCGCGCGCCTGGTCGATCGCCTGGCGCGCGCGTTGACCGAGCCCGTAAACACTGGAGGCGTTGCCGAACTCGTCGGTGAGGTAGGGCATCATCGCCTGGAGCACCTCGGGATCGAGTGGCGTGGTCGCCGAATGGTCGAGGTACACCATCGACATCATTCTATGGCTCGTCGCCTCATTTCCCTCCCCTCTGGGCCGGGGAGGTGGGGGCTACGAGGATGTCGGGCGCGAGGGACGCCCCCGGGTCAGCTCTCTCAGAGACCCGCTGAACGCCTTCATGTACTCGTGGACGTCGAGCATCTCATCGGTGCTGATCGGGCCTTCCTCGGCGGCCCGGGGGAGGCCGTCGGGATGCTTGGCCTTCTTGAGCAAGAGGACTGCGACGAAGCTGACCCCGCAGTTCGCGCAGGTCACCTCGACCGTGCAGTGACCGTCCGCCTCGTTGAGCAGCTTGACCTGGCAGTCGGCCAATGCCTGCGAGCAAGCGAGGCATTTGTAGTACTTCGCTCGCTCCTTGATCAGGGCGATCAGGTTCACTCCTTTCCACTATAGAGGGGGATCCGGCGCTGGGCCAAGCGCCCGAATCGAACGTACTACCCAGCCAGCCGGTAAATTCGGATCTGTGGGCCTGGCCTGACCCACCCTTCATATCCGGCAAGCGGGACATAGTAGGTGTCGATCGGGTCGAAGACACTGTCCGGACACCCGTTCGTAGGTGAAAAGCTCGCAAGCGGTGGTCCCTGCGCGCGCAATGCCTGCTCGAGTGGGCTGAGCGTCCCGCACCCGGTGCCGGGGGTTTCATAGCCGATGACCACGTACGAAATCCCCGCGTTCCGAAAACTATCGAGTGATGTGAGCTGCAGGTCATCGCGCGTCAACTCACGGATGGTGTACTGCGTTTCGAGCCGGCTGTCGAGGAAGGACGCGATATATGGGTCAGTCGCTCCGTGGCTGTGCTCGCCGCTGTCGATCATCGCCTGGTCGTGGGCCGGACCGGCCATGTAAGGTACCGCGGCCCTACCGCCCGCAGGCACGTGGTGGGCCAGCCAGTCGAAGGCGAGGGTGCGAGTGTCGGTCTGCTGAATCAGGAGGTCGTAACGGACATCGTGAACAAGCGGCGCGACTGCGATCAGGACGAACGCAACCCCCATCGCCAGTCGCCGCGTCCGACCCGGCGCGGTCCGATGGACGAGTGCGGCGAGGGCGCGACCGCCAAGCAGCAGCAGCAACGGAATCATCGGGTCGGCATAGCGTAGAAAGACCGAACGGCCGGCGCCCATCAACAGGAAGTAGACGAGCAGGAACGTCAGGATGATCCAGTCGGCCGGTTGCCGTCGCCATGCTGCATAGGCAACCCCAATGACCCCCAGCAGCACGAGCACGGGATCGATGCCAAACCAGAGCGCGACACTCAGTTGCACCCAGCCGATCGCGGGTGCGGTCGCCCGCCCCAGGTGCTGAAAGATGTAGCCGATGCCATGCTGGGTCATTCCTGGATCGAGCACGAGGAACGGGGAGGTGAGTGCCAGGGTGACGATGCCGAGGACGCCAATCAATGCCAGCCGCGCCAGCAGCCGCGGCCATCGGAGGCGCTCCGCACGCGCCCGCAGCGTTTGGGCCGCGGCGATCCCCGCGAAGACGAGGGCGCCGTTGTACTTCAGGCTCGCCGCTACGCCGAGCGTGATCCCGTTGATCAGGAGCGGCCGGAGGCCACGCGCCTGCAGCGTACGGTAAGCGACGTACATGGCCGCGACACAGGCGAGGCTCAGGGGGATGTCGAGCGTCCCGAAATGGCTGTCGCGGACGTGGAGGAAAGCCACCGCGAGCGCGGCCGCCCCGAAGAAGCCCGCGAGCCATCCGTAGGCGCGCCGTCCGAACTCGAAGACGAGCAGCACCGTGAGACTGCCGAGCAGGGCATCGAGGACGCGAACGCCGAGATAGCCCGACGCCGGATCGGAGACCAGGCCCAGCAGGCGAAGGGGCGCCAGCCAGGCCGCCGAAAGATAGAAGTAGAGATGAGGCCAATCGGCGAAGTGAGGGTTCAGGACACCATGCACGATGCCCATCGCCCGACCGACCGTGACGTCCTCGTCCGGTCGATAAAGGGCCGGCAGCCCGAAGTTGATCCCCCACAGTCGCAGCCCGCCGGCGACGACAACCAGTCCGGCGACCGCGCCGGCGGCGAAGCGGGGCGGGCGGTCAGGGTTAGCTGCCGACGAGGTCCGGCCGGGTAGGGCCGTAGAGATCGACCGGCACGGGCGTCGGCTCGTGCTTCTTCGCTTCCAGCTTCTTTACCGCATCGATGGCCGCGGTCGTCGCATCGCCCACAGCCGTCGTGATCTGCCGGGTCAGCTGCGACCGCACGTCGCCGGCCGCGTAGACGCCGGGCAGGCTCGTCTGCATCGTCGTGTCGGTCACCAGGAATCCGAGCGGGTCGTGCTCGACGTGCTCTCGATGATCGAAGAATTGGACGTTCGGCTGAAAGCCGATGAAGACGAAGAGCCCGGTGACCTTCAGCGGCCGGGTCTGCCCCGTGACCACGTCTTTCAAGGTGACCTCTTTCACCTGGCCGTCCTCACCCTTGACCTCGGTGACGGTCGTGTTCGTGATCAGCTCGACCTTGGGGTTCTTGCGTGCCGCCTCGACCAGGATGGCCTGGGCGCGAAAGTGCTCGCGACGGTGAACGATGTACACCTTCTTTGCGTAGCGCGTCAGAAAGACGCCCTCCTCCAGCGCCGCGTCCCCGCCACCGACCACGGCGACCTCTTCCTCTTTGAAGAAGGCCCCGTCACACACGGCGCACTGCGAAACGCCGCGTCCCTGGAACTCGTTCTCACCCGGGATGCCGAGCTTCTTGGGCTCGCCGCCCGCGGTCAGAATGATGTAGTCCGCCGTGTACTCCCCGTCCTCGGTCTCCACCACGTGCTGCGCGCCGCGCCGGCGGATACCGGTGACGCGGACAGTCTCCAGGTCGACGCCGAACTTGACGGCCTGGTCGGCCATGCGTTGGGCCAGCTCCGGCCCGGTGATGTGATCGAAGCCCGGGTAGTCTTCGATCGCCTCGGTGTTAAGGAGCTGGCCGCCCGGGGCGCCGCGCTCGAGCACTACGGTTTTGACCCGTGCACGTCCGGCGTACAGGGCGGCGGTCAAGCCGGCCGGCCCAGCGCCGATGATGACCACGTCGTACTGGCGGTCTTTTTGCATCGCTTGCGAAGCTCCCATGTTATCTAAGCCTGATCCCAACTCCAGTATTCCCAAATTCGCCTCGCCTGAACGAGCGGGCCGGCCGGCGCGCGACGTAACCCCGGGCGGTATATAACTGCGGAAGTGGATGCCTGAGGACCATAGGACCGGCACGGCGGCGTTCGCTTCCTCCGGAAAGGTCGTGGCGCTGCCCCAGGCGGACACGACCCAGGGTCAGGACCACGTCACCTGGGCCTATCAGACACATGTCACAGCCATCTACCAGTACATCTACAGCCGAGTCGGGAACCGCCCGGACGCCGAGGACCTCACCGCCCAGGTGTTCATGAAGGCGATCAGCGGCATGCGCAGCGATGTCTCGGTCCCGGAGTTACGCAGCTGGCTCTACCGCGTGGCGCAGACGACCCTGGCCGACCACTGGCGGGAGTACTACGCCGAGGACGCCGGGGAGCTGGACGACGACGTGACCCACCCACCCGCACCCCGAGAGAATCCGGAGGCGGTGCTGCGGGTGGACGCCCTGCTCGCCACCCTCCCCGAGAGTTACCGGCGGGTGCTGGAACTTCGCTTCTTGCGCGGTTACTCCGTGCGCGAGACGGCGCAGGAGCTCAACCTCAGCGAGACCAACGTCAAGGTGTTGCAGTTCCGAGCGCTCAACCGCGCCGGACGGGATCGCGGGAGGACGACGTGAACGACGATCCCGAGCAGCTCGACCAGCACGTCGAGGACCTGCTGCAGGACCACCGGCCGGAGCGCACGCCGCTCCCCGATGAGGCCGCGCTCCGTGCCAGGCAAACCGCCGCGATGCTCCACGCGGCGAAACCTGGAGCCGGGCTGCCGTCGAAGGAGTTCCTGGAGCGGATGCAGGGTTCGATCCAAGAATGGGTGGGAGAGCGGTCGGCGCGGCCGCAGCCTGCGCCGCGCCCCAGCCGCCGGTCGCTGCTGCTGACCGGTGCCGCGGGCATCGCCGCCGGGGTGGCCGCCGCTGTTGGCATCGATCGTCTGACCACGTCGCCAGCGCCGGTTGCCAAGCAGCAGCTGGTCGAAAACGGGACCTGGAAAGCCGTCAAAGCCGTGACCGACCTGCCAGAAGCCACGCCGGTCGCGTTCCGCGCGGGGGCGATCGAGGGATTCCTCATCCGGTACGGGCAGGACGTCAAGGGCCTCTCCGCGGTCTGCACCCACATGGGATGCATCCTCAACTACAGCAAGTTCCGCGATCAGTTCGAGTGCCCGTGTCACGGCGCGACCTTCAAGAAGAACGGCCAGGCAACCGAGCAGTACGATACGCCGCTGCCGACTCTGCCCTCGTTGCAGGTACGGATCCAGCGCGGACAGGTCGAGGTCTACACCGTCTAGCCGTAACCCTCGGCCGTACCTACTCCGGTGATTGCTTCGCTGACGATGCTGGGACGATCGGCCATCGTCGTGGCATGCCTGGCGGTGCCGCTCGCCGCGTGCGGCGGCACGAGTACCGGTACGGCGGCGACTGCCTCACCGTCGGCATCCGCTACGCCTACCCCATCGCCATCAGCAGGAGCGGCGCCCGTCGTCCTCGCGCAGAACGTGGGCACCATGGGGACACTCCTGGTTGCGGCGTCAAACAGCCACACGGTCTACACCTTCGACAGCGACAGTCCCGGCGTCAGCCACTGTAGCGGTGGGTGCGCGACTACCTGGCCACCACTGACGGTCCCCGCAGGGACGACACCGACCGGCGGTCCTGGTGTGAGCGGGCAGCTGGGAACGATCATGCGCAGCGATGGTTCGCTCCAGGTGACCTATAAGGCGATGCCGCTCTACTTTTTCCACAGTGACAGTCAGGCGGGCGACACGAAAGGCAACTACACCGGCTGGAGCCTGGTCAAGCCGTAGGGATCGCCGCGACTATCCCGGCTACAGCTGCGGCCCGACTTTCTGCGTGCCATCGATCAGGCGAGCCGGCTGCACTTCACCGACGGGGCGCTCAGCCGGGCCGAGCACGAAATGATCGCGTCCTACGTCTCAGCGCTTAACCGCTGCCACTATTGACTCAGCAGCCACGCCTGGTTCCTGCAGTTGCAGGGAGAACAGTACTCGAAAGCGGCGGCGGCGCTGCGCGAGGGGGACCTGGACGCCGCCGACCTGACGCCCAAGCACCGGCTGCTCCTGGAATTCGTCGAGACGCTGACCCGGCACGCCTACCGCATCACCGACGAGCAGGTCGGCGGGCTCCGTGAGGTTGGGTGGACCGACGCGCAGATTGCCGAGGCTGTCTACGACGGTGCGCTCTTCAACCTCTTCGTGCGCCTTGCCGATGCCTTCGACATCCACCCCGACCCCTCCTACGATGTAGCGGGCGCACCCGGGGTCCTCGGCCGACCCGACGGCCCCTGACGCTCGCCGTCGCCTACTGCACGGTGGCGCTGTCCAGCAACTGGGCGACCACTGACGAGCTCGCCTCGTCGAGCAGGAAGATCAAGTCGTAGTAACGGGCGGCTGTCGTGACCCGCACCTCGTGGACCAGCGCCGCACAGGCGCTGCCGGCCAGCCGGATGCCGAAGACGCGGTCGGTGGCGGGAAGGTCGCCGACGAGGGCCTGCTCGGTGGGACGCGCCGTCCACGCGGACCGCGGGGGTAAGCCGGCCGGCACCATGGTCTCGGTCGGCGCCTGGTCCTTCGCGCCACTCTCCACGTAGAGCAACGTCATCGGCCCGTTCTTGTAGCGCGCTTCGGCCTTCCCCGGTGCCACCGACTGGAACTGATAGCCAGCAGGCAGCCAGATCTTGAGCGAGTCCGTCGAGGCCAGGCTAAGTGGGTAGTTGGTCGTATAGCGGCCGCTCAACCAACCATCCCGGCCGTCGCTCAGGCGAATTTGATACCAGGTCATACCATCGCCATTGGGATTGGTCTGTTCGGCCTGAAGGTTCAACTGCGTTCCGGTCGCCAGCGTCGTGAGGCGCGTCGCCGACGCTGCGGGGGCGGCCCGGACGTTGACTCCGTCCGAGGCGTGGACCCAGGCACTCCGGGGGATCGTCTGAGGCTGTTCGGCTGTGCGGACCGCAATGTCGGGACAGTTGCCACCAACGGACGGCGTGACCAGGCTCGACGTGTGCGAGCCGGATAGCGACAGGGCGACGCGTTGGTCCCAGGGCCGCAAGACAGCGAGCCCGACCTCAGCGCCTAACAAAGCGAGGACCAGGCCCCATGCGCCGAGTTCGAGCTTTGTCACGATCCTAGCCGCGTCCCGGGTTGTCGGGCGTCGCCGTCACGGTGGCGGCGTTTGACTGCTGGGCGGGCACGTTATCGATCGTGCACGTCACGCTGGTGGTCGCGTTGTACCCGACGTCCGGTACGACCTGCGTCTGGCAACTTCCGAGAAGCTGCCGAGATGCCGTGTCCGTCATGGTGAAGGTGATGGTAGAGGGCGCCCGGGCATGGAGGAGCCCGCCGAGATTCTTGAGCAGCGCCGAGACAACGCACCGCGCCCCACATCCCGACGTGTCGACCGAGAGGACCGTGTAGATGGGCGGCAGCGTCGTGAGATTCGAAAAATCAATCACATCAGCCGGCGCCGAAATTCCAAAGTCCTGGTTGTAATTGACGAACCGAAGGTCGGCGTCGCGAATGCCGTCAACAACAACACCGTGTTTCAGGCGCACTCGTAGCACCCGATAAGGTGCCTGCGCGGTGATGAACACCTCTCCCCGTGCGCCCGATAACTCGACCGCATCGACGCCATCGACCGACACGTGGTCGGTGCGCTGCGTGATCGCCGGCCCGAGGAAGGTCGCGCGGAAGACGTTTCCATCGGTCAGGTCCGTCAGTTGGGGAGCGTGGCCGGCCGACCCCCCCTTCCACCAGCCGTTCCCTGCCGCCTTGACAAAGCTGCGGGAAACAATGTCGCTGCCCATGTGCGCCGACAGAAACTGCTGCCCGCGAAAATAGGCATTGTTGTCAATGATGATCGCCTCGAGCTTGACATCAGCCGCGCTAACGGTCACGTACTCGGAGCCGGGCGCGCTCCGCTGCAAGTCGATCGACCACCGATTGCTGCCTTCACTGTACGACCCGGTGATCTCGAAGCTGTCGGCCGCGATCAGCGTGCCGGTGGCGCCGCTTTCCAGGCTGCGCGTCGTGGGCCGGTCGAGGCCGAACGGAAGATCGCAGGCCGTGAGCCCAGCGACGACGACGGCTCCGACCAACCCGGCCCGTGCTCCGTACAACGCCCGCGATAGAGAGCGAAATGGTAACAAGGCGTGGGGTGTAACGGGTTGAGCATTCCAACCGTTACTCAACGGTGATCCCCAAGCGCCGGGCGGTGCGCCTCTTCGGCCGGGACTACGCGGTCATCCTCCCCAGCCTGCGCGATCCCCGCATGCACGTCGCCGCCGTACTGGTGACGCTCCAGGTGCTGGGCCAGACGGTGCTCGGCTTCCGGCTCTCGGTGGCGCAGATTCTCATCTGTCTACTGACCGGCGCCCTGATCGAATTCGGGGTCGCCTTCTTCAAGGACAGCGCCATCATGTGGCCGGCGAGCGGATTGCTGACCGGCAACAGCACGGCCTTCATCCTGCGAACTCCCGGCACGCTCCATGGCCAGTGGTGGAGCACGCATGGGATCTGGATCTTTGTCGGCGTGGTTGCCATCTCGATGGCGTCGAAGTACCTGATCCGCTGGCGTGGGCGGCACATCTTCAACCCCTCAAACCTTGGCCTGGTCATCGCCTTCGTCGCGCTGGGTCCCAAGTTTACGGAGCCGCAGGATCTGTGGTGGATCCCGCCCGGGCCGTGGCTTCTCGTGACCTACGCCGTCCTGGTCGTCGGGGGACTGTTGATCGCGTGGGAACTGCGATTGCTCGGTCTCGAGCTGGCTTTCATGGCCGGGTTTGCAGCGTTTACCGCCGTGGCGCTGGCGCTGGTGCCCGACCATTGCATGGTCGCCAGCTGGCATGTGGCTCCAATGTGCGGACGTGAACTCTGGCAGATCCTGGTCACCTCGCCGGAACTCCT
>WNGO01001356.1_pt1 | contig 15738 bp, 14 predicted proteins | sample 5400511 | NCBI WGS metagenome assembly WNGO01 (sample SAMN13153380, study PRJNA577476) | soil metagenome | isolation source: 20 cm soil or saprolite under Garry oak tree replicate 2 | place: USA:California | collected 2016-06-15 | reverse complement strand
GTGCTGAGACGGTCTCGGATGGGACGGAAGTTAATCCCGAGACCCCGAACTTTTCCGGTTCGTAGCGGTAGCCCCGGCGCATTTTCGTCTCGGGACCGGGATTCGCGCCGGTGGTACGGGCCAGGCGATTGACCGACTGTACGAGATGCACCGACGGCAAATTTAAGACACACTCACCCGTACGGCGCATATTTTGCGGAGTCTTAGAAATTCCGGACAATCCAAGTATCGCGCGCCAGCCGAGCCAAAATGCCGAAGACATCGGCGCCAGATTGTACGAGCCATCTTCATTAACGCTGCTGATCAGCACCACCGGTGTCCCAAAATAGAGGATCGCAGGTTCGCTGGTTATATGCGTCATCGTTCTCCCCTTTCTTTTTGACCTGGTTTCTATCATTCAATGGAACCGATCTATTTCTTAAAAACCCCGCGGGCGTGGTTTGTGAAATCTGATCGTTGTATTGGTGTTTCATTATTCAAAAAAAACCAGACAAACTTTTCACATTCACCCGGCCACGGGGTTTTAACAGACATATGGCGCCCGAGAAGTTGCAATTACCGCTTCCCTTCGAGCAGATCATGCAACGCCACGAAGGGGAAATCATGCGCTATCTGCTGCGCGCGTCGGGCAATGGCGCCGACGCCGCGGACTTGTTTCAGGAAACCTGGCTACGCGCATATCGCGCCTATCCGCGCCTTGAGCCCGAAAGCGAAGTCAGGCCGTGGCTGTACGCGATCGCCGTCAATTTATGCCGCAATCGGACACGCGACGGCGCGCGCCGGGCGCGCGTGATCGTGACCGATGAGGAGAAAAATCCGGCAGCGGATAGGATCGTCAAAGGTCATCGTGGCTTTAGTGAAAATGAAGGTTACGCGGCGGTGCGCCTGCGCGAGCTGATTGCTTCACTCCCGCCGAAACAACGCGAAGCGCTGCATCTGCGTTACTTCGCCGGTCTGGACTTCGCGGAGATAGCTGCTGCGATGGACTGCTCAGAACAAGGCGCGCGCGCGAATGTTTCCCAGGCGATGAGAAAAATCAAGGCAATGTGGTGACTTATGAAAATCGAAAAACTTATTGAATCCATCGGCGGCGAATTCGAAGAAGATGGAATCGATGCATTGCTGCGGAGCTCCCGCAGTCGGGTCGATCATGCGCTGAAACACCTTCGGCGCCCGGACGCGGCGGTGGGCATTGTAAAATCACCGTTGGGGGATCTGCTTGTGGCCATCACTGGCCGCGGCATCGTGCTCAATCATTACTTGCTCGACGGTGACGATCTCGCGGCTACGATTGCGCAACTTCGATTCGAACTGGATCTCGTCGACGATCGCCGCACAATCAAAGAAGTCGGCGAGGAGATTCGCCGCTATATCGGCGGAGAGGCCGCGGCGCTGCGCCAGAAGATCGACTTGACTCTGGCGGGAACTCCTTTTCAAAGGAAACTTTTGCATAAACTCCAGGAAGTCCCGCGCGGCACTGTGGTCAGTTATCAAGCCTTGGGCGCCGCAGCAGGAGCGCCGAAGGGAGCTAGGGCCGTGGGTAATGCGATGCACAACAATCCGGTGCCGATCTACGTTCCCTGTCACCGCGTGATCGCTTCGGACGGCCGGATCGGTGGATATGGCGGCGGCATTCCGCGCAAATTGCAACTGCTGCGGTGCGAAGGTTTTGCGCTGGCCGAGGCGGCGGTGCGCCTTCCCGACAACGTCGTCTGGGGCCACAAGGGAACCAAAATTTACTGCCGGGCCAATTGCCGCACCGCCACGCGCCTCGACCGGTCGCGTATCTTGTTTTTCGCCGGCGCTAGAGAGGCGAGACAAGCAGGCATGCGCCCGTGCAAAATCTGTCAGCCGGCTTAGAGAATTGCCCGTGAAACTGCAACGCACGGGACAGGCGAAGCGCTTCCAGACTGATGACACGGCTAGTATCGAGATAACCCAAAGGAGAAAAACGATGATGCTATTCTACAAAGAGATCGAATCAGCCGTCGGCAAGCTCAAACTCGTCGCAAGCTTAAACGCTTTGGTCGCTGTTATCTGGGAACGCGAGCGCCCAAACCGAGTAAAGCTTGATACTGCGAGGTTGGATCCGCAGCAGCCAATCTTGCTGGAGACCGAGCGCCAGTTGAAGGAATATTTCTCCGGCGAAAGAATCCAGTTCGATCTTCCGCTTCAGCCCGACGGGAGCGAGTTTCAGAAGAAAGTCTGGCAGGCCTTGAGAGCGATACCGTTCGGTGAAACCAGGAGCTATCTCGATCTGGCAAAAGCCGTCGGCTCTTCCAGGGCTGCTCGCGCCGTCGGTGCCGCCAACGGCAGGAATCCTTTATCCATCATCGTGCCATGTCATCGGGTCGTCGGCACCGACGGATCGCTGACCGGCTTTGCTGGCGGGCTCGAGACGAAAGCGGCGCTTCTGGCTCTCGAAGCCCGGCCTGTCGGGTCAATAAATGGCTGAGAGTAATTTCCAGTGAAAATTCCAAGGACGATCGGCGCGTACGACATCGATTGGGAACCTGTGCGGTCGCAGCTCGATGGTCGCGGATTTGCGTTGATCTCCGGCGTGCTGGCGAAGCATACCTGTGCAGAGGTCGCCGGCTATTACGCCGATGACCATCGATTTCGCTCGCGAATCGAGATGTCGCGCTATTCGTTCGGCCGGGGCGAGTATAAATATTTCAACTATCCGCTGCCGGAGATCGTGCAAAAGCTTAGAGACTCGATCTATCCGCAGCTCGCGCCGCTGGCCAATCAATGGGCCGAACGGCTGGGCAGCGAAACGGCTCGCTATCCTGAAAAGCTTACGGACTTCCTCGATCGTTGTCATCGCGCCGGCCAAAAGCGCGCAACACCCTTACTTCTCAAATACGGCGTCGGTGACTTCAACTGTCTGCATCAGGATTTATACGGGGACATCGTGTTTCCTTTTCAAGTCACCTGTTTCTTGAGTCAGCGCGGCAAAGATTTTAACGGCGGCGAATTTGTCCTGGCCGAGCAACAGCCACGCCGGCAATCTCGCGTTGAAGTGCTTAGTCCCGAGCAGGGCGATGCGGTCATCTTTGCAGTTCATCACCGACCGGTTCGCGGCGCCCGCGGCTACTACCGAGCCAACCTTCGTCACGGCGTCAGCACCGTTCACTCGGGCGAGCGCTACACGCTGGGAATTATTTTCCACGATGCCAAATAAGAGAACCAAGAGTGGCTCGAGGAATCCCGTTCGCGTACCAGCTTTAAAACATTCGCCTATTTGACCTCATCCCTTCCCCCTAGAGTTCTTCGTTTAAAGAACTAAAGTATTACTTGGAAGCGAGGTTGCCTTATGAGTACGACTCTCGATAAGGTTCAGGGGTCGCTTTATCGTGCGACGGTCATCGCCAACTCGAGATATCGTGACGACGTGCTCAGTCTCCAGGCGATGAGCTTGACCTACTCCACGTTGCTGTCGTTGGTCCCGTTCCTTGCCGTGATGTTCTCCGTACTGAAGGCCTTCGGAGTACAGAATGCTCTGGAGCCCGTCCTGACCCAGCTGCTCGAACCACTCGGCGCCGAAGCATCGGCGGTGACCAACAAAATTATCACCTTCGTGGACAATCTTCGCGTCGGTATCCTGGGCGCAGCGGGCATGGCCACGTTGTTTTATACCGTGGTCACGTTGGTGGCCAAAATCGAAGATGCGCTCAATCGGATCTGGCGCCTGCCGCGTTCCCGCACCTGGGGTCAGAGGATCACGGCCTATTTGAGTGTGGTGTTAGTTGGACCGGTCATGGTCTTTACCGCTTTAACCCTGATCGCCTCGGCGCAAAGCTACTGGCTGGTGGAGCGCCTCGTGCAGATCGGCTTCGTGAGTTACATTTTTTCACTGACAACCAACGTCATGCCGTTTTTTCTCTTTTGCGCCACCTTTACGTTTCTTTATAAATTGATTCCCTACACCAACGTGCGGCTGAGCTCGGCACTCGTCGGCGGCGCCACGGCGGGCATTCTTTGGCAGCTCGTCGGAATCGCATTCGCCGCTTTCGTTGCGAACTCCGCCCGCTACGCCGCCATTTACTCGAGCTTCGCGATCATCGTGGTCTTCCTGATTTGGGTCTATATCGGTTGGCTGATTTTTTTGATCGGCGGCGAAATCGCTTATTTTCATCAGCACCCTTCCGCCTTCATACGCGAAGCGCTGCCCGGCGGAAACGGGCATCGATTTCAAGAATGGCTGGCTTTGTCGGCGCTCGTCGAGATTACCCGCCGCCATCTTTCTCAAGCGCCGCCCTGGCAACCGACCGAGCTTGCCGCTTATCTCGGCGTGTCGAGTTTAGACAATCTCTTTGACGTGTATGTTAGAGCGGGAGTTTTGCTCAGGTCCGCTGAGCCTGAAGGGGTGGCATTGGCGCGGCCACCTGAAACGGTACAGGTCAAAGATATTTTGGATATTGTAAGTGATTCGGCCGCGCCGGCCGTCGATCATGCCAGCCCCGCCGCCCAAGTGTTGCTGCAGCGCGATCAGGCCGTGCAAAAAGCTTTGGAGAAGACCAACCTAAGATCTTTGGTCGAGGAACCTTCGGCGCCGATCGTCAGGTTTCCTCAAACGGCATCGAGCCCTCCGTCGCGCTAGGAAAAAAATCAGCGAGTAGTGGGCCATTTTGTCAGCCTGTCGGCCGCGAAAGAGAATATTTGTTCTCGCCGTGGGACCGATTGCAACTGTCAAAATAAGCCCACTACAGGGATGGTCATCATGCCCCTAACTTGACCGGCTCAGGATTTATTTGATTTGAAAGGTTCCTTCAGCACGACTTTCACGCCGGCGATGGTTCCAGTTACCGCCTTGCGCACTTGTTGCGCTGCTTTTGAGCTGATCTGTTCAGCCGCCTTCAGCGCGCCGGTGGCCGCCGCTGAGGCCGCTTCCGTCGTATCCAAGCTAATCTCTTTCGCTCCCGCTATCGCGCCCTGCACCGCGCCTTTCGCTGCTTTTGCGACGTCACCTGCAACAGCCGACGTTTCTTTGACAACGTTGCTCGTCGTTTCGCTGATCGTCTGCAATGCCTCATTGCCGCTGGCTTTAGTTCCTTGTAAGACTCCGATCACCACTCCCTTGGCACCCGAACCGACGTCACCGCCAACGTCGACGACCGCTTGAATGGCGGAACGAATCACGCCGGATGAGGCCTCAATGAGAGACGTGCCCGTTTTGCCGGTGCCGGAAAGAACTTCGCTGGTTGATTTGAGGATGCCATTTGCCGCCGCAGCGGTTGCTTCTGTCGCCTTCAGACCAATTTCTTTGGCACCGGTAATCGCTCCTTGCATGGCGCCTTTGGCCGCGTTGCCAAGGTCCCCCGCCACCGCCGACGTTTCTTTGATCACACTGCTGGTGGCTGCCATTATCGCGTCCGCTGCTTCCACGCTGGTTTCTTTAGTCCCGCGCAATGTTCCGACCACGGCATTCTTCGCCGCCGACCCTACGTCACCGCCGATATCCGATACTCCACGAATCGCCGCGCGGCCTACGTCCGAAACAGCTTCAATTAATGACGTTCCCACCGTGCCCGTTCCCTTAATCGTATGCGCCAGAGTTCCGCTCACCGTATCCACCACTGCTTTCGCCACGTCACCCGTTCCTCTGATCGTTCCGACGACGCCGTTTTTTACCACTTCAAATATGCCACTTTTCTCTTCCATCGGCCTCTCTCCTTTCTTTCGTTTGAGTCAAAGAAAGACGCAAAACCCTTACAAGCTCGGAAGTTAGATAAGGCTCAGGCTGTGGAGCACGTTTTGCGTATGGCTAAGAGCCAAGTCTAATACTGATGTCTGCGGTTGGAGGAGATCTGGCGTGCATGGGTCTGATATCTCCTCCCGAAATCATGTCACTGACCAGGGCAATGTCAAGTTGGTGAATTCAATTATTCACAGAAGATGATCTGTGCGCGCGCATCGGGTGGTTTCAATTCTCGCGTGACGGTGGAACGTTGAACAGGCTCGGCGCGAGATAGTGCAGCAAGCGCTAAAGGATTTATCGCCCGAAGAGCTGCTCGCCCCACCCAAACCTCGCATCGCGTGGCTGGTTTGGCATTTGTCGCGCGTTCAGGCACCAGGAAGGTGACCTCGGGAACAATTGTTCCGTGTATTACGGCGAGAATCTCGCCACCGACAAGACAATCCTACCTTGGTGGGACGAGTCGCTTTGATAAATCTCTGCCGCGTTCGAAAATGTCTCAGGCGAAATTTGAAATTATCTAAAAACAGCAAAGCCGGTTTTTTTCGACCTGGTCAATTCATTCAGCGATACTTGGACGCCCGCGCACCAGCCTGTTATGACGAAGCCAAATGACCACACCAAGACGTCGGGATTAGGCAAAATCCTCAAGAAGATATTCATCCCTGAAAATCACTTAGCGCGTCTAATCCCTTAAGCATCGCTTGCTGTCCGTCGGGTTTTAAAAATCCGCCATATATTTGTTTGCGAAAATGATTCGGATTTGCGAGCTCACCGTTTTCTCTCTTCGGGTAAAGATGCTAACGCTAGTCCCTGAATCGTTTTCGGCCTCGGTGACTGCACGTGCGCCAAACTTGTATTTATGGGAGTCACCGAAAAGACGATTCTTGTGAAACTCGCCGCACAGATATAGTCGTCGCGGATTCAGTAATGTTCCTCATGCTCTCCTGAACGATGACAGAAACAAGCCACTCTCGGAATCCCCGCTTAGTTCTTTTCAATGTTTGTGTAGGGCTGTTCATGGTGGCCGTGGATCAAAGAGTTCTTTTAGTTGCATTGCCAACCCTGACCGGAACTTTTGGAACCGACCTCACAACCGTCCAGTGGACTCTGCTTATTTACGATCTCACTCTCATCGGTCTGGTCATAACGGTGGGACGGGTCGGGGATCTTTTTGGTCGCAAGCGGATCTATATGACCGGCTTTCTTGTCTTCATCTTCGGCTCAGCCCTATGCGGTCTGTCTCACTCCCCGGCGCAGCTTATTCTGTTTAGATGCTTGCAGGCGATTGGCGGAGCCATGTTGACCGCCAATGGGAGGGCTATCGTCTCAACGGTTTTTCCACCGGAGGAGCGGGGAAAAGCGCTTGGCTATACTTCGGTAGCGCTACATACCGGTTTCCTTACCGGGCCCACTCTGGGGGGTTTCCTGATTGATACGCTCGGGTGGCGTTGGATATTTTATATTAATCTACCGGTCGGAATTCTCGGAGGTTACCTAGCATGGAAAACCATGGAAGAAACCGGCGGAGACAAAAAGGAAGGCGTCAAGATTGATTTCGTCGGAGCCTTCCTGTTGCTCGCGACGAACACGCTTTTTCTTTACACGATTCGAGACCTGCCCCACGAGGGACTCAACCTCAGGTCCCTCTTACTCCTTCTGCTTTCGTTCACTGGATTGTTTCTTTTGATCCTGACCGAATTACGCGTTGAAGTTCCTATTCTGAGCCTCTCCCTTTTCCGCAGCCGGTTATTTACCTTCGCCAATTTGAGTCTATTTTTCATCACCTCATCGCAGGCAGCCATTCAATTTCTCATGCCCTTTTACCTGCAGAGCATCATGGGCTTTTCTCCTTCTAAAATGGGCTGGATCATCATCGCCAACTCTGTTGTGATCGTGATGGTTGCACCCTTAGCCGGTCGACTCTCCGACCGATTTGGTTCGCGCGTCCTCTGTACGATCGGCACGAGTGTGATTGTCCTAGGACAATTCTTCATCGCCTCTCTCACCCGTAGCGCTTCGATACCGAGAATCATGCTTCCATTGGCGCTTTCCGGGCTTGGCATCGCCATTTTCAACACACCGAATCAGAACGCGATTCTCGGATCCGCAGACCGAGACAAAGTAGGCGCGGCTACGACCGGCCGTCTTGGCGCCTCTTGTGGCGTCGCGCTTTCTACAACGCTCTTCACTTATGGCTTAACCATTGCCGGACTAACGCGATCTCAAATCGAATTTCCCCAGAGCTGGGGAGTTTTTCCGGACGCCTTCATGCAAACTTTCAATCACACGGTTCATATCATTAACTTTTTCACCCTGTTTTCCGTTTTCTTCTCCGCAGTAAGAGGGAGCAGGAAAAATTGACAGGGCAAAAGTCTGCGCCTGGCAGATCTTCGCCCCAAGCCCGCGGCCAAGTTTCCTATCAATTTAATTGAATCTCTTAAATTCGGCTAACTTGATTTCGTGCTTTTTCAGTAGGTCGTAAAAATCCGCGCGGTATTTGCCGGCGATTTCGGCGGCGCGGGTCGCCTTGCCGTTGCACGAGCGCAATAGACGAACCAGATAGGCTTTTTCAAATTCTGATCGGGCTTCTTTCAAAGTCTTGAATGAGCCGCTCGTGGGCAAGAGCTGCGCTTGGATCGAATCTTGTCCGGGATCGACGCTCGCGGCGATTTTTGTCTGCAGCACAAGATCGTCGGTCACGACGTCCGACTGGGTCATGGTCACGGCATACTCCAGCGTGTTTTCCAGTTCCCTCACGTTTCCCGGCCAGTCATGCTGCATCAGTTTTTCCATCGCCTGCGGTGTGAGACCCTTGACGTCTCGTTTCATTTGTTGACAGATCTTTTTCAACAGATGATCCACCAAATAAGGGATGTCTTCGATGCGATCCTTCAGCGGAGGAAGAACGATCGGAATCACATGGATCCGATAAAAAAGATCCTCGCGGAAGTTGCCCTTTTTAACTTCTTCCACCAGGTCTTTCTTGGTCGCCACGACGATTCTGACATCGACCTGCACCGGCTTTTCACCGCCGACGGGATAGAATTGTCGCTCTTCCAACGCCCTAAGCAGCTTGACCTGGATGGATAGTGGCATGTCGCCGATCTCGTCCAAAAAAAGCGTGCCTTGATGTGCCTGGGTAAACAAACCCTTCGTGCTTCGCACCGCACCGGTAAACGCGCCCTTTTCGTGGCCGAATAGCTCGCTTTCCAGCAGCGTCTCCGGAATCGCGGCGCAATTGATCGCCACAAAGGGCTCGTCCTTGCGCTCGCTCGCGAGATGGGTCGCCTTCGCGATCAGCTCCTTGCCTGTGCCACTCTCACCATGGATGTAAACCGTCGAGTCGGTTTTCGCGATGCGCGATACTGCCTCCAGCACCCGTTGCATTTTATCGCTTTTGGCGACGATGCTGGCGAAATCATACTTCTCTTTCAGCAGCCCTCGCAGCCTTTGGTTCTCAGTGGCAAGCTTGCAACTCTCCAGCGCGCGGGCGATTTGTAAGACCAATTCGCGGGGATCGAAAGGCTTGGTGAGATACGTATAAGCGCCTCTTTTCATCGCCTCGACGGCGCCCTCAACGCTCGCGTGACCGGTGAGAATAATGACCGGCATCCCAGGATAACGCGCATGCAATGTTTCCATCAGCGTCATTCCATCCTGGTCGGCAAGGCGCAAGTCAACGATCGCCAAATCAAAATTTTCCGCCTTCGCAGCATCGAGCGCCTCTTCATAACCGAGCGCCACGGTCACTTCATGATTCGCCGCGTTGAGTCTGGTTTTCGCGAGCTCGAGCAAATTTTTGTCGTCATCGACAACGAGAATTTTTGGTGCAGACATGCTGCCTCTCCGTGTTAATATCTGGATTTGTCATACAACAGACCACACACCCACAGCAAAGCGATCACCCCGAAGCGAAATCCCAGCAACCAGAGGGCAAGCACCTTGACCCAGAGCCCGCCAACAGGCCGCGATGAAGAGCTAGCGAGTTCTTGCGTATCGATTTCGCCCATATACCGTCGCTCGAAGATTGCGTGCGGGGCCGCAGCTAAGCCAAATTCACAACGTTTCATTTCTTGGTACTTCGCAGTTCATCCCGGAGAAATGGTCAGGACTTGGACTTTAGGGTTGCGACAATGACCAAGGCGATGCCTCCCGCCAGGGACAGCCCTCCTAGCAGCGGTGACAACGGGATGGTTTTTTCGCGATCAGCTGTGGCTTGGACCGGGCCAATGTCAATGATTTTTTCGCGCGTCGTATACGTAATGCCTTGGTAAGAAAGTGCCACGACTCCAAGGACAATGAGCGCCACTCCCAGAATTATAATTGGTTTCATTTTCATCATACCGTCCCTCCGGGAAGGATCCGCTCAATGCTGAATAGCTTGCGCGGAGAGTTGCACAAGCACCCAGTAAAGGGCTTAATTACTCAAGGCGTATGCCAAGGGCGCGAGATGTGATAATTCCCTGTTTTTATTCAGGATACGATCGGATGCCTGAATTGCAAGGAACACGAGTTGAAGGGATTTTTCCTACATGTAGGGGATTTCCTATCGCGAGCATTTTGCTGACCTGATGTTGATCACATAAACCGCACCCATCCCTTATTCTTTTTCGGGTATACTCGACTCCGTCATGCGCCAGGGATCGAGAATTCGATCGAGCTCTTCCGCGGGAAGCAATTTTTCTTTTTGCGCCAGTTGCCGGATAGTTTGACCGCTCGCCATTGCCTCGTGCGCTAGCTTGGCCGCTTTGTCGTAACCGATCGCCGGCGCGAGCGCCGTGACCATGGCAAGGCTCTTTTCCACCATCTCTTGGCAGCGCGCCCGATCGGCGACGATACCGCCAATGCACTTGTCGGTGAATGCGTTTACGACATTGGCGCTGAACTGAATCGATTCGATCAGCCGTAATGCCATCACCGGCATCATGACGTTCAACTCGAAATTACCCGCTTGGCCGCACAAGGTAATCGTCGCGTCGCAGCCGATCACGTGAGCCGCCACCTGAAGCACAGCCTCGCAGAGCACCGGATTGACTTTGCCCGGCATGATCGACGAGCCTGGCTGAGTGTCCGGCAATTGAATTTCACCGATGCCGCAGCGCGGCCCCGACGCGAGCCAACGCAGGTCGTTGGCAATCTTGATCAAGCTGACCGCAAGCGCTTTCAATGCGCCGCTCAAGTGCACGACCGCGTCCCGTGCGCCTTGCGCCTCGAAATGATTTTGCGCTTCGTGAAACGACAATCCGGTCAGTTGGAAAATCTTGTCGATGGTTCGAGTCGCAAACTCCGGATGCGCGTTGATGCCGGTGCCGATGGCAGTGCCACCGAGCGGGAGCTCTGCCAAACCTGAAGCCGCCGCTTTGATGCGCTCGCTGCTCAATTCGATTTGCCGCGCGTAGCCACCGAATTCCTTGTCCCAAGCACATCGGCGTCGCATCGGCCAAATGGGTGCGGCCGATCTTGATGACGTCGTCGAATTCTTCAGCTTTTTGCCGCAGCGCGGCGTGCAGTCGCGCCAATGCAGGTAGAAGCTCGCGCTCGATCGCCAATCGCGCCGCGCAATGCATCGCCGTGGGAATTACGTCGTTGCTAGACTGGCACAGGTTGACGTGATCGTTGGGATGAATTTCCTTGCTGCCTCTCGGCCGAGCTAAAATTTCCAGCGCGCGGTTGGCAATGACTTCGTTGGCGTTCATGTTGGTCGAGGTGCCGGAACCGGTCTGAAAAATGTCGACGACAAACTCGCCGCCGAGCTTTCCATCCATCACGTCCTTGGCGGCCTGGCGAATCGCCCCAGCAATCCGCGGCTCTAGCAATCCAAGTTCTTCATTAGCCGCCGCGGCCGCATACTTGACCATGGCCAATGCGCGAATGAATGCGGGGGGAAATCCAATTCCGCTCACCGGGAAGTTTTCCACCGCCCGTTGCGTCTGCGCGCCGTAATAGGCTTCTCTCGGCACCTTCACTTCTCCCATGGAGTCTTTTTCAAAACAAAAATTTTCTCCGGCCATAAAACCTCCGTTTGGTTGGCAACCGCCGCGTGGAACAAATTCTCTATGCCAGCCTAGCACCGGTGGATGGTGCGCAAAATAGTTGGCGCTAGGCGCCGGCGGGTACGGGCTGCGGTTCTTCTAGTAATACGGCCAGACCGACGATGCCGGCGATCAGCACGCCTGCAAGTATTTGCCAGCCGATGGCGTAGGAACCGGTGCGATCGACAATGTAGCCAAATAGCGGCGTGCCCAGCGTGGCGGCGCCGGCATTGATCGTGATCATCATGCCCAAGCCGGCGCCGGTGCGCGCTTTGCCCGCGATCTCACCGATGAGCGCGTAGGACACGCCTTGATAGCCGACGATGGAGACCCCGGCGAGAAAAAGGATCGGCAACAGCAAATAGTAGGAGGACTCCTGCTGAATAAAACCGAGCGCGGCGATCAGCGCAACCGAGATCACGCCGATCAGTATCAAAACAGACTTTCTCCGGCCACCGAATATGCGGTCACTGGCAACGCCCCAGCCGACGCGTCCCAGCATGGCGCCTGCCTGTGTCAAGGCGAGCGCTTGACTCGCCCAGTAAGGCGAAAAGCTCATGGCGTCTTTCAAGTACAGCGGCACGTAGGTGATCAAAACCATTTGGCCGATCAGGTAAATTGCCGTGGCGCAACTGATCGGTAGCAACTGCCAGACCTTTAGAGAATTTTGATCGTTCGCGAACCGCTCAGTTCCCGTCGCGATTCCATCGCTGTCAGCCGCCGGCTCGCGCCAAAGCACTGAGAAAACAAAGCCAAAGAAAAAGTTGATGATCCCAAGCGCGGCCAGCGCGCCGCGCCAGCCGATGATCAGCACCAGTGACGGTGCTAACACCGCCGCGACGACACCGCCGGCCGGAACTCCGGTCTGCTTGATTCCCATGGCCGTGGCGCGCTCGTCGTGAGGAAACCACGTCATCACACCGATGGTCGATGCCGGATTAAGAAAGCTGTAGCCGAATCCAGCGAGAAAGAAACTCACCCAGCTCCACGCGAACGACGGCGACAACGCCGCGGCGACGGTGCAGACCCCAAGGGTGAAATGTCCGTACAGCGTCGTCTTGCGCACGCCGAAGCGGTCGGCAAGCCAGCCGGTGGCGAAAGACGCCCCGGTCATCGCCAGGTAGAAGGCAGAGAAAAATAATCCGACCTGCGCGCGGGAAAGCTGAAGCTCGTCTTTGTAAAAGGGCGCCAACGTGTTGATGCCGTACTGCGCCGTCGCGCCGATGATGTGCGACACGCTGATCAGCGCGAGGATCGTCCAACGGACGCGATCACGCTGCGGTGCGGTTACGGACATGGAAAATGAGGTTGCTAATCGAAGACGGTGGCAGAATAAGCAGCGGCGTCGATAAACGCTTCGATCACGCTCGGGCCGCCGAGAGTGAACGCCCAATCGAGCGCCGCGGTGAATTCATCGGCGCTTTTCGCCGAGCGGCAGGGAACGCCGAAATAATGCGCCGGCGATTCGGGCGGCGTGCCGAGATCGACTCCGGAAAGCGGATAGTTCCGCCGTTCCTGTTTCACCTTCATGAGACCGAGCCAGCCGTCGTTAAGCACGACAATCGGCACGGCCAAATTTAACCGTCGCGCCAAAGTCAGCTCGCCGGCGGTCATCTGAAATCCGCCGTCGCCGACGACCGCGACAACCGTGCGCTCCGGATGCACCAGTTTCGCCGCATATGCCGCAGGCATGCCGTAACCCATCGAAGACCAACCGTTGGTTGCGAGCAACGTCCGCGGCACATCGGTGCGCCATTGAGTCGCGATCTGATGCGTGTGCGCGCCGACGTCGTAGGAAAAAATGCCATCCGCAGGCAACGTGGCGCGCAAGATATCCAGAACGTGGTACGCCGCAAAACCGTTGGTATTTGGACGCAACGCTCGATCCAACCCTGAGCGATGATTCAGGCACTCTTGCTCTGACCAATCGTTGGCAATCTCCTCGATACCGCTGATCCTCTCGATCGCCGAATCAAGATCGCAGGTGTGGTTCCACAAAAAATTCAAACCTTTTCCCGGCTCGGCGGCTTCCGTGCTGATATGAATGATTGGCGTTTTACCGACCCATTCTTCGTAGTTGATCTCGATGGGATCGTAGCCGACCGCAATAATCAGATCCGCGCGGTCGGTGAATCGTTTGACATCGCTGCGCCGAGCTCGGCCGATGACACCTGTCCAAAGGGAATGGCTTTCCGGCAGAAATCCTTTGGCATGCATGGTGGTGACGAACGGCAACTTTTGCCGCTCGATAAATTTGCTCAGCTCACGCCCGGCCTGGCTGCGCGTGAATGTTAAGCCCGTAATCACCAACGGGCGGCGCGATCGCGCCAACGCCGCGCGAAGAGTTTGTGCCACTTCGCTCGACCGATCCGGCAAACAGGGTGAATGCTTCGCCGGCTCGGTGGATTCCGATTGCTGCCCGACGGCAATATCTTCCGGCAGATCGAGATGCACCGGACCAGGCGGTTCATCGGCGGCAATCGCGATCGCGCGCGCGACCGTGGCGGCAACCTGATTATCACGAAAAGAAAGCGTCGCTTTGGTCAGAGGCCTGAACAACGCGTGATGATCGATACGCATCTGAATCCGTCGCTCGAGCCATTGGGTCGCAACGTTGCAGGTGATCGCAATGACCGGCGCGCGGTCCAGCCAGGCACAGCCGACGCCGGTGGTTAAATTGGTCGCACCCGGCCCCACCGTCGACACGCACACACCCGGGATGCCGGTGAGATAGCCGACCGCTGTTGCCATGAAGCCCGCCGATGTTTCACTGGCGGTGAGAACGAACTGAACCGAGCTTCGGCGCAGCGCCTCGATCAACGGCAGCACCGGTCCGCTCGGCACACCAAAAACCCAGCGCACGCCAGCCCGTTCGAGCGCGCGCACAATGAGATCACTGTTGTTCATGCAATTGAATTTTTAAAGTTGGCGCCTCGACGGAGAAATCACCGACAATTCTAACCGGGGATAGAAGAATAGGATGGAAGATGACGATCCTCAATCCTCGATTCTCCATCCTCAACCCTTAGTTTCCAATGCGCACGGTATCGACTGCATCTTGCACCGCGCGAACGATCGACAGCGCGGTTAGCTTGCCAGTCTTTGGATTTTCACTGGGAACATTCTCGATATGCACATGCAGCTTGCCAAACTCGCCTTCCACATCGATGTCATGGCAATTGTGCGTTAAGCCCGGTACGGCAAAAATGCGCACCCGCGTTTGATCGGGTCCGATGCCGGCCAAACTGACCGCACCGGTAACGTTCACGTTTGCCGGAAAGCCGCGGCATGCCTCGCGCGCCGAGCCGGAGAAAATTTCTCTTTCCTCCTTTAGTCCGACCAAAGAAATCCCGTGTTCGCGTAGATACGGCGCGCCTTCCAGGCCGAGCGGCGGTTTGCGCGTCGTGTGGGTAATATGCGTGATCTGACCGACGCACGCCGACTTGATGCCATCTAAGCCCGCGATCGCCCCCGAAGGAACGTATAAACGGCAACCCGTGCGCCGTGATTCGGCGATAATGTCGGCATGATCAAGCAGCGCGCCGACGCTGATCACCATCAAGTCTTTGCCCGCCGCGAAGACCTTCTTGGCAAGTTCCGGGACAACAGCGCCACCGGCGGCTTCGACAATCAAATCGGCGCCGGTGATGAGTTCGACCAACGACAAATACGGCGGCGGATTTTTGAACGCCGCGAGAAACTCGCGTGCGCTTTTTTCCGTCCGGCTGGTGACACCGGCGATGCGGACTGAAAGCTTGCCCGCTTCGGCCGCTTGAATCAGTGCCTTGCCGATCGCCCCACACCCTACGATGCCAATGGATTTCATCATCCCTCCACGCTTTCTCATTTATCGTGAAGGCTTTTCCCCTGTCAACGCGACGGCACCAGCCAGTAGAGCATCCAATAGACAATCACGCCGGTGACTGAAACGTACAGCCATATGGGAAACGTCCAGCGGGCGATCCGCCGGTGCGCCGGAAAATTTTCCCGCCAGGCTCGGCGCAA
>WNGO01001355.1_pt1 | contig 15738 bp, 16 predicted proteins | sample 5400511 | NCBI WGS metagenome assembly WNGO01 (sample SAMN13153380, study PRJNA577476) | soil metagenome | isolation source: 20 cm soil or saprolite under Garry oak tree replicate 2 | place: USA:California | collected 2016-06-15 | reverse complement strand
GATCGCAGGCCGATCGCAGGAAAGTAAGAAGTGAGAAGTAAGAAGGAAGAAGTTCACAGGAAGCGGCGAGTGACGAGTTGGGCGTTCGCAGCTTGTGCGAAGCGTGCGTACACTGGAGCGATGCGCCGGGCTTGGAAAAGGATTCGCTACCGTCTGGAGTGGCTGGGGCTCAAAGCCGCCGCGAAATTGGTTCCGCTGTTGTCGCGCAAAGCTTGTTATCGGCTGGCCCTTTTGATAGGCGCGCTCGGCGCCTTGCTCGATCGTCGGGGCCGGCGCGTTGCGTTGAGTAATCTGCGCGTGGCCTTTGGCGATGAGATTTCAGCCGAGGGCCGGGCGCAGATCGTGCGTGAATCCTATCAGCATTTTGCCCGTACCATGCTCGATTTTTTTTGGAGCCCGCGCCTGACGAGTGAAAATTTCTCGCGTTACGTTGAGTTCGAGAATCGCGAGAGATGGGATGAGGAAAACACGCGCCCGGGCAAGCCGGTCATTGTCGGTTGCTATCATTACAGCAACTTCGAATGGCTCAGCATTGTCTCGGCCTTTGCCGGTCTCGAAGGTGTCGTCATCGCGCAGCAATTCAAGAATCCACTGCTCGATCCGATCTTCCTGAAGTTGCGCCAGAGAAGCGGCCATCGCGTGGCACCGCGCAAAGGCGCCGTCATGCATCTGTACCGGGCCCTGCGCCGGGGCGAACGCTTCGCCTTGCTCGGCGACCTGACAATTTCGGCGAAACTGCCGACCGTGGCTATTAAGTGCTTCGGGCTTGAACGCTGCGTCACCTTTGCTCACGTGTGGCTGCACCAGCGCACGGGCGCGCCGCTCATCAACGCCCATTGCGAGCCGCTGCCCGGCGGGCGTTACCGCGTGGTTTTTCATCCGCGGATTGAATTTCCCGCGGGTGCTTCGCTCCAGGAAATGGCGCAAGCTTGCTGGGACCAGTTCGAGCCGGTTGTCCGGAAAAATCCCGCCCCCTGGCTCTGGATGTACAAGCATTGGCGTTACCGCCCGCTGTCGGCGAATCTGGCGGCGTATCCATTCTACGCGAATATTTCGGAGGATTTCGAGCGCCGTCTCGATGAAGGCGTGCGCAAACTTCCGCCGATGACTTCGAAAGTGAAGCTGCCGATGGTTACGCCCGCATAATGCAAGGCAAAGTCCGCTTCCCCATGGTGCTGGTCATCGGCTGAGAGGTCCGGATTGCGCCAGATTAGGCGCTCCCGTAGACTCGTTAGGCAGCGCAGCCTGCTCGCAAGCGCTCTTCCGAGACTCGAGTCATTTGAGAATTTCGATTTTCTTTCGATTTAGATTGCTAGCTGATGGAGCGATCTAAAAGATTCGGTTTATGAAAGAATTTGAAGGCAAGGTAGCGCTGGTAACTGGCGGCGGATCAGGAATCGGTCGCGCGACGGCGCTGGCGTTTGCTCGCGAAGGGGCGCAGGTCGTGATCGGTAATCGCAACGTTCAGCGTGGCGAGGAAACAGTGTCGATGATCCGTGATGCCGGTGGAACGGCCAGCTTTCAGCGGACGGATGTCGTGGTCGCGACTGAGGTCGAGGCGTTGGTCGAGCATGCTGTGAAGACGTGCGGCCGTCTCGATATTGCCTTCAACAACGCCGGCATCGAAGGCGAAGTGAAGCCCACGCTTATCGATCACACTGAAGCGAACTTCGATTTAGTGATGGACATTAATGTCAAAGGCGTCTGGCTTTCTATGAAGTACGAGATCCCCCAGATGCTGAAAACAGGTGGCGGCGCCATCGTAAATTGTTCGTCTGTCGCAGGGGTAATCGGATTTCCGGGAATTGGGATTTACAGCGCGTCGAAACACGCGGTCATCGGCCTAACGAAAGCCGCTGCGTTGGAATATTCCGCGCAAGGGATTCGCGTCAATGCGGTCAACCCCGCGGTGATCGATACAGAGATGGTCGATCGCCTCGCTGATGGCATGAATGTGAAAAAGGATGATCTGACCACTTTTCATCCCATCGGACGCCTCGGTCGGGTCGAGGAAGTTGCGGAAGCTGTTTTGTGGCTGTCTTCCGACAAGGCGTCTTTTGTGACGGGGCACAGTATGATGATCGACGGCGGATTCACCGCCCGGTGACGCGAAGCAACGATTTACAATCGAGCCGCAGTGGTCAGACTAAAGCCGATGTTCGTCGGGCATTACGGCGTCGCGTTCGCAGTCAAAACGCCGCGAAATAAGATCCCACTCTGGGTTTTGTTCGTGGCCGTGCAGTTGCTGGATTTTTTGTGGGCGCCATTTGTTCTGCTTGGGATCGAGAAAGTGCGTTTCGTTCCCGGAATCACCGCGACTAACGCGCTCGATCTTTATTACATGCCTTACACGCACAGCCTCATCGGCGCGCTGTTCTGGTCCGCGGTAGCGTTTGCAATTTACAAAATCGGCTGGCGGAACATTGCCTCGAACAGCGCGGCGTTACTGGTGGGTTTCGCTGTTTTTTCCCATTGGCTTCTCGATCTGATCGTTCATCGTCCTGATCTCCCGATCTATGACGACACGATGAAAGTTGGCTTCGGTCTTTGGAATCATAGAGGCATCGAATTTGTATTGGAGATCGGAATTCTTCTTTTCGGCGCGGTCCTCTATTTGAAACGCAACGGCGCCATCGCGCGAAAGATCGGCATCATCATTTTCGTTGCGGTGCTGGCCTTGATTCAAACCAGTAACACTTTTGTGCGCCAGCCGCCCTCCTCCGATCGCGCGTTCGCGATCACGGCGCTCGTCTTCTACGCGGTCTTCGCGGTCGTCGCGTTTCTCCTCGAGAAACGACGCGCAATCTCTTCGTGATTTTTCACCGCGCTGAGGCGAAGCAACGAGGAAGCGGGTGTCTGGCGTCGAATGTGAGAAGAACAGGTGCGGAATGCGCCTAACAGACGATAGTAGCGTTGCTTTATGCCATTCCGCGCACTCAATCTTTCGCCGCAAATTATGCAGGCCGTGCGCGACGCGGGTTACACGGAGCCGACCCCGATTCAGGTCGCGGCGATCCCGCTCATTTCCGCGGGACACGATATCATCGGCATTGCGCAGACGGGCACGGGAAAGACAGCCGCTTTCGTTCTGCCGATTCTAATGAAGCTGGCTGCGTCGAAGCCGAACGGTCAGCCCCGCCGCCCGCGCGCGCTCGTGGTCGCGCCGACTCGTGAGCTGGTGGTGCAGATCGAGGAGAACGTGCGCGCTTACGCGAAACACGTTCCATTGCGCATGGCCACGGTTTTCGGCGGCGTGAGCGAGCGTTCGCAGATCGAGGCGTTGCGCTCCGGTGTCGACCTGGTCGTGGCGACGCCGGGGCGGTTGATCGATCTGATGGAGCAACGAATAGCCAATCTTTCCCGCGTCGAGTTTCTCGTGCTCGACGAGGCCGATCGGATGTTGGACATGGGTTTTCTTCCGCCGATTCGCCGGATCGTGAAAGCGCTGCCGCAAAAACGCCAGACGCTCATGTTCTCCGCCTCGCTTTCGCGGGAGATCGAACAGTTGACCCACCAGTTCCAACAGTCGCCCAAGATTGTACAGATTGGCCGGCGCGCGAACCCGGCCGAAACGGTCACACAGTTTGCCTATGAGGTTTCTCCGCACTTGAAGTCCGCGCTGTTGCTGCACTTGTTAGGCGATCCAAAATTCGACACGGTTCTTGTTTTTGCCCGGACCAAGCATGGCGCCGACAAGATCGCTCGTCGGCTGGAAAGCAGCGGAATTAAGACGGGCACGATCCATTCCAATCGCTCGCAGAACCAGCGGCTCCGTGCGTTGAAGGATTTCAAATCCGGCGCGGTCCGTGTCCTCGTCGCCACGGACATCGCCGCGCGCGGCATCGACGTGGATGGGATCTCGCATGTGGTGAATTACGATTTCCCGATGCACTCAGAGGATTATGTTCATCGCATCGGACGCACCGGCCGCGCACACGCCATCGGTGATGCGATCAGTTTCATTACACCGGAAGATCACGGGCCATTGCGTTCGCTCGAGCGTTTCATTGGGCGCGGCATCGTACGGAAAAAGGCGGAAGGTTTCGATTACAATCAGGCTGCGCCGCTACGCGACGAGCGGGGGCGGGGACCGCGAGTCCCGCAGCGAAAGATCGAGCCGCGGCTACCAGGAAATTCTTCGCGTGGAAGCGGCGATGCCCCGCACGGCCAGGTCGGGTGGCGTTTCCGGAATGCTTCATCGAACAACCGTCCGCCGCGCAGATCTTATCGAAGGCACCGTTGATTCCTTTCGGACTTTCTGATTCCTCAGCCGAGAAGTGCGAAGATTTCGGTTTGGATTTGTTTTCCTTTCACCGCCACTTCGCCGAGCCGCCGGGTGCGATACTTCTCTTTCGCTTTCGCTAGCGTAGCGCCGCTGACAATGACCCGCGCTTCATATTCCGGTGTCTTTGTCAGTTCTTCGAGGCGCCAGGCGAGGTTTACTCCATCGCCGATGACGGTGTAATTGAGCCGCTTTTCCGAGCCCATGTTGCCGGCAACTACAACACCAGTGTTAATTCCAATGCCGACACCGACCGTGGGCAAGCCGCGCTGATGCCATTGCTCGTTCAGCTCATCGAGCGCCGTGGTCATCTCTAACGCAGCGCGCAACGCGCGGTCGGCATCGTCCACGGACGCGACCGGCGCGCCAAATAATGCCATGAGCGCGTCACCGACATACTTATCCACCACACCGCCGTGCTTTTCCACAATGCTGGCCATCCGAGTGAAGTAGTGGTTGAGAATCGCGAGCATCTCTTCGGGACCGGTGGCTTCGCTCATTCTGGTAAAGTTTCGCAGGTCCGAAAAGAGCACTGTCACTTCTCGCTGCTCACCGCCGAGCGTGACCTTCTTCCGAAGTAACTCCGACGCGATCGCCGGGGAGACGACCTTGCCTAACAAGTCGCGAACACGGTCGCGTTCTTCCAGGCCAGCGCTCATTTGATTGAAGGAAGCGGCAAGCGATCCGATTTCATCCTCCTGCTTAAGCTCCACGCGGTGATTGTAATTTCCGGCAGCAATCTCACGCGCGCCGCTGGCCAGCTCCAATACCGGTCGGGAAACGCCGCGCGCGATCCACAAGCCAAGTAAGGCGGATACGCCCAAGCCTAGCACCGCCAGGATCAGGTAGAATCGTTCAAGTCGAAGATAGGGCGCGAGTTCCTTGTCGAGCGATCGTTGCAGCAGCGCGATGGGCTGTGCGTTCTCGGCCGGAAGCGGGACGACGTAACTAACGAAACTTTCACGGGCGAGGCGCAGATCAATCACCTGCTTCGGCGGGAGTACGCGATTGCGCAGCATCCGAGTGATGGCCCGTCGGTCCGGCAGCGTCGTGCCAAACAAGTCGGCGCCGCTGAGAAAAGTGATCTCGAGGTCGGTGTAGACTTTGATTTCACGCGCGAAATCGTCGTCGATGCGGAACATTGGACAAAGCCACGCAATGGGATCCGGCGCGAGCAACGGCGCGACTGCGATGGCGTAGAGTTCGCGGTCGAGCACAACAAACGCGTAGGTGCCGTCGTTCGTCTCGGCCTTCTCGATCAGTTTTAGAAATGGAAACGGCACGTTGTGCAATTGTGGGCGGCGCGTGTCAAAAAGAAGTTCGTTGTCGAGAGATGCGATCAATACCGCATCGGCTCTGACCCGGCCGCGGAGACTCGCTAACGCAGATAGCGTGGTCTCACGGTCCTCATCGGACCCGGCGAAAGCTTCCTGAAACGCGTGATCACGCGAAAGAATGGCGGCCGCGGTCGTGATCTGCTGGTTACGCTGTTCGATTAGCTTTTCGAAAATGCGGGCACCGGTGCGGAGGCTGGATTCAATCTGCGCCACGGCATGCTGTCGATTAGCTTGCCGGACGAGAAGATAGATTGCGCATTGCAACAGCGTCAGGAGCGCAATCAGGAAAAAGAGCAGCCGGCTTCGAAAACTGCGGAAGCGAAGTTTCAGCGATAGCCTCCAGTGGTTAGGCCGGGCGCCCGCTTGGCACGCAGGTCGTGCTTGAGCGGTAGAGTGAAGGCCAAACTTTTTGTGCCGGCGCCGACATCAACCCGTTGGGCGAGGGCTTCCGGCTGGCCTTTCAACGCCGGGTGCCAAACCTGTACGGTGTATTGCCCGGCCGGAAGATCTTTCAGCACGGCGTGTCCATCTGGTCTCGTCGCTTGAAAATGCGGCGTCGGCAACACGGCGACGTAAGCAATCATCCAATCGTGAATGTTACAGCCCAGAGTGATGAAGCCGACCTTATCGAACACCACCGGTGCTGCGGGAACGCCGCTGTAAAGCGGCAGCTCGAATCTTTTCGCGGGCGAAAACGAGTATACGTGATGTCGAATGTTATCGCTGTTCGGGAAAATGACCGCGGTGCCCACTTGTACTGCCGTCACGTAAGGAACAAATTGCTTGTCGCGTTGATCGACAACGGCCTGCTTTTTCGGTGCTGCGCTCGCAGCGCCGGCGGCAGCAACATAGGCAACGGCATCGGAAACGGGCCGGCCTTTGTCGTCCTTGACGATGACCTCGAGCGATCCGGCCATGAGGTCACCGGCGAAAACCAAAACAGTAAGCAGCACCAATCCGCGCGACGGCCTCATCTCAATACGCCACGGCGATGTTCGCTTGCACCAGATGGTTCTCGTATTGCAACGGGTCGTGCGTGGTGATGGCATACTCGTAGCCGACCTGAACCGAAGCGTACTTCATCAGTTGATAGGCAACTGAAAACGAAACTGCATGCGTGCGTCCCAACAATTTGTAGGCGGTACGCAACGGCTGGCCGAACTCGTCTTCGTCTTCGCGTTCGATGGAGAACCGGGCAATATCGGGCCGGGGCGGAACAGCGTATGAAATCACATCACCCTCGCGATAGGTGTAGCCGACGGTGACCTGGAGGGACGAGGTGACATCGAAGATTATACTCACATTGCCGCGATGAACCTGCCGATCGTAGAAATTGTCCGGCGCAACAAAACTTTCGAACGCATAACCGCCTTCCAGCGCGATCCGGTCGGAGAGCGTAATGCCGGCTTGAAGATTGAACACGTTGTCATTGCCGCTTTGTGCAGTGTCCTGGAACCGATCGTACCCAAACCGGTTCTCCAGCAAAACCCAGGGCGCCTGGCGGCCCAAACCAAAGCGATAGCGTAAGACAGCGGAAGCGCCCGGGCCGATGGTATTAAACGCACCAAAACGATCCCACAGTTCACCGCGCAGATCCGCTATGAGATTCATTCGTAAATCACGCGTAAGCTGGAGACTATTGCCCACACTTACATCGCTCCTCCATGCCCAGTCATCGCGCACATCGGCGGAGCGATCGGAATTCGAGAGATTGCTGTCATAAAACACTCCCGTTTCCCCTTCGAACCGCCACTCTGCGCGCGCGAAACTCGAAAGCAAGATCAGCAAAACTATGCTTAGCGTCATTCTCGTGTTCATACGTCAATGAAGAGCTGAGCTACTCGCGACCGCGAAACTTGGCGCAAATGCCGGTCAAAGGCGAATGCTAGCACGCGAAAAAAAACATCGGATGCGTGACGAGGCCGCAATTTTTATGTCTAGGCCGCTGCAGTAACCAAGCTAACTGCAACGCGATCTCAAAACTAGCGGCGCGCCCAAAGCGCTCTAACGTATTATTTGTCTTTCAATCTAAAGGAGGAATCAAATGCCTGAACAAAAATCCAACGAAGTCTCTCGGGACCGTCTCGCGGAGCTGTTGAACGAAGACCTGTCGCGCGAATATCAAGCCATCATCGCGTACGTCGTCTATTCCCAGGTGCTCAAGGGCGCTGAATATATGGACATCGCCGCTCAGCTGGAAATTCACGCCAAGCAAGAACTCGACCATGCATTGACCCTTTCGCGGCAGATCGATTACCTCGGTAAAATGCCGGCGGTTACTCCGAAGCCGGTCCGCACATCGAAAAACGCGAGAGACATGCTCCGCTACGATCTCGACAATGAAAACGAAACCATTCGTAATTACCGCGATCGCATCCCGCAGTGTGAAGCGCTTGGCGAATACGCAATGGCTGAACAGATTCGCGAGATCCTCGTGCAAGAGCAGGACCATCAAATCGATTTAGCCACCGCGCTCGGTGAAGAAGTTCCAGACGTCAGCGCCGGTCCGCAGGGACGTACTTTACGCAAGCGTCGCTAACGCTGTTCGCTAGCGTCGGTACGGTGGTCGCCAAACTCGCGCCTGCATCGAGCTTTTCCCAATCCTCCCCGAGTGTCGATGTCAATCTGGCCTTCGGGAAATGGCAATGACGCAACGCGCTCGGTACGTCGCAAAACAATCGATTTCGCGCCTGTCTTGTCGCCGAGTGAAAGCAATTCTTCAAAAACAGAACGGGTAAAGAGCGCGGGAACACCCAGCGTATCCGCATAGCTTGATGCGACGATACTTTTTCCGGTGGTCTCGCGCAGAGCGATCAAGCATTCAATCACGCGCACGTCGACCGCGGGCTGATCGCAGACGAGCAACGCGCTAGCCTCAATGTCGGGCGAACTGTTGATCAAACCCTGAATTCCACAGCGAATCGAACTACCGATCCCACGCTGCCATTGCTTATTTTGCACTGTCACAACACCTGCTCGATCTAACTCGCGATGGAGCTTTTCATCGTCGCTCCCGATTACAACAATTATCGGCGAACAGCCAGCTTCGCGGGCGGCGTCGACGATTCGGCGAACTAGGGTTTTGCCTCGAAATGGAATCAGCTGTTTGGGTTCACCGAGACGCGACGATCCACCCGCTGCTAAGATCACCGCTCCGATTCTTTTGGAGTGCGGCGACATGTCATCGTTTTGAAAGTGCCGGCTTGCCGCCGCAATTCAATGCTGCGTGAATCGGCATTTTTCTCTCGCGCAAAGACGTTCCAGAGCCGTGAGCAAAAACGCGCTGAATCTCTGCTATGATCCCGAGCGCGATTTCCTCCTGCGTCTCCGCGCCGAGATCGAGCCCCGCAGGCGCAAAGAATCCGGCATTGATGGTGACGCCAAATTCGAGAAGATCGCCTAGTAATTGATTGCGTCGTTTTCGCGGTCCAATCAAACCGACGTAGCGCAAGTCGAGCGGTAACAGTTTTTGCAGCGCCGTAAAATCGCGTCCGTAATTATGGGACTTCACAATTGCCGCCGTCCAGGTATCGGGTTCGAAGGACAACTCATTTGCATCAGCGGCCTCGAATGTTTCCCAGCCTAACGAATTGGCTAGGAAGCGAAGGGACGCGCTGTCCGCGCCGCCACCAAAGACAAACAAGCGAATCGGCGGATGAATGTTCTGCACTAACTCATGTTCTTGCTCATGCATATGATCGAATTCCGCAATCCGGGTACCGAGCGCCTCACCACTGAATCTGGTAATTGAAAAGCAGCTAAATCTGGCATCGAGATTCCCGGCAAGGGTGAGGAAGAAATTCTCCGGTGCGGGTTCAATGAAAATCTCGATCTCGCCAGCGCATCCGAAACGCTTCCGCGTATCGAAACGCATGATTGCAGGCTCGCCAGTGTTTAAGACTTCCAGCGCGCGTGACGCTACCTCTTGTTCGAGGCAGCCGGCACTGAGCGAACCGACCGTCTGCCCATTCGCGCAAATAAGCATGCGCGCGCCGGGACGACGATAACTCGAGCCCTGCGTGCGCACGAGTGTAGCGAGAGCAAATTGTTCGCCGCGGCGTTGCTTAAGCTCATTCAGGATGTCGTAAATATCCTTCAAGTCCTTATATCAATTTGTCTGGCGTGATCGGTAGATCGCGCACGCGTTTTCCCGTCGCATTAAAGATCGCGTTTGCTACCGCCGCCGGCGCGCCGACGATTCCGATTTCGCCAATGCCGCGCGCGCCGAGGTCAGGCATGTTTGGGTCGGGTTCGTTAATAAAATTGATATCTAGTTCCGGAGTGTCTGCGTGCACCGCGACGTGGTATTCGGCAAGATTCGCGTTAACGATGCGGCCGGTTTTCTCGTCGGGAACCGTGGCTTCCATCAAAGCTGTGCTAAAACCAAATAGCAGCCCGCCTATGATCTGGCTTTGCGCGAGGCGCGGATTAATCATCCGGCCCATGTCATACACGCCGACCGCGCGCTTCACCCGAACCTGCCCAAAAGCATCGACATGCACCTCGACGAAAATTGCGCCGTAGGATAAGAAGGTAAATTTTTCTCGCTCTTCCTTGTTCGGTTCTGAATTGAACTCGACTTGAATTGCCTCCTGGCCGGCGCGCTTGAACAAATCATCCAGTTGCGCCGAATCGTCTGGCCAACTTCCTGCAACATCTGCGACTTTTTTCTTCAACTCGCGGCACGCGCCTATCACCGCCGGACCGACACTCGCGGTCATCCATGATCCGCCGTTATTCGGCGCGTAGGGAAATTGTGAGTCACCGAGTTCGAAATGGATCTTCTCAATTGGAATCCCCAGCGTGTCGGCCGCGAATTGCGACATCGCCGTGTAGGTGCCTGTGCCGATCTCATGAGTCGCGCTTCGGATGACAACTGTTCCGTCTTTATTCAGAATCGCTGTCGCGCCCGTCTTTTGCTGACCAGCTGGATAAACCGCCGTCGCCATCCCAAAGCCAATCTGCGATCCATCGCCGGCACGCATTGAACCCGGCTTTTTATTTCGATTTGACCAACCGAACTTCTCTGCCGCGCGCTGATAGCATTCGCGCAGCTTTTTGCTCGACCACGGTCTGTTTTTGTATTCGTCGATTTCTGCGTAGTTGCGCAGACGAAACTCCACCGGATCGACACCGGTCTCATGCGCCAGTTCATCCATCGCGCACTCCAATGCGTACACGCCAGGCGTTTCACCCGGTGCGCGCATGGGACAAGGCGTGGTCAAATTCAGCCTAACGAGCCGATGCGAGACTTCGACATTCGGACACGAATACAACAGGCGTGACATGTTGCCGCACGGCTCGGTGTAATCGTGAGTGGGTGAAGAATGCGTTGTCGTCGCGTGACGCAACGCCACCAGCTTTCCGCTTTTGTCCGCGCCGACCGAAAGCTTCTGCTCCGTCCGCGCGCGTTGGCCGGCGGAATCGAACATCTGCGGACGGGTGAGAGTCAGCTTCACTGGTCGTTGAAGCTGTTTTGCCGCCGCAGCGGCGAGTAACGTGTGACTCCATTGGAATGCCTTCGACCCGAAGGCGCCGCCTACGAAAGGACAGACGATTCGAACATTTTCTTTTGGCAAGCCGAAGGCGTTGGCAACGACTTGTTGCAATTGTTTGATCCCGCGCGTGCACTCGTGAATGAGCAACCGGTCTTCTGCCTCCCATTCCGAAGTAGTTGAATATGTCTCGATCGGGTTGTGATTCTCGATCGGCGTCGAATATACGAAGTCGATTTTGTGCGCTGCAGTCGCCAACGCTGAGTCAACGTCGCCGCGTTTGTGCTGCAATGCTTCGCGTCCGGCGAACTTTTCCGGTGCAGTCGCGTTCTTCTGCGCGCGTTCGTCGTTGAGCGTCACGACCGGTGGTTGGCTTTGATAAGTCACCCGGACCAACGACGCTGCGTACGTGGCTTGTTCAAAAGACTCCGCCACTACCACGCCGAGATGTTGCCCATCATGGTAAATCTCATCGTCCTGCAGTGGCACACGGTTCTCTCCGGGGGCACCCGGTTTGCGCAGGTCATCCGGGTATGGCCTGAAGTGTGGCGCGTTTTCACGCGTCAGAATTCCGACAACGCCCGGCGCTGACTTCGCAGCGGACAGGTCAATCTTTACAACCCGGCCGGCTGCGATCGTGCTCTGAATCAGTGCGCCGTAAGTAAGTCTCGGGCGCGCAAATTCGGCAGCGTATTTCGCGGCACCGATGACCTTGACGCGACCGTCAATGCGGGCAATCGGCTGACCAATCGGCGATGATGTTGCAGCCATGATTCGTCACCCCATTGCAGCGACGTTGCTTAGAGCACGCACAATGGCGCGCTTGGCCAGCTCAATTTTGAACGAGTTGTATTTGTAACTCTTCGCTGGCGCGAGCTCGGCTTCGGCTGCGGCACGGAACGTGTTCTCGTTAGCTTCCTGGCCGGTCAATTTTTTCTCTGCGGCGTTTGCGCGCCACGGTTTATGCGCTACGCCGCCGAGGGCGACACGCGCGGCAGTGATCCTGTTATTTGAACCGAGATCAAGCGCAGCAGCCACGCTGACCAAGGCAAACGCATAGCTGGCACGGTCGCGCACCTTTAAGTAATGCGACCGCACTGCGAAGGGGATCGCTGGGAGATCGACAGCGATGATTAATTCGTCCGGCCCAAGATTTGTGTCCCGTTCAGGTGTGTTACCTGGCAAACGATGAAAATCACCGAACGCGATCTGCTGTTCGCCATTCGGGCCACGGACGCGCACGATGGCGTCGAATGCGGCGAGCGCGACGCACATGTCGCTGGGATGAGTAGCGATGCACTGTTCGCTCTGCCCGAGGATGGCGTGAATTCGGTTGTAGCCGTCGATCGCGCCACAGCCGCTACCGGGGTTCCGTTTGTTACACGCAGGAAACGCCGGATCGTAAAAGTAATAGCAACGCGTCCGCTGCATCAGATTCCCGCCCAGGGTTGCCATGTTGCGCAGTTGCGGACTCGCGCCAGAAAGGAGTGCCTGGCTCAAAGCAGGGTAACGCGTTTTGATTAGCTCATGCTCTGCAACATCGGAATTGCGGGCCATTGCGCCGATCCGCACGCTTTTGTCCGGGAGCTCCTCGATTTGCGCGAATGGCAGCCGATTGATATCAATCAACCCGTTAGGCATTTCCACGCCCATTTTCATCAAGTCGATCAGATTCGTTCCACCACCGAGAAATTTACTTTTGGGCTTACCCGAAACCGCTGTGACAGCCTGATTCGCATCCGCCACGCGCGAATAAGTAAACGGATTCATGCGCGGCCCTTCGTCTTCGCTTGTTTAATCGCGGCCAGAATGTTCGGATAAGCGCCGCAACGACAGAGATTCCCGCTCATCCATTCGCGGATTTCATCGTCAGTGTTCGCGTGACCTTCATGTAACAGCGCAACCGCCGAACAAATTTGCCCCGGCGTGCAAAAGCCACATTGAAAACCGTCATGCTCAATAAACGCCGCTTGCATCGGATGCAGTTCATCACCGCTCGCGAGTCCTTCGACCGTGATGATCTCATCGCCCTCGTGCATCAACGCGAAAGTGAGACAGGAGTTGATTCGCCGGCCGTTGACCAACACGGTGCACGCGCCGCATTGGCCATGATCGCAGCCTTTTTTTGAACCGGTCAGTTGCAATCTTTCCCGCAATGCGTCGAGCAACGTCATCCGTGGATCGACATCGAGCTCGTGGCTTTCGCCGTTGATCTTGAGATTCACTTTAACCAAATCGCTCGTCCCCGCGGGTGTTGTCGTCGAGGTGACCGGATCGAGCGAAGCGGAACCGACAAGATGCGGTCCAATGGCAAGAGTGGCGCTGGTTCCAGCGACTTGCTTAATAAATTTTCTGCGCGTCGCGAGATGAGAGACAATCGCAGGCTCATTTGGTTCGCTGGAGCCGGATGCAGCAGGCTCCTCCGATTCACTGGCCATCGTTTAAGAAATCGCGACAGGCCGCGAAAATGGCGGTTCGAAAATTCACACAAGCGCGAAAAATTACGCCAACGGCCAGCGTCGAACGATCGTCGGCACGTTTTCCCGATAGAGATTACGAGGGTCAGAAGTGCTCGTCTTGGTCCGCGTTTTGGACGGGAGCTTGCTCTGGATTTACCGATGTTGGCAGATCTGGATGCGCGCCTTCCGTATCTGTGGCCGCGGCTTTGACGGTACTTCCGCTGGAGCGAACAGCTTGCTCGATATTCTTCCACTCGTGGCCAGCGGGTCGTAAGAGACGTGCAGCGCGTCGCTCTCGATTTTCGCTTCAATCACGCCTTTGAGAGTTAAGACCGCGTCGGTTAATTGCTTTTGGCGGGCGGGATCTCCGAGCTCCTCAAGCTCAATCCGCGCAGCCATAGTTTCGCTCGAGGTCGAATCGGAGACGTACAGCACGTGCGCGTACTTGCCGCTATCGAACGACAACAGAATTTGGTGAGATATATATTTGCTCTGTGGAATTGCAGAAATCGGTAGCTCTGGTACAAACTCGGCCCTAAGCGCCGGTCGCGCTTCATTCACAACTTTTGAGAACTGCCGCGATGCCACATGAAATGCGTAGTGATCCAACTCTCCGGCTGAAGCCATTTGCTCAATGATACGCATACGGATCGCCACCGTCACAGAAGCGGGAATTGATAGTAATAGGTCATCACCTGTTACAACGAGTGGTCTCAGATCGAGATCGTTAAGGCCACGTGCTCCTGTATTGGACTGCGATCGCGTGATAAACGGTTCGAGATCGTCAGCGTTAACACCCAACGCGTCCAAGTCCTTTTGACTGAAACGCAGTTTCGCAGCTCGTGAAATCAGAATTGCTTGCGATGGAAGAGAAAGCGATTCCGCGGCTTTCCCGCTACCCGCAGTCCATCGTTGCAACTCGCTGTTTCCTCGCTCAACAAGAGCAGCGCCTCTGCCTCACGCATCAGCGAGCGTACAAGATTTGTCCTAGGCAATGTGTTCAATGCGACAGGCGCATCCTGTAACAACGAATCGCAATTTTCCCACGTGCCGGTAAACACGCGCATATTGCCGACGCCGCACATAACATTGGCAACAAAAACATCTTCGGACGGATCTTCGGCGGTTCGCACACGTCCTCCACTGAGCGAATGATTTAACCAATGCTGCAATCGTTTGCGCGTTGGGACGTTCTTCCCGCGACCGTGCCGGTGTGCGAGCTTCAGCAAAGTTTCCAATCGAATTTGATTGGCATCGAATTGCGGCAACGTAAGTAATCCACCCAATAGGTTAGTCGCCGCGACACCATCGAATCGTGGAAGCTCACGGACGAGATCTTTATAGTCGTCTTCCACCTGCTCGATCGGCTTGAACGCGGGGCTAGTAAAGTACTCACCCATCGCGAACATTCCCGCCGCGTCACCCTGCTTAACGTTCACGTTCTAAACTAGACCTTCGCGCGCAGCTCTAAACCTTTTTCAGTGAATTCTTTTTTCCCGCATTCCTGATTCGATTGCTTCTGCCTCTGATGACGGATTCGCTGCACTCGCACAACTCGAATCCGCGTATAAAGGCTTCGCCTCACGCGGCTCCAAGTTCGCGATCCGCAGCAGCGCGAATGACGACGGGTTGCGCTCGGGTCGCCACCGCAGTCTCTTGGCGAGGATGCCCAAGCCGAATGCCAAGAAACGCCCCGTAAACCGCGTAAAAGGCTTCGCCTCACGCGGTCGCGGGAAAAAATGGATTCTGCTCTTGCTGGCGGTTTTGCTCCTTATCCCGGCGATGGAAGTGGCGGCGGTGCGATTCATCAATCCTCCGTGGACGCTGCCGATGTTGATCGATCAGGGCGGCGCGATGTTCTCGAGCACGCCGAAGCGTCCACTTCTCTACCGCTGGATCGGTCTGCCGCAGATTCCTGAGATGTTCCTGGAGCACCTTTGGATTTCGGAAGATCAGCGATTCTTCCAGCATGAGGGCTTTGACTGGAAGGAGATGGACCTCGCGGTGAAAGAAGCGGAGCGGAAAAGGAAACCGGTTCGTGGAGCTTCCACGATCACGAACCAATGCGCCCGGTCGATCTTCCTCTGGCAGGGCCGCTCCTGGATCAGGAAAGGACTGGAATCGTACTACACGATCTGGATGGAGGCGCTGTTGCCGAAGCGGCG